>Ga0315279_10001009_pt1 | contig 49011 bp, 45 predicted proteins | sample YL17G06_20_MG_FD_203694 | JGI IMG/M metagenome (GOLD analysis project Ga0315279, IMG submission 203694) | Sediment microbial communities from Yellowstone Lake, YNP, Wyoming, USA - YL17G06_20 | ecosystem: Environmental > Aquatic > Freshwater > Lake > Sediment | place: USA: Wyoming | collected... | reverse complement strand
TATAATTGTTGCCACGGTATCTGATCCATTCTTCCATGCCCTCTCTTTAACACACGGAAGATTGGAACGCAAGTACTTTTTTGATTTTTCAAAACGGGGGATTCCCACGCTTCAGTGACGCATTACTCCAAGAGCAATTTTCCCCTTGACTACCCATGAGGTTAAGAGTATTTTTTAATAATTGTTTCCTGCTCGCCAATCAACTCAACAACATAACCTCTAACCTTCTGGGGAAAACATGAGAAGGGGTTTCGATAAGATGCCAATACGAAGGCTCTGGGGAGATTCTTATCTCTTTGGAGCCTTTCTTGTTTTAAGTCTCAAAAAATGAAACTCCCTGGCCTGAAGGCCAGGGTTTCTTTTGGGCTACCCGGCTTCGCCGGATTACCTCCGCTTCGCTCCGGACGCCATTCATCCCCAGGCTTAAAGGCCCGGGGTTTTCTGGCAGTTTTTATAAAATAAGAAAAAATACGTTCGGCAGAAAGGAGAGCATCGCAATGGCCAGCTACTATATCGCAAGGGACGGGAAGCAGACAGGACCATTTGAGGAAGCCGAGATTCTTCGGCGGATCGAAGAAGGCATTTTCACTTCCAATGACCTCTGTTGGCGAGAGGGCATGGCCGACTGGCGGCCGATTGCTACCGTTCTAAGCGTGGTTACCCAGAAGCTGTCTCCTCCGCCGATCCCTGCCATGCCAATACATGGGGCGGGGCAAGCCGCGCCGTTGTTCCTGCATATTTCGGTGGCCAGACTGATTCTCATGTCCATTGTGTCCTTCAGTCTCTACGAAGCGTATTGGATATACAGGAACTGGCGCTACGTGAAAGAAAGAGACAATCTGACCATCCGTCCGTTCTGGCGCGGCGTGTTCGGCATCTTCTATTGCCATAGCCTTTTGCGTCGCATTCATGAAGACAAGGAAGCACGTTCCGTCCAAGTTCCCTCTTTCTCGCCTAACGGCCTTGCCACCGGTTGGGTCGTGCTCATTATCATCGCATCCGTGTTATCAGGCGCTCCGGGCATTGCTGCCGGCATCGTTATCGTTGCGGCATTTATCCCATCCTTCTTATGCCTTGTTCCCGTGCAGAACTACGTCAACTCTGTGACCGAACGGGCGAGTCCCGGCCAACCCTATTACCATTGGTCATCGGGACACATTGTATGTCTGGTTATCGGAATCATCATTTGGGCATTCCATTGGGCTCTCCAGTGGTCACTCCAGTTTGGGCCTTGTGACAAGTAAGAAGCTGCCGGACACCGGTTGCAGAGGACCGTCTGCTGAAAGGAGCGTTAATCCTCGCTTTCAAGTCATAATCCTTGCCCTCAAGGATCACACCTGGAGCAACATTTGTAGGTGTACTTGTTAGCTAAGAAGTAATTCGACAGCATCTGTCAGATTAAGTATCGTTCACGGCATCGAATGTCGTCTCAATCCCGCCTTGATTTGACTTCTTCTCTTATCCTCCAGCCAGCATAATGATGAGGTGGATTTCATCGCCATCCTTAACAGGTTTAACGAGTTCATTGGGGTACGCGCTGACATGATTGATATAAACTTCAACGACGTTGAGCAGTTTATCTTTTTTGGCAAACAGCGCTTTCTCCATTCCAGGGAACTGCTTGATGAGCTGGTTCAGACATTCACCTACTGTATTTCCCTCTACTGCTACCACCTCCAAGCCGTTGGTAAATTGTCGATGAGTTGCATGGATGTGTATCTTGACAGGCATGTCTTACTCCTTTATTGCATGAGATCCGCAATGATCACAATCTGGGTTTTTGTTGACTGTAAATTCGCTAAAAGTAACTTTCAGTCCATCATAGATGAGTAACCGATTGGTCAACAGTTTGCCAATCCCTACGAGATATTTGATCACCTCCGTAGCCTGAATACTACCTATCACTGCTGGAGCAACGCCAATCACAGGAAACTTCTCTTGTGGCACCGGACCCCGATACATACACCTTAGGCAGGCTGTTTTCCCAGGAAGGATGGTCATTGCTCTTCCCTCAAAACCATTTACTGCACCATGGAAAAAGGGAACCTTTTTCTCAATCGCACAGCGATTCAAGACGTAGCGAGTCGGTAAGTTGTCCATCGCATCAACGATGACGTCACAGCCATCAACAAGCCGGGAAACATTGCCTTCCGTTATTGTCTCTGCTATCGTTTCAATCTCCACGGCTCGGTTCAGATTTCTTAATTTCGTTCTGGCGGAGTCAATCTTTTTCCTCCCGATGTCTTCTTCCCAGTGCAAGATCTGTCGGTTCAGATTACTCAACGCCACCTGCTCATGATCGATCATCCGAATCATTCCTATTCCCGCAGCCGTCAGGTAGATGGCGATCGGAGAACCGAGCCCCCCGACACCTGCAATGGCCACCCGCGATCTTTTAAGCTTTTCCTGCCCTTCTTGTCCAATCTCTCCGATCATTATTTGTCTATCATACCTTTCTCGCTCGCCTGGTGTAAGCATGGTAACCCTCCGCCTTCGAGAATCGATTGACCAGAGTAGGATTTAGGAATTTAGGAATTTTGGGATTAATAAATTGAGGAATTTTAGGAATCTTGGAATTTAAGAATGATTTGATTCCGGAATTCCTCAATTCCTAAATTCAAATAATTAATTTATTTTGATTTCAGCAAGGTGTGCGCCACCACCATCCTCTGGATTTGATTCGTTCCTTCAAAGATCTGAATGACCTTGGCATCCCTCATCATCCGCTCAACAGGATGGTTGCGAACAAGACCATGCCACTGCATGATCTGGACTGCATCGGTTGTCACTTTCATGGCCACATCGGAGGCGAAGTATTTTGACATGGCGGAGAACATCTGGACCGGTGTGCCTTTTACCTTCTCGTCCATCATCCTCGCAGCTTTATAGACCAGCGCCCGGGCCGCCTCAATCTCTATGGCCATATCGGCCAGCATAAACTGAACTCCCAGGGTGTCGTTCTTTTCCCCTGTCCAACCTCTTTCCTGAACAAATCGGATGACATAGTCCAAAGCCCCTTGTGCCAATCCCACAGCCTGAGCACCGATGGCCGGTCTCGAACGATTCAGTGTTCTCATCATGAGCCACCAACCGCCACCCTCCGCACCGATCCGTTGGGTTAAAGGAACCTGAACATCATCCAAAATCACTTCCGTTGTGTTCGAACCTCGAATTCCCAACTTCTCTTCTGTCTTCCCGACGGAAAGGCCAGGGGTTCCCTTCTCCACCACAAAGCCCGATATTCCTTCAACCCTATTCTCTGAGCCGGTGACAGCGAAGACGGTATAGAAATCAGACACTCCGCCATTCGTAATAAAACATTTCCTTCCATTCAGTATATAGTGCTCACCTTTTAGAATCGCCTTCGTTCGGATGGAAGCTGCATCTGAGCCCGCTTCGGGTTCGGTCAAACAAAAGCAGACCAGGGCTTTCTCTTTAGCTAATCTCGTCAGGACTCCCTCCTTCAATTCTTGTGAACCCCCTAAAACAACAGGCATCGTGCCGACGGCTTGAACGATAACGAGAAGAGCTGAAGAAGCACAGACATTTGCAATCTCTTCTGCGACCAAGCAAAAGGAGGTAATATCTGCATCCATTCCTCCATACTCTTTAGGAATGAGAAGGCTTAAAAACCCGTGTTTGGAATACTCCGCAACAAGATCCCAAGCAAATTCGCCCGTCTCATCGATTTCTGTCGCCCGAGGTGCCACAACATTCTTTGCGACCTCTCTTGCTTTTTCCCTCCACCCTTGCCTCTCTTGCTCGATATCACCCATTTGGAAACTCCCACCCCTCTGAAAATAAAACTCAATGCCTCAACCTTAACCTCAGCCTTAACCTTCTACCTTTTGTTCCTGTCCTACATATTCCATCCGCCGGAGACCTCCACCGCGGCTCCCGTCATGAAACTTGCTTCATCGGAGGCCAGGAAAGCTACGACATTGGCAACTTCCTCGGATTTTCCTGCTCGCCTTAACGGAGTGATTTCAATGATCATGTTCAGATATTTCTCCGCCATTTTAGAAACCGTAGGAGTCAAGATCAACCCTGGTAATACAACATTAACATTGACCTGATATCGGCCCAGTTCCCTGGCTACGCTCTTTGTCAGACCGATGATTCCTGCTTTGGCAGCACTGTAACTGATCTCTGATACTCCCCCGCTTTTTCCCCAAACAGAGGATATGTTGACAATCTTTCCATACCCGTTCTCAACCATGTGGGGAGCAACAGCCTGAATGCAGTTAAAGGTCCCCTTCAGATGAACACCCAATACCGCATCCCAATCCTCTTCCTTCACTTTCAGAAGAGTGGCCCCCCGGTCAAAGCCAGCATTGTTGACCAGAATGTCGATTTTTCCCCATATCTCTAAAACTTCCTCCACCATACCTCTGACTTGTTTTTGATCGGCTACATCGACAGGAAAGGAGAGGGCTTTTCTACCTAAAGCCTCCACCTCTTTCTTGGTTTGGTTTCCGGTATTAGGATTCATCTCGGCAATGACAACATCTGCTCCCTCTTGGGCCATCTTCAAGGCAATGCTTCGGCCAATCCCCTGCCCTGCCCCTGTAACGATTACCCTTTTATCCTTTAGCCTCATCTACCTATCTCTTTCCTTACTTTATTGTCACCCTGAGCACAGCAAAGGGTCTCGCTTTCAGATTCTTCATTCCCTTTGGTTATTCAGAATGACACGGTATAGTAGACTCCAATCAAAGTGACAAAATTCTAACAGATGGCTCAATCGCCGTCAATCTGTTTATTCTTCTCCGATCCTATGTTCCATCGTCAGTTTCGAACATCTTAAGTCATTGTAAATTCAGGATTGTCATTTTTGGTAGTTAGAGGTTGAGGATTCTTATTGACCTGCATATCTTAATTTACTGAACTCTTGCACCTTTTAAGCCCATCATTGTTCGTGATAACGGGTAAGGCTCCCCCTTTAAGATTTTAAAAATAATTCTTGACAAGCATTAATATTTGTTATAAAAATGGTTTCTATACAAATAGTTTGCATACAAAACATATCATCCAGGCTAAAAAAGAAATGGCAAAACAGATTACTCGGGATGTGGCGATTTCGGAGGTTATGCAGTCTTTGCGGCGAATTATTAAATCTCTGCAGGATTACTCCCAAACGGTTTCCAGCCATTTTGGGATTACGGGACCTCAACTCTGGGCCCTTAAAACCATATACCAAAGGGGGAGCCTGTCCTTAGGCGAACTGAGTAAAGGGATGTATTTACATCCGAGTACCGTTTCGGGGGTCGTGGACCGACTGGAGAAGAAAGGGTTTGTGCTGAGGGATCGGACCGAAAAGGATCGAAGAGTTGTCAAGGTCTGTCTGACTCCGAAAGGGAAGATGCTGGTCAGAAGGGCTCCCAATCCTGTTCAAGGGAAGATGATATACGGTTTAAGAAAATTAAAAAAGGAAAAGCTAAATCTAATCTATGAATCGGTCCAAGAATTGGTGGGAATCATGGAGGCCCAAAACTTGAAGGTCACTTTCATCTTCGATGAAGTATGAATCGGAGGAATAGGATTTATTTCCTGTCAATGGATTCAACCAAAGACTTTTAGCACCGTCGAAAGGAGGTGAGTTGAGCCCAGTCTGGTCAGGACACTTGGAATAGGAAAGGTATTAAATCACTTATCAAAGGAGGTTCATTATGATTCGAAAAGGTTTCAGTATGAGTATCATCGTCTTCTTCCTCTGCGTTGGGTTTCTCGTGTCGGGATGTCCTAAGAAAACCGTGATGAAAGAGGAACCATCGAGCAAGACGGAACAACAATTGGCCGCCGAAAGAGATAAAGCGGCAAGACTCGAAGCAGAACGAAAAGAGAAAGAAGCCAAGGAGATGGCGAGAATGAAAGAGGAAGAGGCCCAAAAGCAACCGGCCCAAAAAGAATTCGAAAAAAGCTTAGTGGCTAAGAAAACCCCTGGTATTGAAGGGGAGGTTTTTGAGAGCCAACTGCTCAAAGACATCCATTTCGATTTTGATAAATATGACGTCCGTCCTAAGGACGCGGAAACCTTAATGGAGAATGCCGCCCTGCTGAAAAAGCGCTCCAGTATGAAGGTTCAGATCGAGGGTTATTGTGATGAAAGAGGAACCGAGGAGTACAACTTAGCTCTTGGAGAAAGGAGGGCAAACAGTACGAAAAAGTCTCTCGTCTCCCTGGGAATCTCACCCGATCGTATCTCCACAATTAGTTATGGAGAGGAGAGGCCTTTGGATCCTAAACATAACGAAGAGGCCTGGGCAAGGAACCGAAGGGCCCACACCATCATCCTATCCAAATAAGATAAATAAGACCATGAGGTATCCATCAGGGTTTTTGACAATCCCTGATGGATTTACTTTTTTCTAAAGGAGAATAGCCTCTGGATAAGATAGCAGATCTCCTGAATCAATTAGAAAAAAGAGTTTGAGCAGATTAGAAATAGAAAAGAATAGAAGATTCTTGAGAAAGGTTGATCGTTAACTTTTCTGGGGAGAGGAATTTCGCTAAAGCTCGATGGCCTTTGGATTCTCATCATGGCCTGTAGAGGCTAACAGATGGCGAGTTGATCAAGGAGAGAATTTCCCCTATTTTTAAACACAGACTTTTTTGTGGATTGGTGTGAGAAGAGATGAATAACATTCTCAATGTTCTTCGCTGGCAGGACGGTTTGGAGATTTTGATTTTGACCTTCGTTTTTTACCGTCTCTATCTCTGGCTGAGAAAGAAAAGGGCATTGCGAATGATCCTGGCCATTCTGGCTTTACCTTTTTTCTACCTATTGGCTCATTCGCTTGATTTATCCCTTTCTGAATGGGGGTTCCAGAATCTCTGGTCGATCATCCTGATTGTTCTGGTAGTGATCTTCCAACAAGAAATTCGGGAGGTGCTAAGCAGTATTAGCCTTCCCGCTTTCTTCGTTGGAAAGACCGAAGCGCAGCCTTCAAAAGTGGTTGATGAAATCTTAGAGCTTGCATTTCAAATGGCAAATAAGAGGATAGGTGGATTAATCGTTTTGCAGAGAGCGGATGAACTTGATGACTTTATCCGTAAAAAAACAATTTTGGATGCAAGGGTAAATGAAGATTTATTGGCCAGTATTTTTAGCCCTCAATCTCCATTACATGACGGTGCTGTTGTTATCAAAGGAGATCAAATTCATTATGCTGCAGCCCTTCTTCCGATCTCCCAGTCCCCGGCCCTTCCTAAAGACTGGGGAACACGACATCGTGCTGGAGTGGGTATTACAGAAGTCTCAGATGCGGAATGTATCATCATCTCAGAAGAAAGAGGGGAGGTGTTATTAGCTTCCCAAGGGGAAATCCAAAAGAAAATGGGGAAAGAAGAATTGAAAGAGCTCCTATCTGATCCAAAACTTATGGGAGATAAGAGAGATAAGGAGATAAGATGGCTGAAGAAATTCATTGGAGATCTTCCAATAAAAGGCCTCTTTCTCATCCTGGTATGCCTCCTATGGATTTTTGTAATCGGTATACGTAAGGGGGAAATCAGTTTTAATATACCTATTGAATACTATACCATCCCTCAGAATTTGATAATGGTTGGGGAACCGCCAAGGGAGATTAATGTACGCTTCAGGGGTTCCCAAAGGCTTCTTTCTTCTATAAAGCCCGACCACATAAGAGTGGAAATCAATCTCTCAAACGCCCGTTCTGGGATGAATCAAATTTCCTTGTCTGAAAAAAATATTAATACGCCTTCCGGAATCATAGTGACCAATTTCTATCCACGGAATATTAAACTCCAATTGTCACCTATTTCCAAATCTAATTATCAAAAGTAATAATTGGAAAAAAGTATTGATATGTTATCTAAAAAAAATATTTCTATCTATGGAATTGTTTCTTGTCTAATCCTTTTATTCGCAGTTTTTCTTCCTGCATATGGAACAGATATCACCGGGCAGATCATTACCCATATAGATGAGATTCTCAAAGAAAATCCCTTACCATTTGGTAAGGAAATTCAAATGATTAACATTTCGTGCAGTGAATGTCTTGATTCCAATGGGTTCTACAGGGTGAAAAAATAGGAGCTTATGAGCTTAAATCTAAGAGATTAAAGAATGGGTTTGGGAGGCCGATAAGGCCTCCCCTATGGATCAGTTGTCTTTCCAGATTGGTTTTCGCTTATCCAAAAAGGCCTTGAGGCCCTCCATGGCATCGTTCGTCTTCATCAGACGATCGAGATAGATCTTTTCAATCACTTTAAGTCCCTTATCCATATCATCATTGAGACCTGCGAGCGTAGCCTCTTTCGTCATCTTTAAAACGATACCGCTCAATTTTGTAAACTTCTCAATAAATCCATTCGCCTCCTGAGGCAGGGATGCCTCCGGAACCACTTTATTGATCAATCCCAATGTTAAGGCCTCCTGGGCACTGATGGTCTCCCCGGAGAGAATCAGTTCAATCGCCTTCTTCCTTCCGATCATCCTCGGAAAGATCAAAGCGGCAATGGGTGGAAAGACTCCAACCTGGATTTCGGGTTGTCCAAATTTTGCCCTCTCTGTTGCAATGACCATATCGCAATAGAGGGCTAATTCACATCCCCCGCCAAGGGCCGCGCCACCCACCACAGCAATTGAAGGAACTTTCAGTCCATCCATGAGGCGAAACATCCTGTGAAAAACCTCGATCATCTTATAAACCAGATCACCAAGATGCTCTCCGACATCCACCCCCGCGGAAAATGCCTTTCCCACGGCCTGGATAACGAGGAGTTTCAGGGATTTCTCTTTCATCAATCCTTCAAGATAGGTATTGATCTCTTCCATCATCTCGATATTGAGGACATTGAGGGGAGCCCGGTTCAATGTGAGGGTTGCCACTCCATCCTTAAATTCAGTTTGAATATGTTTAAACGCCATCTGTTTCACCTCCTTCACTTACATCTCCCCTCCCCTGGCAGGAGGGAAGGTGTGAAAAAATAACCCAAAGCCGCTGGTTGGGCGGGGGTATTGTAAAACTTTGAAGAGATATCCTTGCCCAACCTCCCACTGAATAATTTCACAGCTTCAGGGGATGAAGGGGAGGGGGAATGAAAGCCTTTTCACCCTCACCTCTACCCTCTCTCTTAAAGGGAGAGGGGAATATGATGATAAAGTCCTAAAATCCCTAAAAAGATGCCCTCTGGGTAGAAGAATCTTTTTGACCCAAAGGGCATCTGTCTTGTAGATCATGAAATTCCTTACTTCTTCTGGGGTTTTCCCAGAACCTCCTCAAAGAAGGTGTCATCCAGGAGTTTGCCTTCTGCAATATTCTGGCGATATTTGATAAAGTCAATGACATCCATGCCTGTAATCTTCTTGGTATTGAAGGCACCAAATCCCAAGAAGGCCTCACCCATCATGTTGGCAGCCAGCCAATGCCTGTTGTAGTTCTTTGTCTGATCCCAGAAGAATTTCTTTTTGGCCCTCACCGAGTCAATCGATTTAATCAAGCATCCCGGGAATAAGTTGGTAAAGGTCCACGCGATTTTGTCCACTTCTCCATCGAGCAGAGAAAAATCAAAATCGTTAGCCTTCAGCTTACCATTGACCCATTCCCTTGCCTGTTTAAATGCATCCCCTGTCTTAAATTCACCATAAACAATCTCACCGTTATCAATGTACTTATCCGTGATGACCTGGGGATTGCGGACCCAGTTTCCCTTCTCATCTTTGAGCACTGGGACACACTTGGAGATGAGGGTTTTCATCTTCATCTTATAAGCACTCCACATCTCACAGCTGACGCAGTTCCACATGGCATCTTCCATACTTAAAAACCATGGGAGAAAATCGGAAGATCCACCATCCGGAGCTGAACCATGGCGCGGACCCGCCTGTCCGAATATGGCTAAGTCCGAGGCAATGGCAAGATCACAGGCCATTCCAATTTCCTGTCCGCCTGCGACCCTCATGCCATTCACACGGCAGATCACCGGTTTCTTACACATGAGGATGGAGTCCACCATGTTATTGAAGAGCTCCATATAGGCCCCATATTCTTCCGGGCGTCGGCTGTAATATTCAGAATATTCTTTTGTGTTGCCACCTGTACAGAAGGCATTGGGGCCAGTTCCCGTGAATATCGTCGCAACGACGGACCGATCTGTAGAAGAATTCTCCATGCCGGCGATGACCCCTTTTACCATTTCCGTGGTATAGGAATTGAACTGACCCGGGTTGTTCAGCGTAACCCATGCCACATGAAGGCCCTTGATAACATTCCCCTTAGGATCCTTCAAAGGTCTTTTTTCATAGATGGTGCAGGGAGCTTGTGTCCCCCAATGCTCTGAACCATATCTGTCATGATTTTTTTCTTCGCTTTCTCTCGGCATCCAATCCAATGCCATAAAAATTCCTCCTTTCTATTTTATATTCTTTAAAAATCAGGTGTGAGTACAATCCTCTTTGCTGGAGAACCAGCCTTGTGAACTTCATCATATACGGATGCAATTTGACTCATGGGTCTTGTCTCCACAAAGGGTGCAATATCGATCTTCTTTTTAAGTACCATATCCAACACAATGGGATAATATTCGGGCAAGCATCCCCATGTCCCAATCATCTCAGCATCAAAAGCCATCAGTCTGGAAATGCTGTATTCATTCTTGGCCATCCCAAATCCGATCAAGATCAACTTGCCGGTGAAGGAGAGGAGTTCCAAAGCAAGATCCTGTCCTGCCTTGGTTCCGCTCACCTCAAAAATTTTCCAACCGAAACCAGCCTCCAACCCATTTTTCTTGCAGATCTCTCGAAATTCGTTCCGGATATCCTTGGTCTGCTTATCTTGTGTGCTGATCACAAAATCAGCCCCATATTTTAAAGCCCTCTGTAATTTCTCCGGATTTCTCGCAATGCCGATGACCGCCTTTGCACCCAAAGCCTTTACCATTTGGGCCATGTAGACACCGACTCCTCCGGTCACTCCGACGATAATGACATTATCTCCGGGCTGGAGATCTGCTCTTTTGGCAGCTTGGTAGGGCGTGGTGACGGCATCCGCTACAACAGCCAGGTGTTCCAAAGGAATGCCCCCACGGTTTCTCACTTCGCAAAGGTCAATGGAAGGTACTGGGATATAACTTGAATTTCCGCCATAGATCCCCACGCTGTTTCCGGGCATCTTCTGGGCTAAACAACGATTCCCACGGCCGGTTTTGCAGAGGAGACACTGACGGCAGGGCATTACGGCAGGGATAATTACTTCCTTTCCAACCCATTTTTCATCTCCAGCAACCACTGTCCCGCTGATCTCATGTCCGAGGGTTAAAGGTGGTTTTTGCACGGTGGGGACGCCATCATAAAAATAACCCAAATCGGTATGGCAGACTCCGCATCCTGCTACCTTGACCAATACATCTCCGGGTCCTAAGGATGGGACCGGAATTGAAGTCTTTGCTAACTTGCCAGGTATGACCTCTCCTGTGTCCTTATTTTTGGCTGTAGGTTGAACCATTTGCCAAGTCTCAATCTTTTCAGGTATTGTTGCCATTCATTTCACCTCCCTTTTTTATTTAAGATTTTAGATTGCAGATTTAAGACTGTGAACTGATCATTTTCAATCTGAAATTTGAAATCTGAAATCTGAAATTAGGTTTACGCCATTCCGAGTCCACCATCCACACAGAAGAGTTGGCCGGTAATATAGTTCGATTCGTCCGATGCCAAGAAGACGAAGGTTGGAGCTACCTCTTCTGGTTCAGCAAATCGACCCAGCAAAATCCTGCCCGTATAAATCTCCATCAGCTTTGGGTCTGCTTTAACCTTCTCGAACATCTCAGTACTTACATATCCCGGCTGGACAACATTCACCGTAATCCCATAACCAGCCAATTCTCGTGCAGCCGACTTGGTCAGAGCGATGATCCCTCCTTTTGCTGAACTATAATTGATCTGTCCTTTCGTTCCCCACAACCCGGCTGAAGAAGTCACATTGATAATTTTCCCGTGCTTCTTCTCCATCATATATTTTGATGCTGCCTGGATGCATAGGAAGGGTCCTTTGAGGTGAATGTCGAGCACCTCATCCCACTGCTCCTCCGTCATTTTATAGAGCATGTTTGGTTTCGATACCCCTGCATTGTTCACGAGAATATCGATCTTTCCGAAGTTGTCAATAGCTGTTTGTATAATCCTATTTGCATCAGCCTTTACTGCTACATTCCCTTTTACAGCTACTGCTTTCCTTCCTATTTTCTTAACCATTTCGACAACTTCCTGTGCCGGCTGATCTTTCGTGGCATAGTTAACGACAACATCCGCCCCTTCCTTGGCAAAGGCAAGACAGATGGCTCTTCCGATCCCCCTTCCTCCGCCTGTGACGACCGCAGCCTTACCTTCCAACCTCGCCATTCGATCACCCTCCTGTCATCCTTTTTATGCCATCATCTCACTTACCGATGAGAGGATGGCATAAGCTCCACCTATTCAAGTTTAAGTTCCAAATTAATCATATCTCCTCCTCTTGTAAATCCCATCGTACGAAAAAATTTGAGGAGGTCCCAATCGCTCCAATTGACCAAAGTGTAGACAATGGTTACGCCAATCGCCTTGAGATTCTTTATAAACTCCTGACTCAATCTTCTTGCGACACCTCTATTTTGGTATGCTGGATCGACACCAATGGTACTGATCCACCCAATCGTATCGGGGATTCCGAACTCCCATCCACTCACCTCACCCACAATAAACCCAATCACTATCCCTTCCAGTTCAGCGACGAGACAGGAATGAGGATATCGAGGATTCAGTTGAATCTTCTTCCAATAATCTGGCCTGGCCTTTCCTAAAACCTTACGATCAATTTCAACAACCGCATCCAAATCTCCGACGGTCATAGGTCGTATGTTCAATCCAGCTAAGAAACCTTCTTCCATCCGCCACTCCCCATCCTCTATTTCTTCCTCACTCAATGACTGCGATGACTGCCTCTGCCTCGACCTCCTGACCTGGGGTCACACAGACCTCCTTCACCGTTCCGGTGATCGGAGCAACCACCGGCATCTCCATCTTCATCGCCTCTAACACCGCAACCTGATCATCCTCTTTCACCTTGTCTCCCACCTTTACCGTCACCGTTACGATCTTACCCACCATTGGTGCCACCACCTGTGTTCCCATTAGAATTTCCTCCTCTCACAAAGCTATCTCTTTATTTTAGACCCAACGCATTTCTTGCAATGATCATCTTCTGAATGTTGGATGTCCCCTCCACAATCTGGTAGGACTTGGCATCTCGATAAAATCGTTCCACAGGATACTCGGTTGAAAAACCATAGGATCCGAAAATCTTGACAGCTTGATTCGCCGCTTTGACAGCCACCTCCGCTGCATAAAATTTTGCACAGGAAACCTCGATGGTGTTTCGCTGTCCTAAGTCCCTATTGCAAGCGGCCCGATAAACTAACAGCCGGGCAGCCTGTTCTTCAACATACATCTCTGCGATCTGCTCCTGGACCATTTGAAAATTAGCAATCGGCTGTCCAAACTGTTCTCTTTCATTGGCATAACGAACAGAATGTTCGAGACACGCCCGCGCTACACCCACTGCCCTCGCTGCAGAGGAAAGCCGGGTATTATCTAACATCGCCATGCAGATTTTGAACCCATCCCCTTTTTGACCCACCAGACTGTCCTTGGGCAGTTTGACATCTTCGAAGACGATCTCCCCTGTCGGTGCACAGAAGAGTCCCAATTTCGAATCAATGGACTTTTGCGTGACACCCGGAAGATGCATGTCCACGATAAAGGCTGACATGCCGCGATGCTTTGCTGCTTTATCCGTATAGACATAAACGATACCGAGATCGGCCACGGGCACCCCTGAAATCCACATCTTTGTCCCATTCAGGATAAACCCATCCTCCACCTCTTGGGCTGTTGACTTCATCGAGGCAACATCAGAACCGGTGTTGGGTTCGGTAATGGCAAAACAGCCCAGCAAGTCAGCGTTGATCAATTTGGGAACCCAACGTTCTCGCTGTTCCTCTTTCCCGAAATTGAGAAGAACTGATTGCATAGAATTCATCTGAAGGTTAAAGGGAAGTCCCCAGGACGGGGAAATCCTTGCGATCTCTTCCGTCATCACTGAGGCCGCAAGATAACCACTTTCATTTCCACCATACTTCTCAGGTGCAATGCACCCAAAAAAACCCAGCTTTGCCATCTCTTTAACAATCTCTTTCCGAAAACGATGCTCTTTCTCATCTTCCTCCATTGTGGGAGCGATCTTCTTCTCTGCAAAATTTTTGGCCATTTCTCGCATTGCTTCTTGTTCTTCATTTAATTTAAAATCCATACGACCCCTCCTTCATAATCAGATTGTGCAATTAATAACAAACTACTTTTTTTTTGTTCTTTTGTCAAGGAAATTTTATTTTTATTGTATTATCTATGAGTTAGCATATTTATTAAAGATTTAATTATTTAAGAAATTTTCCATTCTTGAGTTATGGCCATATTCCCTAACCATGTCTAAAAAGAGGATGCTTGCCGGGGGCAACAGGACACAAACCGTTTACCCGCCTTTAACAGCCACGTGTCCCTGTCCATTCCCAACTCGGGACAGGATGCATCTCCTGCTTAAGTAAGATAGTGAGACTTGCCCACTCCATTTTTCCTTTCGAAAACGCTGACTGGAATGGATGTTTTTTATCACTTGGCTGGTTGTTCCTAAGTCCTCGGCTATCAACAAAAACTGGAATTGGGGAAGGACAACGAGATGGTTGACAATAATTGACAAATGAGTGATATAAAAAAGATGAGAATCATGGGTTTGGATATGGGTTCATGCACTATTGGAATTGCGATCAGCGATGAATTGGGGATGACCGCTCAAGGTCTCAAAACGATCAGGAGAAAGTTAATGGAAGAGGATTTAAAGGAGATCACAATGGTCATTGACCAGTATAAAATAGAGAAAATCGTGGTCGGTCTTCCTAAGAATATGGATGGGACTTTAGGGAAGCAAGCCGAAATGGTTTTCCAATGGATAAAGGCCTCTAAGGAAAAAATACATCTTCCTATTGTCACTTGGGATGAAAGGCTTTCCACGGTCGGAGCATCAAAAATCCTTCTCGAAGCAGATCTTTCCAGAAAAAAAAGGAAGAAGGTCATTGATAAATTGGCCGCCGTTCTCATTCTCCAAGGATACTTAGATAAAATTGGGAATCGCAACCATGGACCCCTTCTTCCGGCGTAAGGCCTATCTCCTCTCTCTCTGTCTCCTACTGTTTCTCATTATGGTTGCCTTTTATTGGCATCTCTTCAGGCCTCCTTCCAAGACTCCCATCGCCAAGGTGGTCTACATCAAGAGGGGAATGCATCTCAGGCAGATCTCGGAGATGCTTCAGCAGGAGGGCATCATCAGAAATAGACATTTTTTTGTCCTGATGACCACCGTCTTCAATAAAAAGGCTAAAGTCAAAGCAGGAGAATATGAGTTCACTACCCAGATGCTTCCTTTGGAAGTATTGGACACCCTTGTGAAAGGACAGGTTAAACGCCATCTGGTCACCATCCCTGAGGGATACACCCTTTCCCAAATCGCCCAACTATTAGAAGATTCAAATATCGTGGATAAAAGAGGCTTTGGTCAAAAGGCATCCTCACCTGCTTTCATCTCTTCCCTTGACCTGTCTTATCTTGTCAAAGGCGGGGCAGGTTCGACATTGGAAGGCTACCTTTTCCCTGAGACATATCACTTGATCAGAGACATGGACCCTGAGGAAGTGATCCAGATAATGGTCCATCAGTTCAAGAAAGTCTTCGATTCAGAACTGGCCCTCAGGGCTTCTCAATTGGGAATTCCACAAAGGGATGTGGTGATTTTAGCCTCCATCATTGAAAAGGAGACTCCCCTCTCTGAAGAGAAACCTCTCATCTCAGCCGTTTTTCACAACCGTTTAAAAAAGAAGATTCCTCTCCAAAGCGATCCCACTGTGATTTATGGAATTAAAAATTTTGATGGAAATCTGACCAAAGAACATCTGTTAAAACCCACTCCATATAATACTTATCTCATGAATGGACTTCCCCCCACACCCATCTGTAACCCAGGGAAAGACTCTCTTCTTGCTGCCCTCTACCCTGCTCCTGTCCCTTATCTTTACTTCGTTTCCAAAAATGACGGATCTCACTATTTTTCCTCTGATATTGAAGAACATCAGCGAGCGGTGTGGAAATATCAAAAGTTTCCAAAAAAAAATAACTTGACAAAAAAATGAACTCTCGTTTATCTTTATTGCTTATTTATCAACGCAAAATTTACTTCACCCGCGCCGTCGCCAAAGCGGCTATGGCGCGTCGGCGGCTTTCCCTCTCCTGCGAGGGGAGAGGGCGGAGGTGAGGGAAAAAGGGAGGTTCTTGATGAAAAAAGAGGTGGCAGTCATTGGTGTGGGCCAGAGTAGCTTCGTCAGGGGTTATGAGGGGTCTATTCGGGAACTGGCCTTCGAGGCCTTCAGGGAAGCCATGCAAGATGCGGGCATCACCCAGAAAGATGTTGATGCTTCCATTTTCTGTTCGGCCCCTGAATATGACAAACAACGCTCCCCTGCGGGCGTCCTTGCAGAATACCTGGGTCTTATCCCTCAGCCAACGTTTTACGTGGAGAGCGTTTGCTCTTCGAGTAGCTCCGGTGTAAAAGTGGGATACAGCATGATTAAGTCCGGTCTCCATGACGTGGTCGTTGTCCTCGGGTTTCAGAAGATGTCCGAGATCACATCTGCGGAATCACAGGAGAGAATGGGTCGAGGCGCTGACATCCAGTGGGAGGCACCCTTTGGAACCATGATGCCCGCGTATTACGCCCTCTATGCACAGGCCTACATGGCGAAGCATGGATTGACCCACGATGACCTGATGAGCGTCAGGATCAAAGCATCCACTTATGGCGTGATCAACGAAAGGGCGGTCTACAGGAAACCGATAAAGGCGGAAGACTTTAAGCAGGGCGACCCGGAGGCAAAAATGGCAGGCCCTGTAGCATGGCCTCTCCGGGTAGGTGACTGTTGTGCAAACGCGGACGGAAGCTCCTGTATCATCCTTGCAAACGCCGAAAAAGCAAAGACTTTTCCCAAGAAACCAGTCTGGATTTTAGGTATTGGAGCAGCGTCAGAGGCGGTCAACATGGCAGCGAGACCCGATTTTACCAAAGGCCTGAGCGTTGGCTATGCAGCAGCCGCCCAAGCATACAAGATGGCTGGGATCACCTCGAAAGATGTCAAAGTGGCCGAAGTGCACGACTGCTTTACCATCGCAGAGATTATGGCCTATGAGGGTCTTGGATTCGCACCGATGGGTGAGGGGAAGCAGCTCATTCGCGAGAAAGCGACGTATAAAGAGGGAAAGATCCCCGTGAACGTCGATGGCGGGCTCCTTTCAAAAGGGCATCCCATTGGTGCAACGGGTGGATCCCAGATCCGTACCATCGTTCTGCAGCTTCGCGGTGAGGCAGGTCCCATGCAGGTAGCGGGTGAGCCCGATATCGGCCTAGTGCACAACATTGGCGGTGTTGGACTATACGGAAACGTTACAATCTTCGGCAGAGACTGAGAAAAGATCAATGTAAAATTAGCAGTGATCAATTAGCAATTTTCAATGAAAAACATAAAGAGAAATTACTTTTCTCAGGTTGTGATGAACGGATGAAAACACAGGAGATTCTCATTCCTGCGCAAGGAGGGAGCCTGTTTTATTTCACTGCTAATTGATAATTGTTAATTGCCCATTTTGCATTGATTATTTAAAGGGAGGTGAGGTATGGGTTTCGAGAAATTCGGAAGGAAAAGCTTTACGGCAGTGACAAAGACGGCAAAGTTTGTTGATCTCCTGGCAGAAGGGAAGGTTGAAGGGACCGTTTGTAAGGATTGCGGTGCAAAGTTCTTCCCTCCAAGGGCCGACTGCGCAAAATGTTTCTCAAAGAACATGGACTGGTTCGAGATGCCCAAGAAAGGCAAACTCGAGACATTTACCACCGCCTATTATGCGCCGTTTGGCTTCGAGGCGGACCCTCCCTACACAATGGGTGTTGTGGACTTTGGCGAGAGACTGAAGCTGTTCGCCCGGATAGCAAAGGACATAAAGCCTGAAGATGTAAGGGTGGGCATGGATGTGACAATCAGGCCTCTCAAGTACGACGATGGTCAGCTTTCTTTCGAGATTACAAAGGCCTGACCAATGGAACCCCATGGACAAGCCTATTGTACTACTCCAAACGTCCCTTTGAGGCGAACATCCCGCACCAGAGGGCTAATTCAACCACGGGTGAATCCGTGGTCCTCTTGATGCTGGGATAGAATCTGCTATGGAAAGCCCCGGACTCTGACGCGTCGGGGGCTTTTCTTTTTTGTGCCCTACAGGCCGCATCCTCACGTGCCGCGCTCAGAATCTCCTGAGATCCGGGTTATTTTCTTTCAGTCAGTTCAAGATAGATGATTTCAACGAGGCTCATCCAGCGCATGCCTCCGGGCTGGTCTTCGATATTGAAGATCCTTTTGACTTGCTCGAGGGTCTTTCCTTCTTTCACCAAGGCCTGGATTCTGATCTGTTTTTCCTCGACATTTTGAATTAGGTTCTGGATCTCTTTCTTCGTAGCCAGGTCGCCGTGGCCGTGGATAAATATTTCCGCATCAAGGTTCAGAATGGCCTTCAAGACCTTGACCAAGCCGAAGGAGCTTCCATTTTTGTGGCGGTGGATGAGCATGTCTCGGCCGATAAAAATGACGTCGCCGATAAAAGCTACCTTTTCATCGGAAAAATAGACGACAGCATCGCCGTCCGTGTGCGCCGGACCGAAATAAAAAAGATCGATGCGCGTGCCTCTCGGGCCACTGCCAAGATAGAGGCTGAGCCTATCGGAGAAGGTGATGTTCGGAAGATAGGCGCGTTCCTGGGCCGATTGAAAGGCCGTGTCTATATGGGCACGGGTCTTCTCATGGGAAATGATATTTATCCCCCGCGGAAAACCCACCAAGCCGTTGACATGGTCGCGGTCGCTGTGGGTAAGAATGATGGTGCGGATGGGATGAGGAGTCAACTTTTTGATTTCCGTAATCATCTGCTTGGCCGCATCTTCAGTCATCTTGGCATCGATGGCCAGGACTTCCCTTTCACCGATGAAAAAGCCGCTGTTGGCGCCCGTCCCGCCTGTGACCTGATAGATGTTTCCCTTGACATTCTGAACGGAGATGGCCGGGACTTCCTGCTTCAGCGTCTGTGCCTGCTGCGAAGTCTGTTGTTGAGCCGATGTCGGGGAAATAAGACCCAAGAAAAGAACACAGTAAAGAACATAGACAAACGAGCGCTTCATGGAGAGTTTCCTCCTCTCTTCCGTTTTTTATTCAATTATTTTAAATCGAAGAACTAACAGGCTGCTGGAAAAGTCCTTTTTAGACTTAGAATGTCATTCCTGCGAAAGCAGGAATCCAGTATTTTCAAACCCTTCTGGACTCCCGCTTTCTCGGGAGTGACAGTAAAAGGTAATTTCTTTGCATCCTGCTAATCAACAACAAATAATTTAGCACCTTTTTCAGTAATCGATCGACAAAAAAGTAAAAGGGTCAAGTCTGCGTTTGACTTTTAATCAACTCTGTTGAATCAGCTCTGATCTTATTGTGTCGAAGCGCTTGCTCAACTGCCGGTCTTTCACCAGTTGGATTTTCACCCTCTCTACCGCGGTACTCATCTCGACGGATTCTTTGATTATCTCAAGAAATTGAGGTCATAACCGGTGTGGCTCACCCTTTTTCCCTGGTACAACTCTGATTTTCCTGGGAGCTGCCATCCAGATGCTAACTGAGGCACAGAGACTACAAGCTATTATGATGATAAATGCAGGGACGTAACTTTTCATCTGATCATAAATGAAGCCGGCAAACCACGCTCCGAATGCCCCACCTACATTATTGAGCATAAAGAGGGTTCCAAAGATGCTCCCGTAAGCTTTTCCTTGAAAAAAATCTGCTGCAATTAAAGGCGGCAAAGCCGTCACAACAGCATATCCCAAACTAAAGGATATAGCATAAAGGTACGGAATGTAACGGTATGGCAAACTGGTAAATGCAATGAGAAATATCACCCCGCAAACAGAGCAGGCAATCCCAATCGTATAAGTAATCTCCCTTCCGATTCTATCCGATAGCATTCCCCAAAAGATTTTGGCTCCTATACTCACAATACCTATCATGCCAGCAATATAAGAGGCAAACAACGCTGTCAAGCCCTGGTCAATGAAAAAGGCCACCTGATGGGTCAAGATGGAGTGGGTGGTTAAACTGGCTAAAAAGAAAGAGCCACCAAGCAGCCAGAATTGTTTGGTAGTAGCAGCCTGTCGGATCGTCCAAGACCGTGAAGCCCATTCTTCATTAACAACCAAATGATCTTTTATGACACCATCGATGATTTCCTTTTTTGTACGACTGTCCACAATTGTCTGTGAAGGCTTCTTTAAAAATGCAATCACCATCGAAATGATAATTAAAGGGATAAAGAACCCCATAATGCGATAAGTCATCCGCCACCCCACCCGGTTGATAAGATGTTGGATGAGTGGGACGCATATAAAAATCCCAACCCCTATTCCAGAGGATATGATCCCCATGGGCAATCCTCTCTTCTCCCTAAACCATTGCTGAATGACCGTAGTATTGGGTACCCACCCGATGAGCCCAACTCCTGCGGCTGTGACCACACCGAAAAAAATGTAAAATTGCCACCAGGAATGGATCAGACTACTTAGGACAAATCCAACTCCCAAGGTCAATGATCCCACCAGGAAAACGATTCTGGGCCCAAATCGGTCAACCATGCTTCCCGCGAATGGCCCAATGATGCCATGGAGAATCATAAAGACTGAGAAGGCGCCTGCAGCAATAGAGCGGTTCCAGTTAAACTCTTTTAGGAGAGCAACAAAAAAGACAGAAAACGAATACCATGCTGCCCCATAAGCCAGAGCAAGAGTTATGAAACTGATGCCAACGGTCATCCAACCTGAGCTAATGCGGCCTTCATCTTCCATTGGATAGCTATCTGCTTTTGGAAAAATAAATGTCAGCGATAAAACATTTTGTCCAGTAGGAGGGAGGGCCCCGGCCAATAGGTAATGATAAAGAGGCCAATAATCATGGTAATAACAAACGGAATGACTCCACTCACCACCCTTTCAAATGGCTCTTTGCATGCACCGCTCATTACGTAAATGTTTATTCCAACGGGTGGAGTGATCAAAGCCAATTCGATGTTGACAATGAGGATGATGGCAAAATGGATTGGATCAATACCTAAAAGGCCAAGTACAGGGTAGAAAATGGGAACGGTCACATAAATAATGGTCACCGTTTCAATAAGACAACCCATGATAAGATAGATAATATTCACTCCTAGTAAGAAAAGATACGGATTAAGTTTTACCCCTGTTACCAAACCGGCAAACTTTTGAGGAATCTGGGCAAAGGTTAGGACCCGGCCAAGCAGGATAGCTGCACAGATGATCAGAAAAATCATTGCGCTAGCTTGAGCCGTCTCCTTCAAAGCTTTTAGTAGTTTTTCTCTATTTAGTTCCCGATAGATGAACCGACTGATCAAATAGGCATAGATGCAAGAAACCGCTGCAGCTTCAGTTGGAGTAAAGATCCCACCATAAATCCCTCCCAGAATTAAAATGGGCATACCTAAGGCAGGCAAGGCGGTTTTGAAGGCTTTCCAGCGTTCTGCCCAAGTTTTACGAACGTGACCTCCATACTTTTTTCTTACAGAAATGACCACGGCAGTGGTAATTAAAATTCCTCCCAAGATCACTCCTGGAAGAAACCCTGCGAGGAAGACACGAGGGATGGATAGTTCAGTAATGGAGGCATACATGATCATAGGAATGCTTGGAGGAATAAGAATGCCAAGGGTCCCAGAAGCGCAAACCAAGCCCATAGAAAATCGCTTGTCGTATCCCAATTCAACCATTGAAGGAACCATCACCGATCCGACAGCAATTGCTGTGGCGGGGCTGGACCCCGAGATAGAAGCAAAGAACATGCAGGACAGAACGGTCACAATTCCAAGGCCACCTGGAAAATGGCCCACAAGGCTGTCGAAAAAAGTAACTAAATGGCGTGATGGACCTCCGGCAGTCATCAATATCCCGCAAAGGAGAAAGAAAGGGATAGACAGGAGTGAAAAGCTATCGATGCTTGCAAACATCACCTGAGGGATCGTATTCAAGGGAACCCCCATATATGCAAGAGCTAAAAAGCTTGCCCCTGCAGCCATGGACATGAAGATGGGACTTCCGGCTAACAAGAGAAGGATGATAATCAATATCCCGACAGTTAGCATTATAGTTCTCCCCTATATGTCGAAGCAGTCGAATCTTCGGATTTGTTAAGCCCGAAGAATAGAAAGATTAACCGTTCGAAGTAGAAAAAAGCCAAAAGTCCCATTCCGAAGGGGAAGATGAGAAGAATGAGATACATTGGGGCCTCCAAACTCGACGTGCTGAGAACACCGACTTTCTTTAGATAGACTACATAACTTACTCCCGCATAAATCAGAAAGAAGGAAATAAGCAAACCTGCTGCGTTTGCTATCAAATCCATAACCCGACGCCATTTGGGCGAAAGTCGAGTTACCAGCAAATCAATATTAATATGGATGCCTTGTTTCAGATTAGGTCCAGCAACCAGGAAGATTCCATAGATAGCAGTATATACGATGATCTCCTCAGCCCAAGAATGGGTAAATCCAAAGAAGTATCGACATACCACTTCCATGACAGCCAGTAATGTGGAGATCCCTATCAAAAGACCTCCGACGACGTTCAGTATCCTCTCGATGACATCGCTGAATCGGTGGAGGGGGTTCATTTACGCTCCCTTCTTACTGAGAGGTCAGCTTCAGCGCTAAGTCAAAGTATTCTTTCCCGACCTCCTTCTCTAATTTTGTGTAAAGAGGTTTAATTTTCTCCAAAAATTTCTTGTACTCTTCTCCTTTCGTCTGATCGTAAATAGCCATACCGCTTTTTTTATAAACGTCCAACGCTTTGGCTGACTGTTCGTCGTCTACCTTATTCGCAAATTCGGCCGTCTCAGGAATCACTTTGGTTTCCATGATCTTCTTCAGATCTGCTTCAAGACCATTCCATCGATTCACGTTGACCAAAGCAAAAGCTTGCCACTGATAAGGATAAATTGTCCCATTCTTTACGATTTCGTGCCATTTCGTCCCCAATGATGTGTCCATGGCAGAATAAACGCCATCGACCATGCCTTGTTGGAGTGCCGTTGTAAGTTCTGCCGCTCCCATCTGAATGCCGGATGCCCCGAGCAATTTAACAGCCTCCTCATAAACAATACCCACCGGAGTTCGGACCTTCAACCCCACCCAGTCTTCAACCTTTATCACCGGTTTCCGACTGTAAAGGAGACCACTTCCCGGGTGCATATGGAACAGAACTTTCATCCCTTTCTTCTCCAGAGCCTTGTAAATCTTTAATCCCCCCTCCAGATGATTTTCAAACTTCACCAAAACCTCCTTTGTTGGAAATAGACCGGGAGGATCATAGATCTTCACGCTTGGAGCATATCTTGTGACCATACCCGAGGGCGTCAGTGTGATATCCACGGACCCCATAATCAAAGCATCGAGCTCCTCTTTGGCGCTGTACAATTGGGCCGCCGGATAGATCTCGATCTTGATGCGGCCCTCGCCATATTTTTGAGCCAACTCTGCCATCTTCTGGGCGACGATGTTTCGCGTATGAGTGATTGGGTAACCATGCGCCAACTTGAGGGTCGTTACCTTTTGGGCCATACCTTCCTGATTAAATGCCAAGACTAATCCCATAATCAGAACACAGATTCCAAAAAAATTAATCCTTTTCATAGAAACCTCCTTTCTATGGTTATGAATTTTTACCGTCCTCATTTCTGGGATCCGGTAATCCCGATGACCTTCTTTGATTTAAGCAGGTTGATCTCCTCTTCACTAACTTTCAATTCCCTCAGGATCTCCTCAGTATTCTGGCCAGGCAGAGGCCCGGGAGATTTGACTTGCACAGGTGCATCCCCAAACTTTATAGGAATTCCTAACTGCTTCACCATCTTTTTCAACGCAGGGTGAAAACACTCCTGAATCATCCGTCGGTGTACAACCTGGGGGTGGAGAAAAACTTCATTTAAAGATAGGACGGGTTCGCAGCAGATTTCTTCGTTTCCCCAAAAGGCCATCCATTCATCTCGAGTTTTGCTAAGAAAAATCCTTTCCAGTTCGGAACGAATTTCTTGTCTCCTCTCTTTATCATACTGATGTGGCTTCCATTCTGGGCGGTCCAGTTTCTGGCAAAGGTTGTCCCAAAATTTCTTCTCCATGGCACCGATGGAAAGGTACTCCCCATCCTTTGTTTTGTATACATTGTACCAAGGCCAGTATCCAGCCAAAAGTAGTTCGCCTCGGTGAATTGCCCCTCCTGCAAAATGACTGGCGGCAAGGAACGTTAGCCAGGATACCATTCCATCAAACATTGCCACATCAACAAACTGACCCTTACCGGTTTTTTGCTTATATAACAACGCTGACAAGATAGAGAGTGCGCTAAACATTGCCGAAGCTAAGTCGGCAATAGGAATACCAGGAATAACAGGAGGACCTTCTTTATCTCCAGTTAAGCCCAGAATCCCGGCTAATGCAATGTAGTTGATATCATGTCCCACTCGATCTCTGTAGGGGCCATCATGACCATATCCAGTAATTGAACAATGTATGATGCCGGGATTGACCTCCTTAGTTGCAGAATAGCTAACTCCTAACCGCTCGGCCGTAACAGGCCGGAAATGTTCTATCAGGATGTCAGAGCGGATTAAGAGGCGCCGAAGAATTTCTTTCCCTTCAGACGTTTTTAAATCCAAAACTAAACTTTTTTTGTTCCGATTCAAATTTAAAGGCATTTGCATTTGAGCTGTCTTATCCACTCTTTCCGTCGGAGCAGAAACGTGGATTACTTCTGCACCAAGGTCAGCGAGGAGAAGGGAACAATACAAGCCGGGTAAATACATAGATAAATCCAGGACCCGAATGCCATTTAGAGGTAACATATGGGCTCTTTTAATCCCTATTCAACTCCATAAGGAACTTATCAAGAAAGCTATGCTGAAAGTTTCTGCCTTTTAGCCTATGGAGATATCGCCTATCTCCACTTTAGATTGCCATCCGGTCACCATTCAGGAAGTATATTCTATTCCTTGGTTAAACTTTCTGCAAGGAATGAAAACCACGTACATTATTTTCTCGTCGAATCAGGAAGAATCTTCTCATTCCTAATGTGGATTTCCTACCCACGCGAAGGAAGAATTACAGTGCACGATCCGTTAGTTGTGATTTCACCTCGTTGATTCTCACCCCAAATCTCGCAATCTATCAAATGGTCATCATTCTCAATATATTTCTTGATTACTTTGCCTCTGCAAGTAGTCGTGTCACCGGCAAAAATGGGGAGATGTATTCTAATTCGGAGCTTCTTTAGCCAACCATCATCCCCAATCCAATCTGTCATTAATCGGGCAAACCATGCTGGCCTCCAAATACCAACATCAAAAGGAGCTGGCATCTCTCTTACTCGCTTAGCTCCACTTACCGTATAGTGCCAATAACAACCTGCACCCGGTGAGGCTGTGTCCGGCAAGATCACTCCTACTCGATAACATGTTGATTGCACAACTATCATGGGTATCGTGAGTGTAATAACAAAAGCTTTTATCTCATCATTCACCTTAACATCTTCATAATACAACGGTATTGAGCCACGTGCCGTTATCTCTCCTTTTTTATTCTCAGGATACCCTTCGGGTTCAAAATTTAGTCCTTGGGCCCTATATTTTTTCTTTTTCTTTGCAGCAGCTCTTGACCAATGAATTAGCGTCGAGCGGCAGGTACCCACAACTTCCTCTCTTTGGTTCTTAAAGGCTGTTTCGCCAACAGTAAAAGCTAAAGGTCCCGCAAAGTTACCTGCTTTCTCATAAACATCAACAAGTTTCCATATGGGTTTAATTACGTCTCCAACTCGCACAGGCTTGAGGAATTCCCATTCGCACCCTCCATAGAAGTGGGTCCACGGGTCCGCACCAGGTATTTCAGCTGGTCTTGCTGGAAAAACCACATTCCCGCAAGCTCCCAAAAAAAGTGGTGGAGCTATAATCCCACCCCACCTTGTTTTACGGGCATATTCTTCATCAAGCCAAAGGGGGTTATAGTCATGATTCGCCAGAGCGACCCGCCTTATTTCTGATCTTTCCACTGACTGCTGGGAGAAGTAGCGATCATCTTCACTAATCTCTTGCTCCTTGTTGATCCAACTCCTAATCTGTGTGAAGTCGAACTCCACTGATCTTGTTCGTTCACTCTTATTCATGTTCCCTCCTTTCCGTTCTCACTATCCTCATAGTTCTTTGACAAAACAGTTCATTTCGTCTGCTTCTTCAAATCTATAGATTCCCAACATTTCCTCTTTATATCCGATCATTCTCTTCTTTGGGGTGTGGATAAGGATGCCGATACTTGTAACCAATAGAAGCTTTTTCTCGAATGGTCATCGCAACTCTTTTGTAATCATGAATGAGTGTATCCTCTGTAGCATAATCAAATGGATCTCCCAATTGCCGTTCCTCTTCTCTGCCTCGTGAGGGGCGATTCTCCAAATACCATTTCACTGTCTGTTCTAAACCTTCTTGTGGAGGAATTAAATCACGATAGCCTATTTCGGTTTTGATCTTCTCGATATCGGTAACCCAGTGAAAGGCTCTACCAGCGTAAGGTCGGCTCGGGCGAGCCAACGAAAAAGGAATACTGATCAATTCCCATTCATGATTTAAGGTGTTTGCTATGATCTCAACCCAATTTTTTAGACTATGAATTGTTTCATCCCCGACATTGAAAATCTTACCAGCCGATGCCTGTGGCTCGTCAACTACCAGGAGGATCGCATGAGCCACATTTTCTGCATATCCTCTCCTCTCCAGCTTAAGTCCACCGTCAGGAATAATGAGGTATTTTCTACCATCGAGGATCCGTCGAATAATACTCCACTCACGAGGAGCTAACTGTCGAGGGCCATATATCATCGGCACTCGGAGAATAGTGGCAGCGTAGCAACCTTTCTGATGGGCTCCCATCACCGCTTCCTCACTTGAGGTTATAAGATATGTGAACTTATTTTTTCCCTTATCTCGGAATAAGGGAGCATCCTCGCGGATGAATAAAGGGACTCCACCGGGAAATTTCTCACCCTCCACCAAGGCCTTATAGGGTAACCCCCCCATAGCGATAAACCGAGGGGTTTTCTCTTTTATAACCTCCGCCACATATCTCAGTCGACCGTACATCCCTATTACCAAGTCGAAGTTTCGCTTTCCCAGAGTTTCTTTCAACGGCTCAACGAAATGCACCTCACCATGGAGATGCTCTACTGTTTCCGGGAATTCTACTTCATGTATTCCCCGATGGAGGATTGTCACCTCATAACCTCTTTTGAGCAAACCTTCCACGACCAGTGGTCCAGCGGGACCTGTTCCTCCGATTACTAATGCCTTCACTTTTCAACCCCGAAACCGGGTTAAAGGTCTCAGATCAGAAATCTGAATAAAAAAACTTTATAACATATTCGCTCATTTAGACTTTTTGCCCCCAATAGCTTAGATCCTTTCGGAAATCAGGATGGGCAATCTGCATAAGGGCTTTTGCACGCTCTCTCAAAGACCTGTAACGGAGATGGGCGATTCCGTATTCAGTTATCACATAATCGGCATCAGTCCTGGTTGCTGATACTTCTGCTAATTTTGGAACAATTTTCGTCTTTCCATTAGCTATAGAAGGTATGGCTATTATTGATATTCCTCCTTTTGAAAGTCTGGCTATCCTGGCAAAATCCACTTGTCCCCCTATGCCAGCCAGTTGTTCCCCATTAATCGTTTCCGAGTTTACTTGCCCAGTAAGATCAACCTCGATTGCAGAATTAATCGAAACAAAATTATCAAGCTGGTTGACTATAGATCTATTGTGTGTGTAAGTTACTGGGTAAAGCTCAATTAATGGGTTGTGGTCACAAAATTTGTACAATCGTTCTGTTCCTATAAGCAATGTTCCTACCACTTTACCTGGATTAAGATTCTTGAATTTGCCTGTAACAACCCCTACCTCGATTAAATCCAGCATTCGATCTGATAGCAAACCAGAATGAATACCGAGATCGTGCTTATCCAAGAGTGCAGTTAAGATTGCATCTGGGACGCTTCCGATCCCTATTTGGATCACACTTTCGTCAGGCACCAAATCTGCCACATAACTGGCAATTTCTTTTTCCATCTCCCTAGGTTTAGTGGGAGAAATTTGAATAAGTTCGGTGTCCTCTTCCATAATGTAGTCAATATCGGAAAGGTGAACACCCGTATCTCCACAAGTGACTGGCATCTTGTTGTTCACCTGGGCAATAACCGTTGTAGCAGCTTCTACAACGGTCCGCTTATAATCTGCAGCCAGACCAAAATTGTAAAAACCAGAATTGTCGGGGCCGGTCACCTGAATTAATGCAACATCTGGACAGTACAATCCTCGCAAGGCTGCTGGGATTTCGGATACGCAAATAGGGACATATTCAACTCTTTTTTCTGAAATTGCCTTGGATAAAGAGGGGCCACCGAAAAAAGTATATATTTTCCAATGCTCCGTATAGCGTTGGTCAGCAAAAGGAACCTTATTAACATTCGTTATGGGCATGATTTCTATTTGTATTCCACGAATATGATCAATTTGGTCCATCAGGGCTTTAGTAATGGCAAGTGGTTCCGCTGGCCCCTGTTCAAGAAACACTTTCATCCCTGGTTTTAAGATTCTTGCAAGTTCATCAGGCCCTATGATTTTTTGTCCATATTTTTTGACATCGGCTGAGATAGAGGTGGCCTCCCTTCTTATAGTTTAGTTCTTCTCATTCTTGCTGGAACCCTAAAAGGAATGTGATTTATACCCAAATAATTCAGCCGCGATACGCCCGGAAATTCAATATCAAGGTCCATCGCGACCCATATTATTAAACTCGTCACCGCATTAGTGACGGCAAGAACAGTGAGATGATCGGGAAGAAGAGCAAAAATATAAAAGCGACTCCTTCGAATATGAGAAACACAATAGCACCTTTGAAAATATCATGTAAGGGTATCCCTAACATTTGGTAACGGACGCCTCGGCCCAAGTTAGGGCCGACTAGCGATTCGATCGGCCGCGGCGACCACTCCGCGGGCCCGCTTGACCAAGGGCCCGTCGACCATCAGGCCCTCGAAGGCGATGGTGCCGATTCCACGGCGCTCCGCATCCTCGTAAGCGGCGACAAGGCGGCGGCTGAAGTCGATCTCCTGCGGCGTGGGCGCGAAATAGAGGTTAGCGAGCTCCGCCTGGCGCGGGTGGATGCAGACCTTGCCATCGAAACCAAGATTGCGGCCGAACTCGCTGTCCTCCCGGAACTGTTCCTCGTCGCGAAAATCGAGCACGGCATGGTCGACGGCGGCGATGCGCGCCGCATGAGCGCCGAGCACCACCCGCGAGCGCGCATAGAGGACTTCCAGCCCCTGGCGGGTGCGCCGCATCCCCCCGACATCGGTGGCAAAGTCCTCGGCGCCGAAATAGACGGCAACGAGATGCGGATCGGCTGCACAGATGGCGGTCACATTGAGCACCCCATTGGCCGATTCGATACCGCCGATGATGCCAAAGCGCTTGCCGGGCCGGGCCTTCTCGGCGACCTCGATGGCGCACACATAGGGCTTCAGTTCCTCCACGCTGCCAAGCTTCGGGATCGAGATGCCGTCGATGTCGGTTGCCAGTACCGCATCGAGATCGCGCGGCGTATGTGGCGATCTAGGCGCATTGGTACGCACATAGAGCGTGCCGGAAAGGCCGCCCCGCTTGAGCTCAGCCACGATCTCGGGCAAGGCCCTTCGCGTGGCCTCCTTCTCGGTCTCAGGCGTGCCGTCCTCAAGATCGAGGACATAGCAATCGGCAACACAACTATGCCACTTGCGAAGAAAGCTGGGGCGGTTGGCCGGCGCAATCAGCCAACTACGAAGGATTTCCACGGCGTTACTCCTTCCAACTTCATTTGGGCCTGACTCTTGGGCTCTGGCCATAAAAGGAATGTGATTTATAGCCAGCTAATTCATCCGCGACACCCCCTAAAATTCAATGTCAATGTCCATCACGACCCATATTATTAAACTCGTCACCGCATTAGTGACGGCAAGAACAGTGAGATGATCGGGAAGAAGAGCAAAAATATAAAAGCGACTCCTTCGAATATGAGAAACACAATAGCACCTTTGAAAATATCATGTAAGGGTATCCCTGAAACTGTACCCACTACATAGACATTCATACCGAACGGAGGAGTCACCAATCCAATTTCCACCAGAGCCGTAATGATAATACCGAACCAGATAGGGTTATAGCCCAGGCTTACCACCAAAGGAAATGTTAAGGGTAAAGTTAAAAGTAGAATTGCCATTTGGTCCATGAAACAACCTAAGATTATATAGATAATAATAAGGACAAACAGAATAGCCCAAGGGGGTATGGCAAGGATGCCAACAGATTCGATCATTTTTTGAGTGCTCCCCGTTACAGTAGAAAAATACCCGAATATCATTGCACCTATGATAATAGCAAAGATCATGCTCGTAGCTTTCACCGTGCGCTCCAAGGCAAGAACAAATCCTCTGAAATCTATCCTCCGCATTACCACACAAATAATTAGCGATCCCAACGCCCCTAAAGCAGCTACCTCAGAAGGTGTGGCTAAACCGGAGTACATCCCTCCAATAACGACCAATACGAGGCAAAGAAAAGGAATAAGGCCTTTTAATGCTTCCCATCTTTGTCTCCATGAAAATGGACGAATAGGTCGAACCAATTCCGGCTTGAGCTTCACCCACAAATAAATTCCGAAGCAGTAAAAAATTGTTGTCAGTATACCAGGTAGGATGCCAGCAATTAGTAACTTGCCGATCGGTGTTTCGGTTGTAATTCCATAAACGACTAATGGGACGCTTGGGGGAATCATGATAGCCAATGTCCCTCCCATAGCTACCGTACCAGAAGCAATAACCCGATTGTATCCGTGGTTTAACATTTCCGGTATGGCTATCCTCGACATGGTAGCTGCCGCTGCCGTGCTCGAACCGGACATCGCCCCAAACCCTGCGTTTGCTACCATAGTAGCCATTGCCAACCCTCCAGGCAAATGACCGACCCACCGCAAGGCCAAGACAAACAACTCCTTGGCTAAGCCGCCAATAGATGCTATCTCAGCCATTAATATAAACATTGGCACGGTAATTAAAATAAAACTTGCCGCGGTTCTGAAGGGGGAGGTAATTAATATGGCCATCATGCCTTGAATACCCTCGGCCCAAATCAAACCAATTGAACCGCTGACGCAAAGTGCAAAAGCCACTGGCATTCCTAAGGCCAGGAAAAATATTAATGCTACTATACCAATAGTGATCGCCATCTGGCTAGGCTCCTTTCTGCTTTTTCATTAACGTCTAAACTCAGCCCTCTTCTCGTTGCATGATACTTTCTTTGCCCAATAGATATAGAAAGGTATCCTGTAACAATCGAATGCACAAAATAGCGCTCCCCAAAGGGACAAGAAAGTAAGCAGGCGCCATAGGATAACGCAGAATGTTAGTAGAAAGCTCTCCCAACTTGACTGCATCCTTAAATACCCCAAAGGTTGCATATGTCAGCAAAGCAAAAAAAACTGCTGCCGCTAAATTAAACAGTGTATTAAGCACAAATTTGAGAGATGATGGAATGAATCGGAGCAATAAAGTGACTCTCACATGTCCACCCATGACATAGGTATGGCTTAACGACAGAAAGACTAAAGCAACCATTAAATAGTCTTCGGTGACTTCATATTGCCCTGTTATTGGCATATTCAATATATATCTCCCCAACGCATCCGCACTAACAAAGATCATCATAAAAGCCGCACTAAACATACTTACCTTAAAAAACAGTTTTTCTACGTAGCTTAGAACTACTCCCCCCACTCCTGATATTTTCTCATTGACTTTCGGCATAATCACACCTCGTCATTTTATCTATAATTTAAACACTTGATTGCAGTATCCATATCTGCCGACTGAATGAAAATCTTCATCTCGTTGCAAAATCATTACCACCATCTGTTAACTAGAGCTTACGCTCATGCGCTCCTAAGCCTGCAATAGTTACTACCATTCGGCATTGCAGGAGCAAATGCTTTTCTTGATGCGTTTTAAGCATTCCGAAAAATTGATGGATCATTTCCAAAAATATTTGGGATCCAATTAATTCAAACGGCCTGCCTCAAATTCTTTAATGATCTCTCCATGTTCTCTTAAAGCTTTCTCCCATTCAGGAACGTTCTTGATGCTTTTAACCCACTCATCCCTCATAGGAGCTAAGGCTTTGCTCCATTCTTTCTTGTCCGCATCAGTCAAATCATAAATCTTTATCCCTTTTGCTTTGAACTCCTTATAAAGTTCAGTTTCATTATCGTCCCATTCCTTTGCTTGAGCTATCGTAGCTTCGGCAGAAGCTTTCTCCAGTGCCCTCTTCATCTCGTCAGATAAGGCTGCCCATTTCTTCATGCTAATTCCGTAAATTCCAGAAAAATTTCCAAAATTTGCTCCATAGGTAGTATATTTCATGATATCATCAATATGATAAGATCTTAGGCTTGCGTAACTCATAACAGAACCATCGGCAACTCCCCGGGCAATGACCTCATAAAGCTCCGGTCCTGGTGCGGATACAGGGACTACTCCCACTAACGGTGCAAAAGAATCCTGCATTCCTCCCGGAGTTCGCAGTTTCAGCCCCTTGAGATCCCCAAGTTTGGTTACGGGTTTTTTCGTGGTTTGAACATCATATGGTGGTGTAATGATAACCCATAGAGGCTTTATTCCGTTTGCTTCCCATTCTTGTAAGAATTTGCCGGTGTTCATTATTTTGACCCCCAATTTGGAAGACTCCATAGAATTTTTTGCTGGTGAAGGTAGGCATATAACTGAATTAAGTGGAAGCTTACCCACGTAAACCGGGACAATATAAGAAATATCGGCTATTCCTCCCTGAACTAAAGTTAGCATATCTTTTGCTTTGCCTAGCTGTTGCGCAGGAAAATACGGCATTTTTATTTTCCCCCCTGTAAGTTCCTCTACTCGTTTCGCAAAAGGAGTGATAGCTGCTTTTCCAATGAGGTGGGTTGCCGGGAAATGATCAGTCAATTTTAAGGTGATCGTTTCTTTCTGTTGAGCAGGGGTATTCACTGAACCAATTAAAAAAGTTAACAATATAACCACTAGCCCGATAATCAATCGTTTTCCCATTTTCGGATCCTCCTTCTTTTGATATTTTTAATTTTAGGATTCTATCCCTTAAAACATAAAATTATTTTTGTTAGAATTTTCTACCTATTGGACAAACTGCGATACAGTAATTACATCGGGCCGGGGGCCCCCCATACTGCAAATGCATCCAAATCGCTTTTGTAATCGGGCTAAAAATCAATTCATTTCGGGCTTCAGGATCATTTGCCATAAATACGTTTCTGATATGACGCAGCGTGTCACCGAGTCCAAATTGATCAGGTTTGCTGGTGCATTTCTTTTTGTCTGTACTCTGCCCTGGGGTTAACGCTTTCTGGGGACACGACTGAATACATAGATTGCACTCGTCACGAAGACATACTTTTTTCTCAAGACGAGGATCTGGGTCAAGCTTCGCATTTGTGATAACTGCCATTAGCCAGACCCGAGGACCAAACTCAGTGGTGCAGAGAAGCTGATTCCACCCGATTTCGCCAAGGCCAGCTTCAACCGCTGCACGGCGGTATGAAAAATCAGCAAATAGGAGATTTTCCTCAAAAACGTCCATCGGAGCAGTCCCCGGCAAATTAATTGCCATATACCCCCGTTCTTCCAGATACCTGCAGCTTGCGTACCCCACGTCTTGAGAGTGCATCCTCAGCTGCTCGTATCTCATGACATAGACCCGGGGATTGGGAGTAACAAAGGTGGATTCAAGAAAAGGGAAGGCGAAAACCAGCACGCTGTGGGCTGAAGGAAGTAAATCCCATGGTCGATGTCCTTCAGGGGCACCCCAAAAACGGTCCGCCGGAGCCACACCTAATAGTGCTGCGCCTTTTTCTTTGATAAAAGCCTTGATGTCCTTTGTTAGGGTGCTAATTATAAACTCTCCTTCTTATCGTTGTCTTGTAGGGAGAAGAACTGTGGCTAATCCTTTGCTAGTTTTTTCACCTAACTGATTTTCTGTCCAGATTTCGCAATCGACTAAGTGGTCATTATCTTTGTCTATGTATTTCTTAATTACTTTACCCTTGCACCAAGTTGTATCACCGAAAATATTTGGCCTCCTCAATTCTACATTCAACCTCTTTAGAAACCCGTCATCGCCTATCCAGTTAGTCATTAAATGTCCCAACCAGGATATTCTCTGAAGACCAACATCATATTCCGCCGGCATTCCCACCTCCAAAGCCATGTGTTTCTGTTGATGCCCTCTTGCGGGATGGTCTTGAGCTCCCGTAATTGGGTCTTTGTAGGCATCTGCAGGATGCTGCCAGCGATATCGAACGGCAATCTCATGCGCTCGGTAGATAGTTCCAGCACCCGCATAATACACAATCATATCCGTAACACAAAGCGGTCCTTTCACTACTGGAGGCTCCAGTGGTTCACCTACCTCGGTATCTTCCCAGTAGCGCGGGTTGTTTCCACGGATTTGTTCATTAGCTATAGCATCTTCTATCGCCTCCAACTCTTCATTGGTATAACGATATGTTTCCCTGGGTTTATATTTAAGTCCGCCTTCTGCCTTTGCTCTCCCGATGCGCATCGTTTTTCCTAACGCCCTTGCTACCAGTTCACCTCTTTGATTGAAATATTGAATCTCGCCTACCTGGAGGATCATTCTTGCTGCATGTTGGCCCTTCAATTCATAGGCATCCACTAATTTCACTACCACTTTGAAATTATCGTTAACAAGAATGGGCCTATAAAATTCCCAATCTGTTCCAGCATAGATCCACTGGATACCACGAAGCTTAGGAGCGACAATCGTTGAATCCACCGAATATAGAAAGCATCCAGGGGCAATGGTACACCCGTATTTTGTCTTTTTGCCATATTCCTTGTCACAAAAAAGCGGATTATCATCTCCGATACTATAAGCAAAGTGACGTATAGCGTCGTGATTCGCTACTTCATTCCATTGGTGCCCTTCTCGGTTCAATTCCACACCAATTAGACTTCTTGCCTCATCAAGACTATTATCTGTTACGGTAGGGGTCTGAGTAGAAACTTCATATGCATATCTAGACATACCTTAACCCTCCTGTTAAATTTTGCAGATGTTTCGTGGCTCTATGATTGCTGCAATGGTTGGGATCTTCTTCATCCTTTTGAACTCCACTTTCTTCCTTTTAATAAAGTCCTTTACCTCAGAGGTTTCTTGTTTCGCCTTTTAAAAGATCCCTGTTCGCGACGGCAAAATAGCTGTGGCTGTAGCTTCACACGAGTGTTCTCCGTCTTGATTGACAGCAAGAAGCTCACAGTCTACAAAACATTGATCTCCCTCTCTATACTTTTTCATAACCTTACCGGTTATTGTTAAAAGATCGCCAATTGGGTTGTGTCGAACTATCTTCGCATTAAGCTTATAAAGCCACCCATCATCTCCTATCCAGTTCGTCATCAGATGGCTCATCCATGAAACACGTTCTGGGCCATAATCGTAAGCGCCAGGAGCTCCGACCGCTTTTGCCAGGTCATCCTCCCAGTGAACTCGCTCAGGTACATCAGGAATATTAAAAGCATTTGGAATACCGAGACCTTCATGCTTAGCGTAGAGCTGGAATGCCAGTTTATGGGCTCGGATGTAAAGCCCGCCCCAACCTTGGACAAAGGCAAGGAATCCCGTTACCGTCATGGGACCTTTGAGAATGGAAGGTAATTCTTCCCCCTCGGAAACGTCCTCCCAGTAAAGCGGAGTCGCTCCTCTTACCTTTTCCTCAGCATACTTTTGGGTAATTTGACTGATTTCATTATCAGAAAAGATTTTCCGTCCTTTCAATTTTGCATATTTCTGTCCTTTCTCCCGGGCCGTCCCTCTTTCTGTTCGAAAACACCATGAGTCGCATTCAGCGATCCTCTCATTCCTCTGGTTGAAAAAATCGGCATGATAGATTTGCTGGATGGCTCTGCCTGCAAATTGAGTTTTATGTTCAACAAGTTCCTTGAGGTAAACTTCACTCTGTATTTGATCCCCGAGACGGTTTGGGAGGTACCATATCCAATTCGTGCCAGCGAACATCGCATGAATACCCGGAAGCCCTCCCACATAGCCACTGATCACTCGGTTGGTAGCATAAAGGAAGCAAGGTGGAGCGATTATTGTTCCAAAGCGGGTTTTCCTTGCATACTCCATGTCAGTCCATAGAGGATTATCGTCGCCAATGCCGTAGGTAAAATGACGTATGGCGTCTTTATTGGCCTCTTCAACCCAGGGTTCAAGAGTCTTCGTAATCTTAATTCCTATCCTTTGGCGGAGTTCTTCTAAGGCTTCTTCTGTGATAACAGGGAAATACTTCCTCATCTTGGATGAATCCAAACTCTTTACGCTCATATTTAACTCCTCCATTGATATTTCAGTAGATGATTTTTTCTCCTTTTAGCTTTTCGATATCACTTGAGGAAAGTCCTAGAATAGAACAATAGACATACTCGTCATGCTCACCCAAAAGAGGGGCTGATTTTCGAACGGCTCCTGGAGTTTCACTTAGATTCCAGGGCACTGATGTGAGGAGTTCTCTTCCTAGCAGAGGATGGATCACCTCCTGTCGGACCCCTCGATGTTGAAGGTGTATATCAGTGTATTGCTCTTCAACAGTCGAAACAGTCATTGCTGCAATCCCTTGAGCTTGCAGAGTTCTTACTATTTCTTCCCTATCTAGCTGTGATGTCCATTCACCAAGTCCTCTGTCTATGATTTTCCTTTTCGTAAGTCGGCCATTTAATTCTTGAAGGGTCGGATCCTTTGCCCAATCTGGATTTCCCATTATCTCTACCAACCTCCTCCAGTTCTCATCAGAATCAATGCTAATAGCCACCCAACGATCCTCTCCATTGCAAGGATAAATCCCATGAGGACTCTGAATTCTATGCTGGTTGCCTTGCGGTCCCATTATTCGCCCATTCATCTGATATTCCAGCATCGCCTCTGCTAATATTGCACAAGAGGCTTCGAGTTGGGACATGTCAATATAGACCCCCTCACCAGTTCTTTCTCGGTAGTAAAGAGCGACCATAGCGGCAAAAAACCCGTGATTAGCGGCGTTGGGATCGCTAAGCCCAAAAGTCATCATCCCGAGAGGAAGCTCTCCCTCGTACCCTACAAGGGACTCCAACCCTGAGTAGCTTGAAATCACCGGTGCATAACCACGCATATCTGATATAGGCCCCTCCTGGCCAGCCGTCGAAAGAGAAAGCATGACCAGATCCGGCTTCACCTTTCTTAGAGATTCATAGCCAAGCCCTAATTTCTTTAGGGCGTCAGGAGTGAAGTTTTCAATAATCACATCACTTACTTTTACCAATTCTTTAAAAAGCTCACGTCCTTTGGGATGCTTTAGGTTGAGCCTGATACTGAGTTTGTTTCGATTGACGTTGTGATAATAAGGACCAAGCTCAATTGACTCACCTTGAACTTTCTTGCCATTAATGATGGGGCTTCCCCTAAGCCGACTATTATCCAAACGCTCGCTATGCTCTAGTTTAATGACCTCGGCTCCGAAATCTGCGAAAATATAGGCCACCATAGGACCAGACCAAACCCACCCAAGATCAATTACTCGCAAGCCTTCAAGAGGTAAAGGTTTTGTTTCCATACCACCTCACATCAGATAATTCCTTTTTCTTTAAGCTCTTTCATATCTTTCTTAGATATGCCTAACTCCTGAACGAGTATCATTTCGTTATGCTCTCCAAGATGCGGGGCTGGGCGAAGCGGTTTAAGTGACATATTTGATAGCCGAAATGGTAGTCTAGGAAGACAGAGCTTGCCGATTTCCGGGATCTCTATGAATTCAAAAAACTTTCTCTGCTTTAATTGAGGGTCTTCCAACGATTCATGGACCTCTTTGACCGGAGACAAGGGAAATCCCCATTTTCGCGCCATTTGAAAAAGCTCATTTTTCGTATAACTTTTCAGCAGAGACTCTAGGAGTGCATCTACTTCCTCCGGATACTCTCGCGCCATCGCGATTTGGTCCTGGTAGCGGGGATTATCGGCCCAATCTGGATGGCCCAAGGCTTCGAGTAATCTGTTCCAATCCCGTCTAGTGCGCGCGATTATGCAGACATACCCATCCTTGCAAGCAAAGAGTCCATAAGGGTATGGACCTCCTGAACCCCATGCACGCCTCCCATCTCTTCGCCATTTCAGGCCGTAGAACAAATATGACATCGAATTACTCCCTGTATAGGTGGCAATGATATCAGACACTGATATATCGATAAATTGCCCACGACCAATTTTTTTGCGCGCTTGGAGTGCTACCAAAATCGCTGCGGCTGCATTTATCCCTCCTTGAAAATCACACTGGTTAAGCGGAACTTGAAGTGGCTCCCTATCAGGATTCCCGATTGCCCAACTTGCCCCACCTAAGGCGCAAGCATGGATGTTAAAACCTCTATATTCTCTGTACGGGCCCTCCCAGCCAAAGGGCGTAATAGCGCAGTAAATCAATTTAGGATGGGCCTTTGACAGATTTAAGTAATCCAGTTCCAATTCTTCTATGGAGCGAGGAAAGGCGTTAGTAATGAAGATATCAGTTCTGTCTATCAATTTCTTAAAAATCTGACGGCCCTCTGAATGCCCAAGGTTAAGAATAACTGACTGCTTTCCGGTATTCAGAAAGATGAAAAGACCACTTTTCTCGAGATGAGGAATATCACCAGGAAATGGGCCGTAAGAGCGAGCCATATCACCCACATGCGGTGGCTCCACTTTGATCACCCTTGCCCCGAGATCAGAAAAAAGCCGCGAACAGTAAGGGGCTGAGACGAATTCACCGTATTCAATCACACGGAGGTCCGAAAGCATCATTTTTTCATGGCCTTTTTCTGATTTTCCAACTCCCGAAGCACATGCCTTTGGATTTTCCCGGTCACTGTCCTCGGGAAGTCCTCTAAGAATTCTATTTCCCGAGGATATTCATAGGCGCCCAAGTTCTTCTTAACCATGGCCTGAATCTCATCCCGAATCGCTTCGGACGGAGCGACACCCTTTTTAAGCATAATAAAAGCTTTTACGATAGAACCCCGAACGGGATCTGGACTGGCTGTCACTGCTACGTCTTGTACCGACGGATGCTTGAAGATGCACTTCTCGATTTCTTCGGGACCGATACGGTAGCCTGCACTGGTAATCACATCATCCTTTCTACTCTTGAACCAAAAATAGCCTTCCTCGTCCTTGATAGCTAAATCACTGGAAAGCATCCACTCACCAATAAATTTTTCCTCTGTGGCCTCGTGATTCCCCCAGTAACCAAGGAACATGCCTGGATCACTTCGATGGATCGCCACTTCACCTAACTGTCCGGGAGGAAGAACCTGTCCCGCCTCATCAACAATTTCAACTCGGTGACCCGGATAGGCCTTACCCATAGAGCCCGGCTTAATAGGCAGAATAGAAGGGCAATTTCCAACAACAAAGCCCATTTCCGTCATACCATACATCTCAATAAGGCTGTAAAACGTTTCCTTCCCCCAATCCAGAACATCTATCGGAAGTGACTCTCCACCACTGTGAACCGATCGCATCAAAATTCTGTAACGGCTAGATGCATTGGTCACACGGCTCATGATCTTGAGAGCGAGTGGAGGAAGGAAGGCGTTTCTTACCCTGTATTTCTCAATTAAAGCGAACGCTCTGTCAGGATCAAATCGTCTTCTTTCGGCAGCGAGGACAGGAATGCCGTACGTCCAAGGTGCGATAAGGCTATCAAGAAGACCCCCGATCCAGGCCCAATCTGCGGGGGTCCAGAAAAGATCACCCTCTTGAGGTAAGAAATTGTGCGCCATCTCTAGTCCAGTCAGTCTTCCGGGTATACAGCGATGTGCATGTAAAGCACCCTTTGGAAGTCCAGTGGTCCCAGAGGTATAGACTAGGAAAGCCGGATCATCCGCCGAGGTCGCAACGATCTTGAACTCCTCACTACTATTGTTCAAAAGGGAATCAAATTCCCTGATACCCTTCTGCTCTCCACCTGCCACAATAAGGTGCTCAATAGTTTCGAACTGATGGCGCATGTCAAGAATTTTCTCACAATCTTCTAAAGCGAACAAAAGCACCTTAGCGTGGCAGTCATTCATTCGGTGAGCAATAGCCTCGGGTCCAAACATTGGAGTCATCGGAACTGATATTGCGCCGAGTTTTAGTGTTGCGAGATGTGCGAGGGCAGCTTCTGGTCGTTGGGGAAGGTAAATACCCACCCTGTCACCATGTCCCAGACCAAGACCCATAAGAGCATTAGCAAGGCGGTTGGACAGTCTCTTAAGCTCAGAGAACGTGTAAACAGCCTGTTTTCCGTCCTCACTCTCATAGTAGAGACCGACTTTATCTGGATTAGAGGAATGTTTGTCACAAACGTCCCAAGCAACATTATAGGACTGTGCAATGTCCCACGAAAAAGCATTGTAGATCTTTTTAAAATCCTTAAGGGATTGAAGATCTTTACCAATCATAATCGTTCCCCTTGAAAGAAATTTTTGGTTTTGCTGTTCTTAACAATAATAACTCTATGTAATAGCTCTAGGTCTGTAACTGGTTGTATGTGCAATTATCACCAATTACCTTACAATTCGTTAATGTATCCATACCCTTCTTCACAGCGCATTTCTCAGCTTTTTAGCTATCTGGGAATTTTTATATGATTCAATCATGTTTTTATACTATTAGAGGGTTCCCCGATAAAGTTTATAATTGACTGAAATAATTAAGAAATCAAGTAAAAATTTCGTTACCTAAATAAATCACCTTTTTTTATGTGGTACAAGCAAAAGATGCTCTGGGTAATCCAAAACCTTAGTTGGAATTAAATTTTGATTTTTTATCAGAAAACCCTCTATTACAATGTTTTCCTACCTTCGATATCGCTTTTTTAACAATTTTCCGCCTACCCAAGAAAGGACATTCAGCAACTGATCCATCAGCATTCGACCGGCTTAACCCACTTACGAAGAGATCTGTCAAATCGTCTGAAAAACTACGCAAACTCATTTTTCTTCTGCCAAGAAGCCAACTAATAGTTAATCTTTCTACCGCACCTAAGTAAGCGCTCCTTATCAAGTGCACATCTACGTCTGTTCGAAACAACCCTTGTGCCTGGCCTTCTTTAACAATCTCTATAAACATATCTGAGACACTTTTCGCTAAACGGTATGACGGCGAATCTTTCCACCCCTCATAAGGCATTACGACCAAATAGATTAATTTAGCAAAATTGCTGTTCCTCTCAAGATAGCTCAATAAAAAATACGAGAATTTCCTTAATTTATTAAACCCACCCACAGCACCATGCATAGAATCCATTAGACCGTCGATAATTTCTTGGATCCTTAAAGCAGGTATACCAAATAGAAGCGACCGTTTGTCTGAAAAGTATCCATAGATTGTTCCTATCCCAACCCCAGCTTCCTTGGCTACGTCTCGGATTGTTGCTTTATCAAGACCTTTCTCAGCAAATATTTTTTCTCCAACCTCTATTATCCGTTTTGCGGTATCCTCGTGTTGCGTTACCACTTCACAGGTCCTCACGCTACACAGCCCAAGATCTCATTTGGACCAAAACTTAGATTTTTGTGAACAATGTTCGATACTCACAATTTTATATGCACCAAAGGAATGAGGCATTGAACAATGTTCTAAACCAATGATTACCCGTTATCATAACTCTTTACTCATGTCAAGTTTTTTTTGTTCTTGTGTGTTCTTGTGAGAAAAATCACATAAAATTATCTTAAGTAATGTTTGTGTTGAGGAATCCTGTTGTAAGTCTCCGATCAAATGAACCCCCTCCCCCATCTAAAGCCAGAAATTTCAGGTTTCTGGCATGCCTGACATGACCTTTGACCATGCCAGACCATGCCGGGAAAGACCTCCGCTTCGCTTCGAAAGGATGCCATTCATCCCCAAGCTTAAAGGCCTGAGGTTTTCTGGCATGGTTTATAAAATTTAGATGAACAATGTTCAGATTACAAAATTAAAACCCGAATAAATTCATTACGATTTGAACATTGTTCGAAACCCATCTTTAGTAGACTCTCACTAATAATGTTATATAAGAACCTGGGGATTACTTTGCTTCGTCTTTTCTCCTCCCTAAATGTTCGCGTGTAAGCTTTTAGGAGTGAAGCGGGCCAGATTTTATCGAATGAGGAGAGCGTCTGCCATATTCTGGATGTGAAGATTATGGTCTATAACGGGAAGGACAAGCTCGCAGATTTCAGCTTTGATTTTCCCAGGTCGTCTACTTTTGATTTTTACCAAAATGTCTACTTTTGTTATTTACGTAACACAAATCAAAAAATCTCTTGAATATATGAGTTAAGAGCACTATAATAAATTTGATACAATTGGCAATGTCAAAAGTGTGGATATGAAGAGACGGCTCCCCTAGAAAATTGAGAAAGAATAAGTCTTGGAAAAGAAAAGCATCAAGGATTTTTCATTAAAAAATTAGAAAGATCCATTATGAAGACAAACCTCAACGGGAAAGCGGCGCTTGTAACAGGGTCCACCGAAGGAATCGGGAAGGCTATTGCTCTAAAGCTAGCAGAAAATGGAGCTGATGTTGCTATAAATGGAAGAAATCCTGAGCGTTCCCGAGAGGTCTACGAATTGATAAGTAATTTTGGCCGGCGATGTATCTTTAGCCGTGGAGACATCTTGATCTATGAGGATATTAAGCGTGCAGTGGACGATATATTAGTTCAGTGGGGTAAGATTGACATTCTAGTCGTTAGCGGCAGTGCAGGTTACCCACCCCCAAGGTTGTTTCATGAGATTTCCCCCGAGCTATACTTGGAATACTTGCGTACCAGGCTCATATCGCGTTTATTTCCGATCAGGGCCGTTCTCAACCATATGCAAGAAAGGGAAACTGGGAAAATAATAATCATAACAACCGACGCGGGTCGGGTGCCCACACCGGGGGAATCTTTAATCGGTGCTGGTGCTGCTGGGGTGGTGTTGGTAACCAAAGTCCTCGCCCAAGAGTTGTCCCGTTGGAAGATCCACATCAATACCATTTGCGTTACGATTACTGTCGACACGCCAGGCTATGAAAAGGCCCTTCAAAGCGGAATGGGGAAAGTCTTCGAAAAAGCGGCACAGCGAATGCCTTTCTGGCCCCTCAAACCTAATGATGTTGCCGAACTAGCACTTTTTCTAGCTTCAGAGGATTCTGATCGCATTACTGGTCAAATTTTCAGTATTAACGGGGGCCTCTCATTCCCTGGTTAGCCTATGAGAGATATCTTCAATATGGATATATGAATCTGATCACAATAATACCAGTTGATCATAAAAAATATTTCTTAAACATAGATTAATCAATATATCCAAAACGAATCCCCATTCAAAAAATAAGTTTGATATTTTAAAAATCTTGAGAGCAATTTCGCCACGCTCAACCCGAAGTTCTATCTACTTTGCCATTGAGGCTCTCGCTTCTCTTTGAAAGCCTTCCTCCCCTCTTTTGCATCCGCTGAGTCACAGACTGGTCTAAATATTTCCTCAGTTAGGTTCAAAGCATCTTTATAACTGAGGTTCTTACTTCTAAATATGACTTCCTTCATCGCCTGTACCGCTATGGGAGCGTTTTGGCACATACGCTTTGCAAGTTTCGTTGCCTCCTCCATTAACTTATCAGTTTCCACTATTCTGTTTACCAATCCCAAGTTATATGCTCGCTGAGCATCAATTCTATCTCCAACAAGAAGCAGTTCTTCTACGATTCCTCGTGGCAAAAAATCGGATAAAAATGCAGCAAATGAGGTTGGAATTCCTATTCTAGGTTCGGGAAGACTGAATAGTGTATTTTCGGCTGCAATTCTTAAATCGCATTCCAATGCAATCCATAAACCTCCCCCGAATACATAGCCATGTAAAGCTGCAATGACAGGTTTCCAAATGTTGTGTTTACCCGGTCCTACGGTGCGATCTCCGACAGTAATGGATTGTGAAATTGACCATTTCCCTTTCGGCAATTGTTCGATCGCAGCACCTGCACAGAATGCTTTCCCCAGGCCGGATAAAATGGCAACCCAACACTTATCGTCTTTCTTGAAATCCTCCCATATTTTTTCTAATTCATCTATCATCTCTATTGTTAAAGCATTCAGCTTCTGTGGTCTGTTTAAGGTGATATAAGCAATTCTCCCAGCTTTTTTGTAAATGACATTTTTCATCCGAATCTCCTTTCTGTTCGCTGACGCACTTTTCTATTCCAGTGTAAGCAGATTGCAAGGCCTCTGATCTTTACTTCCAATTTACTTCCCAAACCATCCGGGGGTTCGTAGAACTCTGAGGATTGGTTGTTCAGACGGTCATTAGCCGTCCGCCAATGTTCCTTTTCAACCCGGCAAGCTTCTCTTTTTCATAATCCTCGATGGCGGGAAGAGGACCGCCTCTTAATTCCTCCTGGAAGAAGATCTCCCCTCATTCTTAACGAAGGCTTTCAGCAAATTTTAATTAAATGCAAATCCACTAATGGGTATGCTGGAATGGTATAAAGATACGAGAAAGTATTTTAGATTGAAGAATTAATCAACAACAAATAATTTAGCACCTTTTTCAGTAATCGATCGATGAGGATTTGCATCTTCAGCGACTTGATAACTGGTTCCAGGTGTTAATACAAATTTCCTTCCGTCATCCAGTTCAGTGATTAATTCTCCTTCTAAAACTAATAATACGTGTCCGCGATGACACCAGTGATCAGCAATATATCCCGGGGTATACTCTACCATTCGAACGCGAATGTTTCCCATTTCGAAAGTTTTCCAGAGTGCTTTACCTTTTATCCCGGGATGTTCTTCAATCGGTATGTTATTCCAATCAATCGTGCAGAAAGGAACATTTTCAATTTTCATGATTCATTCACCTCAAACCCATAGGAAAATTTCACTTAATTTCATAATAGATCGAATCCCCAAAAAAGCGGGGTTCGATCTTCCCCTCTTGGACCAAGGACGCGATATATCCCTCCAGCTCATTGGGAGGGATTCCCATCCCTTTGGAAAGATCCTTTAGAGAGAGGGGCCTTCGTCTCAGAATTTTCAAAATCCCTTCTGCCACATCACTTTCGACAACGGAAAGGGGATGACGATCGAACTCCGAGATGATCGAAGCCTTCTCACCAAAAAAGGCTCTGATCCCTTCCATTTCTCTTTGGCCCAAAGGGACTGCCCACTGCTCAGAAGGAGGTCGGACGACTGTGTTCAGGTGAATACGATCAGGTTGGATTCGATCAATGGTTTCCTTCATTTTCTGAAGTTCCTCTGGCGTATCATTGACACCCTTGCAGAATAGAACCTCCAACCAAACCTGGCCCTTGTACACCTTTCTAAACTCGACCATCCCTCCAATCACCTTTTCAACCGAAATGCTCCGGTGAGGTCGATTGATTCTCATAAAGACTTCTGATGATACTGCATCCAAGGAAGGAAGGACGATGTCTGCTCGAAGTAAATCCTTCCTCACTTTCTCTTTATAAAGTAAAGAGCCGTTGGTGATGACAGCAATCGGTATGGAGGACATTCCCTTGATTCCTTCGATGATCGGCCGGATTTGAGAATGAAGGGTTGGTTCTCCGGAACCAGACAGAGAAAAATGATCGATGGGTGAATCTTCCCTTGAAAGAAATGCTTTCACTTCTTTCAACACTTCTTCTTTGGGAATATATTCCTTTCTTAAGAGGGCCTTCTTTGTCGTCTTCCCGATCTGGCAATAAATACAATCGTAAGTACATATCTTATGCGGGACAAGATCAATCCCAAGCGACCTTCCCAACCTTCTCGAAGGAACTGGACCATAAAGATAATGAAATCCTTTCATTTGTCCCTGGTTTATGGGTTAGGGGTAGGAAGCCAGTTTGGTATGGTTGACTAAAACATTTTCAATTTACGATTGCCGATTTGCGATATAAAGTCATGAAAGACGGAAATTGCAAATCGCAAATCGAAAATGGGGTTCAAAAAACTGGCACCTTTACCTTTACCTTTTGACTAAAGATTTTATTCAGGCCCCAAATTTCTTTAATTTTAGTCCGTTGGCTAACATCAATGGGATGACATCCACCGCTGGAAACCTACCCAATTCTCCTCTTTGACAGTGCCTCTCTGTGAATCTTCGGGTGCCATCCGGCCGGATATATTTAGAATGAAGAAGAATGGGGTTGGGATGCCAACTGTGAGATTTTAAAAGGGAGGGAGTAGAATGGTCTCCGGTGATCACCAAAACATCCGGTTTCAGCTTAAGGAGGGAAGGAAGGATCCGGTCAATCTCTTCAAAGGCCTTCGCCTTCGTTTTAAAATTTCCATCCTCCCCGGCCATATCAGGTTTCTTGAAATGAAGATAAAAGAAGTCATAGCGGTCAAAATATTTCTTTAGGGTCTCGACCTCTTGCTTGATGGTCTCCCCTGTCTCTAAAACATCCATTCCTACCAATCTCGCCAGTCCCCGATACATCGGGTAGGTTGCAATGGCAGCGGGTCGGAGCTTAAATCGATCGGGCATCGTTGGGAGATCTGGAATCTTCGAAAACCCTCTGAGCAGGATTGTATTGGCAGGATGAAATGGCTTGAGAACCTCCGTTGCCTTCTTTAAGTAATCGTTCACGATAGCAGCGGTCCTTTGGGCCTCTGGAGAAAGGCCTTCTGTTCCTTTTGCCCTTTTTCCATCTTTCTGGGGGTCTGCATCGGTCAGATCATCCCTCAATTCTGTCCCTTGAAATACGACGACGAATCGATGTTCTCTCCCAGGATAAATAGAAATACGAACCCCTTCCACCTCTTTGATTTCCCTTTGGAGGAACTGACAAATCTCCTGGTTCTTTTCAGTCGGAATCCTGCCGGCTCTTCGATCGACAATGATTCCCTCCCCGTCCATCGTTGCAAAATTGCCTCTGGCTGTCAGGTCATCCTTTGTCAGTTTTAAACCGATCCCCAATGCCTCCATGACCCCTCTTCCAATATCATATCGAAATGGATCATATCCAAAGAGGGCTAAATGGGAAGGACCACTTCCCGGTGTGATCCCACAGGAGATCGGATCGATCAAACCACAGACCGATTTCGATGCCAGTCGGTCAAGGTTTGGAATCTTTGCTGCCTCCAATTCTGTCTTCCCACGGAAGGGCAATCCACCGATTCCGTCGATGACAACCATCAGCAACTTTGACTCCGTCTGAACCACAAGCGATTGAAGAACCTCTTCCTTGGTCATGCTATTTTATCCACCCCCTTACCGAAAATCCGAAATTCGAATCTCGAAGCTCCTGCCTTCGTCCCGCAAGGCGGGACTTCGCGCAGGCAGGAGAAACAAACTGTAACTCAAGGCTTTAGCCTTGATTATGATCAATCCTGAAAGGGTTGAGTTACAGAAATTTAAACTTTGACATTCATTTGACATTTGGATTTTGACATTTGGATTTATTCTTTTTTAAGATATTTATCATAAAATACAAATTCAGAAAGTTCCTTTCTCTTTGGGATGTTTCCTACAGTAGTAGGATATCCGAGAGGTGTCATGGCCACCACTTCGACATCTTGAGGAACGCCTAAAATCTTTTCCACGCCCTTATGGTCGAACATCCCGATGATGACCGTGCCCAAACCTAATGCATGGGCGGCCAAACAGAGATTCTGCATAGCAAGACCCGTATCAAACATCAGCCAATCCCCCTTCACTGTTCTTGGTTGGCCCTGATAGTAACCAGAAATCCCCTTCATCCCACAGAGGATAAGAAGAAGTGGTGCCTCCATGATTGAGGAGAGGGCTGGATTGCTTTTTGGGAGGGCACCTGCCACCTCAGATTTCATTTTCGGATCCTTGACAACGATCACTTTCCAACATTGGGTATTGGCCCAAGAAGGAGCCCATCTCACCGCCTCCATCAAAGTGTGGAGTGTCTCTTCAGCAACAGGATCAGCTTTGTATTTCCGAATACTTCGTCTCCCTTTGATCGCATCCATTAGATCCATCTTCAACTCCCCCTTTCTTTTAATGATTATCCCATTATCATACCTTTGTAAAGTAAAAGTTTATTTCAAAATGAGATTAGTTAAATATAAATGAGGGTTCAAAACCGTTCGATCTTTAAAGAAGTATAAGGCTGAAATATCTATGAATGGGAACCTAAATCATTGCAGATTTTAAATTTGAAATTTGGATTTTTAATTTCGGAAACCTACGGTCTTCACTGGAAATCTCTCAGTTACGGGGTTTTTGGAGATCCGGCAGGGGTACTGGAAAAGCTTTATAGCGGTTACCTCTTGGAGCACTCTACGTGAGATGAATGGGTACCAAAAGGCTGATTTAGGCGATAAGAAACGTCGCCCATAAGGTCTTCAATCATCCGCTTTATAAAGCTTTGGAAGTATTCCTGTCGGATCGACCACTGCTCCTATAACTGAGGAGGTGTGAAAAAATCCAAAGACTCACAGAGCGGACAGGGGGATGTCGGAAAAACTGTAGAGCGGCTACCTCTTTTAGGCTTAATGATAGGGATTGAAAACCATGTAAGATTGATAAGTTAAACTGACTCATGACCCATACATTTTCAAAGTCCGCATTCTACAGTTTTGGAGATATCCCTCTGGCCGGTCCACTGCCCCTAA
>Ga0315279_10001008_pt1 | contig 49038 bp, 35 predicted proteins | sample YL17G06_20_MG_FD_203694 | JGI IMG/M metagenome (GOLD analysis project Ga0315279, IMG submission 203694) | Sediment microbial communities from Yellowstone Lake, YNP, Wyoming, USA - YL17G06_20 | ecosystem: Environmental > Aquatic > Freshwater > Lake > Sediment | place: USA: Wyoming | collected... | reverse complement strand
CGATGATGCCCTGGCTTTCGGCCTGGTCAACGAGCGCCGCAAAAGCGGCTTCGCCGGGGTGTCCCATGATTTCGATGCCGTCTGGGTTGGCGGCCATGGCCTCTTTGAATTGATCAATCATCTTCTGGGGATCCCAGCCCGAATACTGCTCGACCAGCTTGACCCCATAGACTGCGGCGGCAGCCTTGGCACCGTTCGTGCGTGCCAGCGTCGAGGCGTCCCCTTGAGTTCCGCCCATTTGCATGTAAATGACGAGCTGCTTAGCTGCCGGTGCAGCCGTTGGTGGGACAGCGGTCGCAGGCACGACGACCGTCTGGGGCACGACGACAGTCTGTTGGGCGACGACGGTCTGGGGTACCACGACGGTCTGCTGCACGACCTGAGGAGGCGCAGCAGGGGCCGGAGTAGGAGCGGCACAGCCAACGAGCACCAAGCCCATAGTGAGCAGCAAGACCGCGTGAACAAATGACTTGCGCATTTCTTTCTCTCCTTTCGATTTTTTCGAACGAACTCACGATACAACGTGGCGTCGGGCAATGCAATCTGTTTTAGAGTCGATTTGTTTCACCGTAAAATCGGCTCAACGGATGCCTTGCTCGATGAGCGGCGCGATTTGAGCAACGTTCTGCGGCGTCACCGTGCCGACGCCGGTATCAATGTGCAGTCCCGGAATCAGATAGTTCTTCGTCAAGAAGATCTGCTCGACCGGGTAGTAGCCCTGCAGGTAGAGCACCTGATCGAAGCTGGCGCTGATCCAGCCATTTTTGATAGCGTCAACCGTTGCGGGTGAAAGATCGATACCGCCGCAGATGATGTCGCCAGGTTTCTTCCCGGCTGCCTGGAGCACCTTCGGCAGGATCGCGGTGATGTTGCCATGCTGGGTTCCGATCGCTTTGAGATCAGGATGGGCGGCGATATACGCCGTCAGGATCGGGATGGCCAACGACGAATCGGTGTCCACAGCGTTTGAGACATCCAGCTTGTCCACGACGACTCCCGCAGCGGTCAGCGCATCGTAGATACCCTGGGGGCTCTGGCTTCTGCCCTCCTGGTGCCAGATGTCGTAGATGAGTGCCTTGTCCCCCTTCTTCAGTCCGGCTGCGACCATCGCCAGGCCGGTCACATAGCCCCCGCCATGGAGATTGGCGCCGGCATACCCGAATCCCTTGGTCTGGTATTTGGCCTCGATGTTCGGGAGCGGGTTGTTGCCGCTGGTGACGATGATGCCCTGGCTTTCGGCCTGGTCAACGAGCGCCGCAAAAGCGGCTTCGCCGGGGTGTCCCATGATTTCGATGCCGTCTGGGTTGGCGGCCATGGCCTCTTTGAATTGATCAATCATCTTCTGAGGATCCCAGCCCGAGTACTGCTCGACCAGCTTGATCCCAAAGTCCGCTGCGGCGGCCTTGGCGCCGTTGGTGCGTGCCAGCGTCGAGGCATCTCCTTGGGTGCCGCCCATCTGCATGTAAATGACGAGCTGTTTAGCTTGTGCGGGCGGGGCGGCAGGCTGCATCTTTGCTGTTGGCTCAGACGGCATAGGAGACGCAACAGCAGAAGAAGCCACCGCCAAGATAGCAACAACAATCACGGCAAATTTCAGGTACTTCATTTTTCTTTCCTCCTTTGAAGTAAATACATGCCCAGTTTCTTGCGACGATTCACACAAAGCTCGATTCTTCAACCACCTCCTTTCTTACGATCATACCCACCACCGCCACGCAATCATTTCGATGCCGCGACGTCCTTCGGCGACACCTCGCCGGTGGTGTTCGAGTGAGCTGGCACGCCCCAGTGGCGAATCCGATTGGAGATCATGCCGATGCGTCCTTCGCTGATAGCAACATTGAGCACGATCGAGGCACCCATGACGATACCTACTATCATTTGAACCCAATAACCGCTGATAGTGGTCGCGACGATCCCGGCTTCCAGCGAGCCGATGATGTAGGCGCCGAAGAAAGTGCCCACGATGGAACCCAGGCCGCCGGCGATCGAGGTCCCGCCGACGAAGACGGATGCCATTGCCGGCAGAAGAAAGCCTCCCCCTTGTGTCGGATAGAAGACATTGATTTCGAGTGTCAGAAGCAACCCCGCGAAGGCCGCGATCACGCCGTTGACGGTGAAGAGCTTGATCCGGGTGGCCTCCACATTGATTCCCATGACGCGCGCGACCTCCGCGTTGTCGCCGATGAACATGATTTCCTCGCCGAACTTGTGCCGGTTCAGGATGAACCACAGGAAGACGGCAAGCCCCAGCGCCCAGAATGCCTGGGCGGGCACGATTCCACCAATTCGGCCGACAAAGATCGTGTGTACTGTAGTATCTATGACCTCTTTGATGTTCAACTGGAGCCCGTTGGCCAGGAGAACCGTGGCCCCATACCAGAAGAACTGAGCGGCGAGCGTGGCCATGATCGAAGGGACGTGAATCCTCGCGACGAGCAGACCGTTGATATAACCGACCAGGGCGCCACCGGCAAGGGCGAGCACGAAGCCGGCCCATGGAGCCCACGGCGTATTAACGTGTTTGAAAACCCAGGCGAAGATGAATCCGGAAAGCGCGACTACGGCGGGGAAGCTCAGATCAATCTCTCCGGCGGTGATGACCAAAGTGAGACCCAGGGCGCAGACGAGCACCGGGGGCACCGTCTGCAGGAAGGACATGTAAATCCGATACCCCGAGAAGACCATCGGCGCCGTGATGATGAATACGCCGTACAGAACCGCCAATACCGCGGCTACGGGGAGACCTTCGATTTTTCCAAGGAATGTAAGGGGGGAGATTGATCGTTTCATGACCCTTCCTTGTCTTTCAGTCCGTGAGAGTATTCGAGCAAAAAGTCATCCAACGCCTTCAGAGTGACTTCTTTCTTGGCGATACTCGCGACGATCTCCCCACGATCCATGATGACGAAGCGATCCGAGATTTCGTACACGTCCTGGATGTCGTGGGAGATGTAGATACAGGCCTTGCCGCCATCCTTGATCTTGTGCACAAAGTTGAGCACCTTCCGCACTTCCTTCAAGGAAAGGGCCGCCGTCGGCTCGTCCAGGATGATGAGTTCGGCTTCGAAATACATCGCCCTTCCGATCGCCACCCCCTGGCGCTCACCGCCGGAAAGCAACTTGACACCCGAATCTGCGGTGATTCCCTTGCCCCGGAATCCGATCGTGTTGACCATGATCTCGTTGGCGATTTCCTTTTCCTTCTTGACGTTGAGGAAACCGAAGGGGAGGGTGATCTCACGTCCGATGAAGAAATTCCGCCACAGAACCTGCTTCTCGCCCAACGATCTATCCTGGTAAACGGTCTCGACCCCATGCGCGTGCGCCCGCTTGACGTTGTAGGTGCGGAGGTCCACCTTCTGGCCCGCGATGTAGAACTCGCCGCTGGTCGGCGGAAACACGCCGGTGAGGATTTTCACCATGGTTGATTTGCCGGCGCCGTTGTCACCGATGAGTCCGATGATCTCGTTGCGGCCTACTTGCAAATTGATGTTCTTGAGGGCACACACGAGGCCGAAATACTTTTCGATATTGACCATCCGCACCGCATGGCGCTCGGCAGCAGCCTCAACCACGGTGGGACCTCCTTGTGGGGAAGGGGCGTTGGTCTCGGGATGAAGATCGTTCGCGTGCTTATTCATTAGACTCCCTCGAAAATGGAATAGATACAACTTTTGCTGCTCCCCGCCAAACATTGAGCGTCCCGTTGGCAGTCAGCACAAACACATCCGGGCACTTCCTGCCATCAGCCTCCAGTTGGGGTCGGCAACACCGGCACGGTTGTCGGCCTGAACAGATTCCTCATCAACTCTTCACTCCTCTGCTGGCAAGTCATGGCTCCGGGGCTGTCAAAGTTGTCAATCAGCCAACTGGAGCCGGACGATATCACAAAAAAGACTTGGCATGAGATCACCGCTGGGCTGCCCCCCCAGTTGCCCTCAACCAGTATCATTTGGACATCCGCAGTCGTTTGTTTCTCGAACAAAGAAAAGGTGAGTGACACTGGCCTCTGTCCAGCCGTATGATGCTCAGTGGCAAAGTTTTTGTACCTGGTCTGAATGCACCCATACTGCCCGCCGCCCGGGCATAGAGAGTTCAGCCTCCGCTCGGCCGGGCTGAGTTGTTCGTCAAATGCTTGCGCGTTACCGGCCTGATAATAGCTCATCGCAGACTTGACACGGCCGACTGCCGAATCGTCCGGGGTCACGCTGACCGCCGAATTGTCCGGGGCCACGCCGACCGGCCGACAGGCTGATACCAGTAATGCCAACGCCGTCAGGAAAGAAAAAACTGAAACATATTTCATGAGGTTCTTCTTTCGTGGTCTAAAACACCCTGCGCTTTTTCGTCTAACGTTCCGCCGCGTTATCCGAATGCTTGTAATTGCCCAGGTCTGACACAGCCTGTTTCGTGCGCCCTCGCTCTTTTGCCACAAATTCCACGGACTTTACGAATGTGGAGACCAGTTTGTGTCACACTTGCACCGCACGCAAGTGCAGGTGTTCGTAAAGTTCGTGGCTGAACAATTACACCTGGCACAGAGAACTATATTAGCATAGCTTCCCGCCGTTTGCAAGAAGAAAAAAAAGGGTAAGTAGCCAATCTGATGAATGTTGGCTGTCCGGCGCCGCCAGGATAAGCGGCGCCGGACAAGCTAAACTTGGTTATCTATTGATGGATGACCACGTTCCCGCCCTGCAACAGGGTATCGGTTGATCTGGAGCGTGCACTTGCCTAACAAGTGGGGGAGCCGCACGGCCCGCGGGCCCGCGACCCCCCCTTTTTCTCTTAGCGCAGGTAGTTAGTGGACCGAGAGATTTCCACCTCCTAGCGTCTGTTCGACGGTCTTGGTTCCATTCCAGTTGCTTGTGAACCAGGTGCCTCCATCCTTGTTCAGCAACTGAATCCCGAGCGTGTCACTCGTGCCCGGCTCGCCGTTATCCGTCGTCCACATTTGCAGCGTAGCGTTGCCTTCGATCGTGATCGGATTCAGCGGGTCGGTGATGTCAGTGATGTTGGCTTTGCCGCTAAAGTTGGCCTGTGTCTCGGCTACGCCCAACGAGGAGATCGCGGTGCTCTTGATCTGGTAGACGTGGCCGCCACTGCGCACGATGATGTTGACATGGCCCTGCAGGTTCGTACCACTCTTGTTGTACTTGACGTTGAAGCCGAAATTGGTCTTGCTGCCTGCCGTTCCGGGCACCATGCCGGAGGAACTCGACAGGACGAGGTAACCGCCACCGGTGATAAAGTTAGACGGAATCGGCTGTGCCACCGTGACGATTATGACATCAGCGGAGGCGGCCGTCGTGTAGTACCCGGTTACGACGACGCCGACCGTATACTGGCTTGCTCCCGTGTTGGATGCCGTCAGCGTCGTATTGCACATCGCCGTGCCGGTCTTCAAGTCGCTAGGATCAACCAGACCGACAGACAGGCTAGCGCAGTTCGCGAAGGCCATGCCGGTGGTCATATCGACGAAGGTCACTTTCGCGTTACGGATGTCGCCGGCGTACGGGTCGGATGCCGGATCGTCGGGGACCGCCGTGATGTCGAGGATCGCCGCCGAGAGCACCACATTCGCGCTGGTGCTGTTCACCGACGATGTCCAGAACAGGTAGTTGCCGTTGTAGTAGGCCCGCGCGTCCTCTGGCGTCACGACGATCGTGACATCGGTGTTGCTTGTGGCTAACCCATCGCTCACCGTCGTCCTCACGACGTAAGTGCCTGGTTTGACAAGGGCTTTACCCTCAAGCGTCCAGGTACAAGTGCCGTACATGCCATCTGCCGTGCATGGCAGCACACGGGTCAAGGTAAGCCCAGAGGGCAGGCCTGATTGGAAGACACCACCGTCCACGGACCATTGAGTTAATGCAGAAAGAAGTGGCACATCTGAAGCTATATCTGTCGCAGCGATGGTCACAGTCTGGATGGGATCGCTGTATTGAACGCTCTGGGACGCCAGGCTGTTGGACACAGACGGTGGGACATTGCCGAAAGATCGGATCTCCGATTTGCTCAACGCCCGATTGTAGACGCGGAAATCATCTACCTGCCCGTCCAGGTACGGGGCAATCGGGCTGGTAGCGTAGAGCGCCGCCCGGCCGATATAGTTCTGGCTGGTGTTCCCCAGGTTGTATGGCGTCAGCCACATGTTGCTGTTCCGGCCCACTTCATCCCCGTCCACGTACAGGATGGCCGTCTTGCCGGCTTTGGTGACGGCTACATGGTGCCATCCGCCGGCCGGCAGAGCCGAAGCGCTGTCGACGTGCTGAGTGTAGTAGGTATCCCGCCAGAGGGTCATGCCGAACCGCACGGTGTTGGTGCTGCTGTTGGGCTCCAGGTACATGTAGATCCAGGTACCCGTGCCAAAGTTCCAAAGTGATGCCCTCGTCTTGGCGGCATCGAGCTGGACCCAGCCAGCGACGGTAAACTCACTCAACCAGCGAAACAGTCCACTTCCGCCAGTGGGGTTGGGTATGTTCACGTAATCGTTGGTGCCGTCGAGGTTGACGGCATTGCCGTCGTGGCCCGTGACCCAGGTCGGGCCGCTCGTCAACGTGGCGTTTCTGTAGCCCATCGAATCGGTCACCGTGGTGCCGCTGGTCTGATCGAATTTGTACCACACCACCGGATCTTGCTTGGGCACCGTCGTCGGTGTCGCTGTCGGCGTGGGGACCGGCGTGCGGGTCGGCGGCGGGGGCGGGACTACTGTGGGGCCTGCTTCAAGACTGACAATCTTGAGCATCGCCGTGTCATGTGTCCCCAGGGTCATCGAGATGCCGTCGGTGAACGTCCCCAGGTCAGTGTGCGTCCACAGGTCGCGCACCGTGGCCTGTCCTGCCGGCAGCCCAATCTCGCTCCAGTTCACCGCGATAGTGGTCGTTAGGCTGGCGCGATTGAGCAGCGCCACCGCGCGCGCGCTCGGCTCCTGCAGCACTTTGGCGAGCACTTCATAGTTCCCGTCGTCGCGCACTTTGACGCCCTGAATCCCCAACGGGTCCTGATCCACCGCGATGATCTCTGGATTCATCAAAATGGCCTTGATCGTATCCGTCATGACGCGCAAGTCGTTGCCTGTGAGCAGCGGCGCCGCCATGATTGACCACAGACCAAAGTGGCTGCGGTTTTCGGCGAGCGTCAAAGTACCCCGGCCCACCTCCAGCATATCCGGGTCATTCCATGCTCCCGGCTTGGCGTATGCGGCCAACTGGACGTTTTGGTCGTATAGGCTCATGATGCTGGTCCAACTGGCGCTGATGTCGCCGGTCGTCCGCCAGAGATTGCCGACATTCGGCTCAAAGTCGTAGAACAGCCAGTTGCAAAGGCTAAAGACAATGTTGCGGCCCGATGCCAGCAGCGCGGTCAACATGTTTCGGTCATCCCCCTCCATTGTAGAACCCCCAACGAGGTTGCAGTTGTCGTACTTGAGATAGTCCGCGCCCCAGGCAGCGTAATCCTGGGCATCTATGGTTTCAAACCCCCAGGACCCCATGCGTCCCTGGCAGGTTCTACTGCCGCGCTCTGAATAGAGGCCCAGCTTCAAGCCCTTGGAGTGCACGTAATCTGCCAGCGCCTTCATGCCGCCTTCCCATGCTGGGGATTGGAAATCGGGGTCAAGCACGATATGCTCATCTTCCGTCCGCCTCCAATCCTGCCAGCAGTCGTCAAGATTGACGAACACATAGCCGGCGTCCCTCATGCCGGTGCTCACTATGACGTCCGCCGTTTGTTCGACCAACTGGGGAGTCAGGTTGCAGGAAAAGTTGTTCCAACTGTTCCAGCCCATCGGAGGTGTCCGCGCCACCCCGTTTTCCAGAGCTTGCGTCCGAGGAAGGTTCTTTAGGCTGGCCACCAAGAACACCGCGATGAGGGTGAATACAACAAATCGTAAGTATCGTTTTTGGCGAGTCATCGAAATTCTCCTTCTATATGCTATAGGGGGCTTGCAGCCCCCAGGTAGACGACGCGCGTGAACCTTGCGTGCTTACACCCTATAATTGACCTCCTTTTTGTATACCGGTGTCGGCCTTGAACCCCAGGGGAAAGAATTGGGTTGCGGGACGAAGCGTGCCACGTTATGTTCTCCACAGGCGAATAGAGGGATTTCCCCTAACAAGGAAAGCGGAGTGTATTGAAGCATGGCGCAGAACCATTGCGCAAGGGGCAAAATGCCACAAGTAGCACCAACACTTGTGTACCTGCCATATTGCGCCACAAATTGAGGTTCCTTGCATACAGAAGAATAGCAGATAGCGCAGGTAGTTGTCAATGAGGGAAACGCAACAGTGATGCACGGCTACTGCAAAGGGAGTGCAAGGCAGTGCAGTGATAGCGCAAAATGAGGAAAAGAGCAAGGAACGGGCTATGCTGGTAGCGGGTTGGACCGAGTTTGCAGCTTGGTCTGATGTTCTCGGACCAGAACGTCGGCCAACATCCCCAGCGCCTCTTTCTGGTCATAGAAATACTGGCGTCGGCTAATGTGCAACTCTCGGGTGATCTCGTCAACGACGCGTTCCTCGACATAGGTGAGCTGCAAGATACGATGTTCTCGCCCGGAACGGGATAACTCACGAGTATCCCCCTGAGGAGGATGCAGGCCCTCGATAGCAGCAAGCAATAGCTTGCGCAGCGCCTCGCCGCGTGTAGCCGGCGTTTGCTCCAACAGAGCGTCATGCGCCGAGAGTGTCCACTCGGCCAGGGCGCTCCGGCCCAGGTAAAGATCATCCCACAGGTGGCGCAAGGCGTCGCGAGTTTGCCGCACCAGCCAGCCATTTTCCAGCAACCATGCATCTTCCAGCATCACGGCCATAGAGTTGCCCAGGCTGGCGAGTAACTCGGCCGCCTCGTCGCTAAAGGCATCTGGGACTGGACTTTGTGCCTCAATGACACCCACGACCCGGTTCCGCACCGATAGTGGCAAAGCCAATGCCGATTGTACTTGAGGATGCAAGGGTATAACCCGACGGTTGCCGTCACGCGCAACATCGGATACATAGACATGCTGGCCCGTCTCCTTGGCTTCGGCCACAATACTATCCCGACCCGGCACGGCCAGGTTCGCGCTATCAGCCCCATAGGGTTCTTGCGGCACCAGATCGCCCGTCTCCCGGTCCACCAAGTAGACGCGGGACTGCTGACAGCCCATGCGCTCTTCGACCAGACGCCCCAGGGCCGTCAGTACTTGATTCAGATACTGTCCGGTAGGAACAGGGTGGCTGACTCCTGCTTGGGCTGTCGCTTTGCGCGCTCGTTGGCGCTCGACATCAATCAGCACTGCCAGCAAGATAATGCCACCTGTGAGCACATCCCGCCACCAAAAAGGCGCGTTGAGCATGAGCATACCGTCGGGAACGGTCTTGATGATCAATACGCCGATCAATGTTCCCACGACGCCACCCACGCCGCCGTGGAGACTCGTGCCTCCAATGATCGCGGCCGCCGTAGACGATAGTTCGTAGCCCTCACCGTTCGTGTAGATAGCGCTATCAATCCTGGCAACCAGAATCAAGCCAGACAGCGCTGCCAGGAAGCCACTGAGCGCATAGACGTAGGTCTTGTATCGGTCCACATTCACGCCGGACAGCCGCGCGGCTGTCTCATTGCTGCCGATGGCATAGCAGTAACGCCCAAATTTGGTGTTACGCAGTATGTACCAGGCCAGTCCGTACACTGCCACCATGATGAGGACCTGCGCCGGTATCGGGCCGACATATCCGTTGGAAATCCACTTGAAATCGCGGGGCAACGAATAGATGGTTGATCCATTGGCTGACACGTAGGAATAACCGAGCGCCACTCCCTTCAAGCCGACCATCGTGCCCAGCGTGACGATGAAGGGTGGCATACGTCGGTTTGAGATCAGCCAGCCTTGCGCCGCGCCGAGGGCGGCGCCCAACGCAAGGGCGGCGCCCATCGCCACGTAAGATAGCGATCCACTCAACGGCGGTATAGGGCCTAGGCCGTATTTCATCAAGCCCGCCGCCACCAAGCCAGTCAGAGCTACAATGGAACCCACCGACAGGTCAATCCCACCCGTCAACAAGACCATGGTTTGACCCACTGCAACGATACCGACGGTTGCGGCATCCATGACGATCAACATGAGGTTGCCTGGCTGGCGGAAGGAAGGTGACAAGAGGGAAAACATCAGCACCAAGATCAGCAGTCCGGCCAGGGCCCCAATCTTGTCCAGTTCCCAGGCCGACTCACCGGCCAGACTCAGCCCTAGTTGGCGTATTCTCACCCGCCAAGGCAGCGTTGGCTGATTCATCTGGAACCTCCGCCGCTGGCATAGGCAAGAATCACTTGCTTTGACGCTGCGGAGCGCGGCAAGTGCGCGACCACTCGCCCTTGATACAATACCAGGATGCGGTCACACATGCCCAGAATCTCGGACAAATCGTAACTGACGATGAGGATGCCGACGCCCTGTCGCGCCAGCTCGTTCATCAGCCGGTAGATCTCGACCCGCGCGCCCACGTCAATACCTTGTGTCGGCTCGTCAAAAATCAGCACGCGAGAACGAGTCGCCAACCATTTGGAAAGGACAACCTTTTGCTGCGTCCCCCCAGACAAGAATAGCGCCTGCTGCACCAAGCTCTCGGGTTGGATGCCCAGGCGCTCGGCATATTGAGTGGCAATACCGCTTTCGACCTCGCGATCAATGAACGGGCCAGGCCAGGCATTTTTCAGGGCGGCCAGAGTCATGTTGTCCTGAGCGCTCATGTCCAGCACCAGTCCCTGCTCCTGGCGATTCTCTGTCAGCAAGCCAATACCCTGGGCAATGGCCGCTTGAGGCGAGTCCATCTTGGCTAACTGACCGTCCACGTAGATGGCGCCACCATCCGCCGGATCGGCGCCAAAGATCGCCCGAACCAGCGCCGTTCCCCCGGCGCCGATCAAGCCGGTGATGCCGAGGATCTCGCCGGCGTGCAGGTTGAAGGAAACATCCTCAATCATCCCTTGGCGCGTCAGGCCCTCCACACGCAGAACCTCCGGCCCGACCTCGATGGAAGTTTTGGGGAACTTGTCTGAGAGGTAACGGCCGACAATCATTTGAATCAGCTCGTCCAGGGAAGTGTCGGCCAACGCCACGGTCGCAATCTTGCGCCCGTCACGCAGCACCGTAGCCCGGTCACCGATTTGAAGCACTTCTTCCATGCGATGGCTGACATACACCACTGCGACGCCTTGGGCACGCAGGACACGGATGGCGCTGAACAGGTCAGCCACTTCGCGCGAAGACAGGCTGGCGGTCGGCTCGTCCATAATCACCAAGTCGGCCGAAAGATGCAACGCGCGGGCCACCTCGACCATTTGCTGCTCAGCCGGAATCAAATCTTCGACGCGAGCGCAAGGATCAATCGCCAGGTTAAGGCGGTCGAGTAACTCTTGAGCGCCGGCCGCCATTCGCTCCTGGTCTATAATAGGCAAGCCGGGCAGTTTGTATGGCTCGTCGCCAAGATAAATGTTCTCGGCCACCGTCAGATGCCGGATGAGGCTGAACTCTTGGTAGATCACGCTGATTCCGGCCTTTTGGGCTTCGCCAGGACTGTTAAAGGTCACTTTCTGGCCTTTGAAGACGATCCGCCCAGCATCGGGCTGATAGTTGCCGGTGAGGATTTTGATCAGCGTGGACTTGCCGGCGCCGTTCTCGCCCAGCAGGACATGCACTTCGCCGCGCTGCACGTCGAAATCCACGCCGCTCAACGCCTGGACGCCGGGAAAGGACTTGACGATCCCACGCATCTCTAGGATGATGTCGTCAGCAATCATGTCCACGGTGGGGCTCTCTTCTGGGCTTTTGAAAACCTGTGCCATGAGAGGATGTAATCGAAGACGGATGATAGCATGGATTGGAACAACGCACAACTATCGGGTGGCGGGAAGTCATGTGCCCGTTGAGCTGTCGTCCGACGACGTATCGTGCCCATCACTATCGGCATTTGTCGAGCAGTGCCGGATCACCTATTTCCTTTTTTGATACTGTCGGCCGCTTACGCTACCTGCACATCAGTGATTTGGCAAAATGTAGACTGGTGTTGACAAGGCCAAATCGTGCACGCTTCTCGCGCGCCCTACGGGCTACCCCGCCCGAAGGGGGAACGCGCTAAACACTACCTATTTATACTACTCTATTACTTGACAACATTGCCGACATGTGGTAGTATATATATGTATCAAAAAACACCTGAAAGGAGAAAGCAACATGGAGCCAGAAATTAGGGCAGTAACAGATATCACCGAGGAAACTAAAGCGATAACAGAGATTGGCCTGATTCTTTCGCGGCTCAAGCCGGAAGCAGCCGGACGGGTTCTCAAGTGGGCGACTGACCTCTTTCAAGTAAAGCCTTCGGCGCCTATGGCCACAAATCAAGAAAAAGTTCGAGAAGCCTTTTCTGAAATCCACGAACTCTTTGAAGCCGCAAAGCCGCAAAGTGGGCTAGATAACGTTCTTGTTGCGGCGTACTGGTTTCAAATGGTAGAGGACCAATCAGATTTCGATGGCTTCAAGCTAAACCACGCATTGAAGGATCAAGGATTGAAATCAACCAATATCACACGTGACCTCGATAGCTTGATAAACAGAAGTCCGCAACTCGTAACGCTGGTCAGAAAGGAGGGCACTACTAAACAAGCGCGCAAACGATACAAACTGACGAGAGTGGGTATTCAGGTTGTAGAGGACATGCTATCTGGAGGACAACGCAACAATGGCACTGATTCCCGAACTTAGAACGGTTTTTTGGGGGGCGCTCTACTTTTAAGGTAGCCAGGCTATTGACATTAATTGGCAGGCTGTGGTTTCATAGACATAGAAAAAGCGCCCATATGGGCTGGCGGGCCCGGGCGCTTCTCAGAGAACACGACTCTAGGGTTGTGGCGTCGCGTTCTGATACTAATATAACATGGAAAGTGTGAAAGTCAAATTTTTTTAAGGAAAGGGGGGTCCCTTTTTAATACAAAGGCCTTGAAACGCCTATTCAGATGTGATAGTATTATCTATAAGAAAGGCGCGAGGGCTGGCGGGCCCGGGCGCTTCTCAGAGAACACGACTCTAGGGTTGTGGCGTCGCGTTGTGCTGGTACAATGAGGTACGATGCGACGCCAAAGGAAAATCTATGGGGAAAAATACGCGTCCGCAATCAAGATCTCGTAACAATCGACAATGGAGACCTAGTGACATCGAGCAATTGTGCCAAACTATGCTACGAACTGCAGTTGGAGTTGGCATAATCATCTTATATGGGGCTGTTGTGGGAGTCGCTTTGCAGATAGCCTTAACAAATCGAGATGGTCAGGGCCTGAGTATATTGAACACCACCTTTACAGCGGTAACGGCCAGTGTCGCTGCGGTGATTGGTTATGTGTTCGGGCGTCAATCGTCTCGCACCAGGCAACCTCCACGGTCCTAGAGGAACAAGCTAGGGGAGAGTCGAGGCCCGATTGGTTACATCGATGTAAGAAGGTGGCAATGGCACTGAAACTCGAGGAACGGGCCAGGGAAAGTCGAACTCTCCCAGCTCCCCAAGACAAAAGAGACCCTTGGACAACCAAAGGTCTCAGAAATGCTAGAGGCGGCGTCGGGATTTGAACCCGGGAATGAGGGTTTTACAGACCCTTGAATAGGCCGGGGGAGAGTCGGACTCCCATGCCCTTCCGGGCGGAGGATTTTAAGAACCCCAAACGGTCCTAGCGTGTTCCCGTGTGGGGGACTGCCCTGGAAGACCGAATCTCCCACACTGCCTCGCGTCGAGTCTCCCGTAGTTTTGATTTTGCGTGAGTCAACACTTTGTGTGAGACCCCTACGGTCGAACTGCCTAGTTTGTCACCGAGTCTCCCGTAGCCTTGATCTTCCGTGAGTCAACGCCTTGGGCAAGGATTATATCCAGGTTCTCAGATGTGTCAACGATGCGATGGATTTCGATAATTGCTAACCTACCTGATCCATCACAGATGTGTCACTCAAATATCTTCCTCGACCACTGGGCCAATACAGCTTATTAGTCTCTTTCACCTATCTCCGCGAAAATCCGCAGCCTTTCCTCAAGCTTTCGCAAAGTGCTAGGAATACAATTTGAACAAAGGTTCTTTTGCGGGCTTCAGTCCTAGCGCAGTGGTGATATTCGCTCGTGCACCCAGCGCGTTTATCTAATGTGGGATCAAGAACTCGATGCTGCGAGTAGCGTTGCTGGTGAATGGATGGAATCTTCAAATCATTGCCGAGTACCGGTGACCTCTTGGCCCCGGTCTGTTAGTCAAGTTCGGCGATCACCGCGAGCGCTTTCCCACCGCCGGAGAGGTCCAGGCCCTCGCCAGCACCTGTCCGGTGACAACTTGGCGCTGCAGCAAGAGGAAGCTGGTCAAGTTTCGCCTGGGATGCAACCGCGAGTTCCGTCACTTCGCCATGTAATTCGCGCGAGCCTCCAAGCTCCAATCGAGTTGGGCGGCGGCCTACGGTCAGGAGATTCGCCCCCCCATTGCGATTCGGATGCTCACGCCGACCGCATCCTGGCGAACCGCTGGCTCGCTATCCTGTGGAGACTGTGGCAGGATCGCAAACCGTCTGGTGAAGCCTACATGTACACCAGCGCGCTCTCCATCACAAGCCAACAGTATAGGCTGACCTGACTGACCGGATTGGTCAGGAGTTCCAGGGTTGAGTCGCGGGTTGCTCATCCCGGATCCAACCTGTGGAACATAGCCCCTCAAAGTGGCGTTTCGCTATGAGCCATATCGTATGCCTATCGGTGGTCAGACGATGTTGACAAAGCATGTCCACGTCAAAAATGGTAGCACCGCCCCTTGGTAGTGCGCCTGCAACTGCTCCAGTTCCGCTTGATCTGCAAATCTGCAAGGTATTGGAAACGCTCGTGCCTGAAGTTCAAAGCCTTTTTCGAGGCGCGCCAGCAGATTGGCGTTCCACCAACTGTCCGAGAAGTACGATTCTAGACGGGGGAACTGGTTTCTCCCGGATAAGGTCATGCAGGAGAAAGACAGCCATTCTACCCAGGTCGTATTTCGGGACAGTAAAGGTTGTCAGAGGCGGAGTACTGTAAGCGCTGTCCCTCACATCATCGATCCCAACTATGGAAATGTCGTCTGGGATGCGCAACCCCGCATCTTTAACCGCTTCTATCGCGCCAAACGCAGCCCGGTCACTTACCGCAAAGACAGCGGTTGGCGGCTCTTGGAGCGCCAACAGTTGTTGCATTTGTACATACCCCTTGCGCGGATGGCCCGAGACGGGCGGTGGCTGAAGGGAAGGATCGATTGCAATCCCATGTTCGGCCAATGCAATTTGATGCCCCCGCATGCGGTCAGTCAGGCTGCTGTACTTGGCCGGCCCGCCAATCCCGCCGATGCGCCGATGCCCCAGATCAATCAAGTACTCTGTCATGATCCGCCCAGCAGTAAAGTTATCGGCTGTCACAGAGTGGATGGGGGTAACCTGGTAGTTCTCGACCAGAACCATAGGCAGCCCAGCCTTCGATATTTGCTGGATAACCTGAGGGGTAACATCGCCGTCATTTGCGATGATCAGCCCATGAATGTTCCGCCCCATCAGCTCGCGAATGCTGTTAATGGGATCAACATCCGGACGATAGACATGTAGGATCACCTGGTGACCCAAGTCGTAAGCTGTTTCCTCAATGCCAGAGACGATCCGTGTATAAAATCCTTCGCTCCGGGAAGCTTCGGATAAGGATTCCATCAATAGGCCGAAAACTTTTGTCTCTGTTGCGATATTCTGTCGGTTATCAACTCGATACCCAAGCTCTTTGATCGCTTTCAGAATGCGCTCACGTCGGTCCGGGCTGACTCCAGGCTTTCCATTGATGACTAGCGACACAGTTGAGAGAGAAACACCAACCGCTGTTGCAATGTCGCGCATGTTGGGTGCTCTTTTTTGACCAGACTTGGTTTGGGTAGTCAATGTTTACACTCCTGCCAAAACGCATCCGGTGTCAAGGCTTTAGCCGGAATCCGCCTGAAGGCTCGACCCCAGTGAATTTCCAGATGCGGCTAGTATACCTCATTTTGGCGAAACCACAGATACCCAGGATGGGTGATATGCATCAAAACAAATCGAACACCGCTGGAGCTATTTTAATACTTTGTTCTAAAAAAGGCAATAGTGGATGCGATCATATTACTCATAATTTTTGCCACAATTGCTTGCAAAAGCCCTTTCATTGGGTGTACTTGTGCCATTATTGGCCAACTTATCGAACTGTTCGCATACATTCCAAATAAATCATCACATATTATTGGAACAAACCTATTGAATTGTCTATTGACAATCGCAATTTGTTCATGCTATAATAAGAACAGTTCTATCCTTTCTCCTCACTAGAACAACAAAATTGCCAAGATACCCCGTATCGGACCGATCCTTTCATCAGGAAGGAGGTGTAGCAGCACAAACATATTCGTTCGGCCTTGGGATACCTGACCCTGGCTATGTTCGAGTTCGCCTGGCGGCACGCTCTCCCTTAGCCTAATGAAGGTATCCCCCTAAGAAGTCCCGAAAAATCGCCCGGTTTTTCGGGATCGTCGCAATCCTATGTTCACAACCCTATTCTGTCCACCTGGAGGAAGAGATGAAAAAGACGGCTAATCTGACAAGACGCGAGTTCTTGGAGCTCAGTGCAGCCTTTGCTGCGACGGGCGTCGTAGCAGCCTGCACTAGTCCCCAAACCCCAACGCCAGCACCACCAGCACCAGGTGCAGCAGCTACCCAACCGCCGGCCGTGCAGCCAACCGCCGCTGTAGCTGCCACCAAGCCACCGGCCGTGCAGCCAACCGCTGCGCCTGCAGTAGCGGAAGTTGCGCCAGGTGTGCCACGAAACCAGTGCATCATCCTGGAGAACCCATCAGGGACTGTGCAACCGGCAGATGACTTTAACCGCTGGCGGAGCGGCTACAGCGGCAGCTGGGTATGTGGCCTCCAGCAACTGGCCCTGGATGCGCTGTGGTACATTGACCCGGATGCGGGCGTCAACGGCGTATGGGATAATGCCCTGGCAGCCGAGAAGCCGATCTACAATGCCGACTACACCCAGATGACCGTAAAACTCCGCCAGGGTCTCTATTGGAGCGATGGCGTGGAGTTCACGGCGGATGACTTGTACTACACAGTCGACGCCGCTATGAAGAACAAAGGACTGTCCAATAATGGCCTGTTCAATGGCAATATTGACAAGCTAGAACAACCCGACAAATACACGGTCATCTTCCACCTGAAGGCCCCCAACTCGCGCTTCCACGCGGCCTTCACCGTGCGCTGGGGCGCCACCTACATGATGCCCAAGCACATTTTTGAAAAGGAGAAAGACCCGGTGGCGTTCAAGTTCAACCCGCCGGTCAGCCTGGGCGCCTACACGCTCAAGGACTTTGATCCAAACGGCAAATGGTACCTGTGGCAGCTCCGCGATGATTGGAAGAAGACCTCGGTCGCTCTCCTTGGCGACTGCGCCGTCAAGTACGCCATGTACATTGATCCAGGCCCAAGCGACAAGCGCGTTATCGCCCAAACGGCGCACCAGTTGGATGTGATCCACGACTGCACCCCCGAAGGCCGTATCACGCTGGCCAAGAACAGCCCAACCTCGGTGGGTTGGTTCAAATCGTTCCCCTGGGCGCATCCCGATCCCACCCTGCCGGCCATCATCTACAACAATGAAAAACCCGGCCTGGACAAAAAGCAAGTCCGCTGGGCGTTGACCCTGGCGATTGATATCGCCCAGGTCGCCCTGGCCTCCTATAAAGGCGCGGCAACCATCTCCGCCATCCATGTCCCACCGACCGGGATGTACCCCAAGTACTACCACCAGCCGCTGGAACCCTGGTTGAATGACTTCACCATCAAGGTTGGCGGCCAGGACTACAAGCCCTACGATCCAACCGCCGCAAAACGGATAGCCGATTTAGCCCGCCAGAGCCTGGGCGACCTGGTTCCAACAGATGCCGACACCATCAAGAAATACATTGGAGCCGGCTGGTGGAAAAACGATCTCAAAGCGGCCGAGCAACTGATGCTGGATGCTGGCATGAAGAAAGGCGGCGACGGTAAATGGCAGCTCCCAGATGGCTCCGCCTTCAAGGTGCCGCTGATGGGCCTGGGTGAAAGCAACCCGACCATGAACCGGGCTGCCGCCGCGGTCGTCGAGAACTGGAAGGCTTTCGGCGTCGACGCCACCCTCGACGCGCAGGCCAATCTCTGGCCCATCATGGGCAGCGGCGAATACAGCGCCAGCTTTGCCTGGACGATCGAGACCTGGGGCGGCGACCCCGACCTGTTCTTCTTCCTCCAGTCCTGGCACTCAAAGTTCTACGTGCCGAGCGGCAAACCCGCTGCCGGCACCAACAGCATGCGCTGGAAGAACCCCGAACTCGACCAGATCATTGAAAGCATCCAGAAGATCTCCTTCGACGATCCCAAGGGCGTCGAGCTGGGACTGCAGTACTGCAAGCTCGCCGCGCAGGATATGCCGATTACCCCCATCATGGCCTACAACGTCTTCACGACCATGGACACCACCTACTTCACCGGGTATCCATCAGTGGATGATCCCTACACGGATCCAGTGCCGAACTGGGGTAACACCAAGTACATGTACGTCAAGATTAAGCCCAAGAAGGCATAACCTCGCCGCTGCAAAGGTTGCGTTGATCATTGGGCTGATGCCAATGAGTTGAACGCGATAATCGAGGTAAAAAAGCAGTAGCAACATCCTCCCCCTCCACAGCGGTTGTCTAAAACGGCAGCCACTGTGGAGGGGCTTGCTCATATTGGAGGTAGTCCAAATGCGAAAGTTCATACTCCGTTATTTGATTCCGCGCATCCTTCAGACCTTAACAATCATTTTTGTTGGGATTACGGTCACCTTTATCATTCCCCGGCTCTCTCCTACTGACCCGGTAGAAGCGCAGATATCCATGATGATGGCGAGGGGTGAGACCCTCGACCCCCAATCCATCGCCTCAATGCGCGCCGCTCTGACAGATTTGTACGGCCTGTCTGGCGGTCCGGTCCAGCAGTATTTCGCGTTTTGGGGTCGCTTGCTCCGGGGTGACCTCGGCCCTTCGCTCGCTAATTTCCCGACCCCGGTGTCCGAGATGATTGGCCAGGCCATGCCGTACACGCTCAGCCTGTTGATCACCGCGGTCATTATTTCGTGGATTTTTGGCAACCTGTTCGGCGCCCTGTCCAGCTACTATCCCAAGAATAGAGTCTTGAGTGTGATTGAGGTTCTTGGCCAGGCAGTCCGGCCCATTCCATACTACATTGTGGCCCTCGTCCTGCTGGTGGTGTTTGCCTTTTTCATCCCGATCTTCCCCTTCAGCGGGGCTTACCCGATCGGTACAAAACCCAATTGGTCCCTTGAGTTTATTTGGACGTTCCTCCAGCATGCCGCGCTCCCGGCAGCCACACTGGTGCTGGTCGGGTTTGGCGGCTGGTTTATCGGCATGAAATCACTCACCTCCAACATCATCTCCGAGGACTATGTGGTTTATGCTGAAACCGCCGGCCTGAAAGAAAACAAGATCCTGCGCAATTACATCATGCGCAATGCTTTGCTGCCACAGCTCACCGGGCTGGCTATGTCGCTGGGAACGGTCTTTAGCGGCGCCCTCATTATGGAGGTCGTCTTTGGTTTCCCGGGGCTTGGCAGCCTGACCATGGTTGCGGTTTACCGGAATGATTATTCCATGATCATGGGCATCGCCATTTACTCGATCATCGGCGTGGCTGCCGCCGTTTTTCTCATAGATTTAATCTACCCGCTGTTCGATCCGCGGGTGCGATATCAATAGGAGACCGCCCTATGTTTAGAGTTTTGCGTGATCTGCTCAGATACGACGGCCGCTTCCGTTTCGCCTTTATTTTACTGGCAGCCGTAGTGGTGATGATTCTGCTATCCTTCGTTTCTCCTTATGATCCGAACAAGACTTTTGTGGTTGCGATGGACGCACCACCATCGCTTGAACACCTTTTTGGCACCAGCTCCCGGGGCCAGGACATCTTCTGGTGGCTGACCTTTGCCGTGCGCAATTCGCTGATCATGGGGGTGATTACTGCGGCTATATCTCGCGTGATCGCCATCATAGTTGGTCTCACCGCCGGGTATCAGGGCGGATGGCTCGACAAGGTTATGATGTCGGTCAATGACAGTTTCGTGATTTTGCCCCTGCTGCCCATCCTGATCCTGCTGGGTTTCTTGCTGCGCGATCAGATGAACCTGTTCTTACTGGGAGTTATCCTGGGACTGTTTGGCTGGCCGTATGACGCACGCCTGATTCGCTCCCAGGTGCTGAGCTTGAAGGAGCGCTCATTTACACGAACCGCGGTCTATTCCGGGACCAACGGATTTTGGATCACGATCAACGAGCACCTTCCCTTCGTGCTTCCGATTGTGTTTGCCACCACCATTAATAACTTGCTGTGGTCACTTGGAATGGAAGTCACATTGAGCGTTCTGGGGCTTTCGGATCTGACCACCCCTTCCATCGGAACCGCACTCTTCTGGGCCAATCAGCACGGGGCCTTGGTGGCGGGGGTTTGGTGGTGGATCGCTGCACCGGCTCTGGTGGCTATCATTCTGTTTCTCGGTCTGTATCTGTTCTTCGCAAGCATCAATGAGTACATTGATCCACGAACTCGCTTGCGCTTGATGGGAGGATAACCAGTGGCACTATTAAGCGTACAAAACCTCTGTGCTTACTACCGGACTGAGATATATGGAATCTCCCGGACCGTACGGGCTGTTGACGGGGTTTCTTTTGATCTCTTTCAGAATGAGGTTTATGGCGTGGCCGGTGAGTCGAGCTGTGGCAAAACCACTCTGATCAAGGTGATCTCGGGTAATATCAAGCCTCCGCTAAAAGTAAATTCGGGAAACGTTAACTATCATTTCGGGGCCTATGATGTCGATATATTGCATATTTCCCAAGACGAGCTCCGGCGCAACGTGCGCTGGAAGGAAATCTCTTATGTGATGCAGGGATCAATGAGCGTTCTCAACCCGGTGCGGAAGATTATCAAGACCTTCGAAGATATTGTTGATACGCACGAACGCATCCCGGATAAGAAGAAATTCCTCGAACAGGTGCGAGAGCATGTCAACCGGCTGGGACTCCCGACCGAGGTACTAGACTCCTACCCCCACCAGCTTTCTGGCGGAATGAGGCAGCGGGTGGCCATTGCCCTGGCGACCATGTTCCATCCCAGTCTGATCATTGCCGACGAGCCAACCACCGCACTGGATGTCGTCGTCCAGCGCGGCGTTCTGCAGATGATCAAGGATATCCAGGCCCTGAGCGACAATACGGTCCTCCTGGTGACCCATGACATGGCCGTGCATGCCAACGTAGCCGACCGGGTGATGATCATGTATGCAGGCCGCATTGCTGAAGAAGCGCCAACCGACAGCATTTTCAATACACCACTTCATCCCTACACCCAACATCTGATCCGCTCACTGCCGAAGATCGGTGAAAGATCGACTAAAGCGAGTTTACGAGGCGCACCACCAAACCTCGCCAACCCGCCAAGTGGCTGCCGGTTCCACGTGCGCTGCCCTTATGTGATGGATGTTTGCCGGACTGAAGTACCCGATTTGGTCCCGGTTCGAGAAAATCATCGGGTGGCCTGCCACCTGGTCAAGGAGACCTCCCTATGAGCACAACCGAAAAACTACTGGATGTTCAACACGTCACGGTCGAGTTTCATATTGGTGGGCTCCTGGGAGGCTCACTCCTGGTGGCTGTCAATGACATTTCCTTCTCGCTGGACGAGGATCGACCGGAAATTTTCACCCTGGCGGGCGAAAGCGGCAGCGGCAAGACCACCCTCTCGCGCCTGATCCTGCGCGACCTTGAACCCACGCGGGGCAAAGTGCTGTTTGAAGGGCGCGATCTGGCAACGATCCGCAAGCGGTCCGAGTTCAAAGAGTTCATGAAGAAGGTTCAACCGGTGTTCCAGAACCCGTTCGATACTTTCAGCCCCTTACGGCGGGTAGATGCCTACTTGGTTGATACTGCCGTGAATTTTGGGATGGCATCTAATCGTCGTGAATCGGTCCAGATCGTAGATGATGCTCTTCGTAATGTGGGGTTGTCGCTGGAGGAAGTGAGCAGGCGCTATCCCCACGAGCTTTCCGGCGGCCAGATCCAGCGCGTTTCGGTCGCGCGCGCTTTGATCTCGCAACCGCGCGTCATTCTGGCGGACGAGCCGGTTTCGATGGTTGACGCTTCGCTGCGCATGGAAATCGTCAACCTGTTCCGCAAGCTCCGGGATGAACAGAAGGTGAGCGTCATTTACATCACGCACGACCTGGCCACAGCATATTATATTAGCGACCGGATTGCTATCATGCTGCGGGGTTATGTGGTAGAATCCGGCCCGGTGTTTGAAGTGTTGGAGCAGCCGCTTCACCCGTATTCACAGTTGCTGAAAGAGTCCGTCCCTGAACCGGAACCGCGGGAAAAAGAAGCCTGGACGAAACACATCACCCTGGGCGCAACCGAAGTAAAAGAGTACGGCCGGGTGGGGTGTAAATTCGCTGGTCGCTGCCCGCACGTGATGGATATCTGCCGCCAGGCGGATCCCCCGGACATGCAGGTCGGTCTGCGGACGGTCAAGTGCTACCTGTATAGCGATAACTCTGGGCGCCCGACGACGTAGAACAGCGTCGAAACCAGCCGTCCAACTCGAGTGAAACACACCTATTTGATCTCGCACACATAAAGAAACGAGGATATGACTATGACAACCCGTATCACCCTCAACCCGGCGGATACCATCGCCACAATCAACCCCAATATCTATGGGCACTTTGCCGAGCACCTCGGTCGGTGCATTTATGACGGCATCTGGGTCGGTGAGGATTCGGCCATCCCGAATATGGGTGGCTTCCGCACAGATATCATAGAGGCTCTGCGCTGCTTGAAACCTCCGATCATTCGCTGGCCGGGCGGCTGCTTCGCCGACGATTATCACTGGCAGGACGGCATTGGCCCGCGCGACCAGCGCCCACGCCGGATCAATATTCACTGGGGCGAAGTAGTCGAAAACAATCATGTTGGCACCCAGGAATTTGTCCGCTTCTGTCGCCTGGTTGGCGCTGAACCGTATTTTTGTGGGAACGTCGGCTCCGGCACTGCCCGCGAACTGCGCGACTGGGTCGAATACTGCAATTTCCCCGATGCTGGTCCCAGCGGTTCCACCTGGGCGCAGCGTCGCGCGGCGGACGGCAGCCCTGAACCGCTGAACGTGACGTATTGGGGGGTGGGAAATGAGAACTGGGGTTGCGGCGGCAACTTTTCCCCAGAAGATTACTGTACGGAATTCCGCCGCTACGCTTCCTTTGTTCGCGGCTTTGGGAAAAAGCTGTTCGTGATCGCCTGCGGCCCGTCGAGCAACGACGTAGAATGGACCGACCGCTTTTTCCGCAAGCTCAATAAGGATTACTGGGTCTTTAACAACATAGACGGCTTTGCCGCACACTATTACTGCGGCACGGCCGGTACTGCAACCGAATATACTGAAGAAGAATTTTACCGCCTTCTCGAAAAAGGGCTCGAGATGGAAGACCTGGTCATCCAGCAGCGCGCGGCGATGGATGTGTGGGACTTGGGTCGCAAAATCGGGTTGATTGTTGATGAATGGGGCACCTGGCACCCGGTGGAAAAGGGAACCAACCCAGCCTTCCTCTACCAACAGAACACCATCCGCGACGCGCTTGTGGCGGCCAACACGCTCAATATCTTTAACCGCCACGCCGATAAGGTGGTGATGGCTAACATCGCGCAGACGATCAACGTCTTGCAGGCGATGATCCTGACCGAAGGCGAGCAGATGCTGGTCACGCCGACTGGATATGTTTACGAGATGTACGCTCCCCATCAGGGCGCTACGGCGCTGCGAACACGCATCGAGACGCCGGACATCCACTTCAAGAAGAGTAATATCCTGCAAACATCCTGGCAAAGCGCACTGCAACAAGGCGAGACGATGGAGGGTTCGATACCACTCGTCGCCGGCAGCGCCTCTTTGAAAGGCAAAGAGTTTTTCTTGACCGTCACCAACAGCCATGCCCACGAGGCCGCTGAAGTGACTGTCACTCTTCTGGGCGGGGCGCGGATTACACAGGCGAAAGGACAGGTTCTGAACGGTGAAATTCACGCCCATAATACGTTCGCTGATCCCAGACAAGTCACGCCGCAGGCGTTCGACGTTGCCTGCCAGCCCGATCAGCTCAATCTGGCCCTTCCGCCCGCCTCCGTCGCCGCAATCCAGGTTTATTTGGACTGAACGCATAGAACACGAAAATCTGATCCAGGCCCAATCTTGGAGATCGCATCATGGAAAAGACACGGGTTGTTCTTGATCCTGCTTATAAAATTGCCGAGGTGGACCCGCGTATTTTCGGCGGCTTTCTCGAGCACATGGGTCGGGCTGTTTATGAAGGCGTCTACGATCCGCAATCCTCCCAGGCCGATGAAAACGGTTTTCGCCAAGACGTGCTGGGCGCACTGCGCCGACTGCGCCTGACGGCCATGCGTTACCCCGGTGGCAACTTTGCTTCCGGTTATCACTGGATGGACGGCGTTGGGCCAAAGGATCAGCGCCCAACTGTGCGCGAGCTGGCCTGGCAGAGCATCGAGACAAACCAGTTTGGCACCGATGAATACATCAAAATGGCGCGCATGATGGACTGGACGCCCATGATCACCGTCAACCTGGGAACAGGCACGCCCGAAGAAGCCCGCAACTGGGTGGAATACTGCAACAGCCCGGTTGGGACCAGATTCGCCAATCTGCGCGCCAAGAACAGATCAGAGGCCCCGTATGATGTCAAACTATGGTGCCTGGGCAACGAGATGGATGGCCTCTGGCAACTGGGTCACGTACCGGCTGACCAATATGCCATCCTCGCTCAGCAAGCGGCCAAGCTGATGAAAGATACTGACCCAAGCATTGAAACCGTTGCTTGCGGTTCCTGCTCCATCAAGGCACCCACTTACATGGACTGGGATCGCACCGTGTTGGAATATATCGGTGACCTAGCCGATTACATCAGCCTGCACCGCTACGTGGGCAACCGCACCAGCGATACAGCCGATTACTTGGCCGTGACCAACTCGATTGATCAGCAGATCGAGGAAATGGACGCCGTGTGCCGTTACGTGCAGGCGCGCTTGCGCAGCAAAAAACGCCCCTATTTGTGCTTTGACGAGTGGAACGTCTGGTATCGGACGATGAAGCCGGAGCACACTAATGGCTGCGGCAAGTTTGCGCCGCACCTGATCGAAGAGGAATACAACCTGGAAGATGCCCTGGTGGTGGCGGGCTTTTTGAACAGCTTTATCCGCCATGCCGACGTGGTCAAGATCGCCAACCTGGCGCAGATTGTGAACGTGATCGCCCCGATTCACACGCGCAGCGATGAATTGCTGTTGCACACGATCTATTATCCGTTCGTCATGTACGCCGCTCGCCGCGACGGGGTGGCCCTACAACCGGTGGTTAAAGGCCCTGTTTACACAAGCCCCAGTTATGGGGATGTGAACACGGTGGATGCCAGTGCCATCCTGGGTGACGGCGTCCTACACGTATTCCTGGTCAACCGCAGCTTGGGCGATGTCGCGCCAGTGACGATTGACCTGGTCGGTGCGCCACTCGCCAGCCTGGCGTCGGCTGAACTCGTGACGGGGGCGAAGACTCAAGATCGCAACACCTATGAGCAGCCGGGGAATGTCCGCAGCCAGCCGTTCAACGCGGTGGGTGTGCAAGATGGCGAGGCGGGTGCAGAATTACCGCCCCTCTCCTTCGCTGCACTTTCGTTCAAAATCGCGACGTCGTGAGCCTTCGGGCCAAGTCTCAGGCCAGGGCCACACCCGAACGGCGGGTGGCCGATCAAGTTCCATCTTCCTCAAACGTTGACTATTGGTGACATGGCACGGAAGAAAATTCAAAAGTCTCCCGTATTTTTATTTTTCTGCGCGAGGCGGCCAAAAAGCCAAAGTGGGGGAAAACAAAGGAACCTGCCCCAAGGCAGGTCCCCAAGTGGGAGAACCACGCTATTTTAGTCCCGGAATTCGAGGTTCTTTCCCTTTTTGATAGGCCGGATAGGATTCGAACCTACATGTCCTCTCGGACGGGGGATTTTAAGTCCCCTGCGTCTGCCATTTCGCCACCGGCCCGTGACGTAAGTGATTCTACCTCTGCGAGTCAGACCCGTCAAGTTCCCCCGAGTTCCCCTGAGAATCCTAAAAGGGGCTTGGGAACTCGGGGAAACTGTTACCGTTTGAGATACTTGTCAAACCATCCCACAATGCGCGTGAGCCGGTCAATGCGATGCTTGGGTTCGCCGCTGCGAGAAAGCTCGTGCCCTTCGCGGGGGTAGCGCACGAACTGGACGCGCCGCCGCAGTCTCCGCAGCGCGGTAAAGAGTTGCTCCGCATCGCTGACGGGCGCGCGAAAGTCATTGTCGCTATGCAAGATGAGCAGTGGCGTGTGAATGTTGTCCACGTAGGCCAGCGGCGAGTGCTTCCAAAAGTGCTCAGGCTTGCGCCACGGAAAGCCGTCGAACTCGGACTCGACCCACTCGGCAATGTCGGTCGTGCCGTGCAGATGGGCCACGTCGTACACGCCGCGCTGGCTGACGGCAGCGGCGAACCGTTGGTCGTGACCGACGAGCCACACGGTCATGAACCCGCCATACGACCCACCCGTGACGCCGATGCGCTTTGCGTCAATGTACCCTCGCTTCACGATTGCGTCAATGCCGGAGAGAATGTCGTTCGCGTCGGATTCGCCCCAGGCGGCATGATTGGCGCTGGCAAACGCCGTGCCATAGCCGTCCGACCCGCGTGGGTTGCAAAAGAACACAACATTCCCTCGCGCGGCCAAAACCTGCCACTCGTGCCACATCGAGAGCGTGCCCGGTCCCCACATCGCCTGCGGGCCGCCGTGAATCTCCACCGCCAGCGGCCACTTGCGGCGCGGGTTGAATTTTGGGGGGAACATCACCCAGCCCTGAATCGGCGTGCCGTCGGGCGCTGTGTAGCGGAACTCTCGGATCGGGGCGACGGATTTATCCTCTAGCCATTCCTCGTTGATGTGTGTAACACGGCGCTCGCGCTCGCCTTCGACCAGGAACAGGTCGCTGGGGTATTCGGGCGCGCTCGCCGCAAAAGCAATCTGCCCGTCGCGCGCCACGTCAAAGCCGGTGACGATGCGCCGCTTGCCAACCGTTTGAGTGACGCGGAGCGGGCCGCCTGTTGGCCGCACTCGATAGATGCCCGTGTTGCCATGGTCACCCGCGCTAAAGAAAAGCGCACGGCTATCGCGTGACCAGCGCACGACTTCGACGGTGCGATCCAACTCGGTCGAAAGCTCGCGGGACCGACCGCCGCCCGCCGGCCGAATCGCCAGCCGCGTGACCTGACCCGAGGGTTGGTCTTCCGGGATACGCAAGAAAGTTATCCACTTGCCATCCGGCGACGGATGCGGCTCGGCGCATCCAAAGCCGGGGTCGCGCCAGCGTGTCACGCGCCCGCTCGGCACAGCGATGCGGAGAATATCCGTGTGCAATCCGATGGGATCAGCGCGCGGGTCACGCTCGGCAGAAGTCAGAATGAAGCGACTATCGGGTGTCCACACTGGCGGCGCATAATCCATCTCGCCTTCGGTGAGACGCTTGGGCGTGGGATGGTTGCCATTCGTCTCGATCTTGACGACATAGATGTGGCTGTGCCGGTCGTCGAGGTAATAGTTCAGCACGCGGTAGGGCAGGCGGGTGATGATGCGCGGATCGCGCCGAGAGTCTTCCTGTTTGCGCTTGCGCTCCTCGAACTGGCGCAGTTCGTCGGGGTCCGTGGGCGGCGCAATGCCGCGGTCCTCGTCACGGCGTTCGCCGACGTTGGAGCGCGAAAGGAACGCGATGCGCGTGCCATCGGGCGACCACGCCGGGTCGGTTGCGCCCTGGCGCATATCCGTCAGCTTGCGTGCTTCGCCGCCGTTGAGGCCGATGAGACATATTTGCGGCTTGTTGTTGTCCGCGCGCGTGGACACGAACGCAATCTGCCGTCCATCGGGACTCCAGCGCGGCGAATGGTCTTGGTGAGTTCCACTGGTGAACTGGCGCGGCTCGCCGCCGGAGGTGGGAATCAGCCACAGTGCGCGGTGATAACCGTTGTGAGCTTGATCCACGGTGAGTTTGACAAAGGCCACCCATGTGCCATCCGGTGAAATCTGGGGGTCTTCCACCCAGGCCAACTGGTACAGGTCTTCCGGTGTGATCAACCTGTCGTTTGGGGGCATGAGCGCTCCTTTCGCTGGTCTTGTAGAACGGTAAGCTGACGCCGTTCGGCGCAGGCCGACAGGATGGAGCATTGCGTGTCGGCCTCCAAAGAACCTTTCCATGGCTGAGGCAGGTACGCAGGTATTCTATCACGAAACGATAGAGCCGCGCAATCGCAGGGGCAGCAGCTCGGCAATCGCGCTCATCACGCGACGAGAAGCCCATTCGTCGCGCGCTGCGGACGCCAGGTCTTGCGGCGTGTCAAGTGAAAATGTGGAGCCGAAGTGGACGTGATAGACGCCGCCTTCTGTGCATACACCGGCAGGCAGGATCGTCATGCCGGCACGGCAAAGCTGCAGGAGAAAGCGCCCTGCGCCGGGCGGCGGCACGATGAGCTGTCCATCGTTGTTGTCGTATCCTTCCGGCGCAAGGCACACGCGCGCGTTGGGCGTATGGCGCGCGAAGGTGAGCACCTGGCGTGCGGTCGCGGCGCGCGCTTCCGTGTCCTTGGGGTCGGGCGGCATCGGCGGCATTAAGAATCCATCGTAAATGTTGGCGATCCGGCGCAGCGCCCAACGACTGAGAGGGGCGAACAGCCCAACAAGATGAGTCAACGTTGCGGTCATGACCCAACGCGGCTCGGGCTGCGCCAGGCCTACGCGGACCAACGCGCTGCCGAGCGCAAAGGCCGTCCACCACGCTGGAAAGCCGGGACGGGTGTAGTGATTGAAGACGATGAGGAGTTTGTTGGGGCGGCCAGACCCTTCGGGTTTTGATGCGTCGTGGACTTTTAACGGCGGGCGAAGCGTGGCGGCGCAGGCCGACGCATCTCTCAGGAATGAACGACGTCGCCCGATCAACGCCGACGCGACAACGGCGGCGACCAGGCCGGATGGGTAGTAACGCCGGCTGCGCTCTGCGTGCACAGAGGAACCGTCAGGGGAGCAGTCCATGCAGTTTGAGGAATTCGCGTAAGCCATCTTCGCTGGGTTCGGTGATGAGCGTGCCTCGATTAAAGTTGCGCGTGGATTGGCCGGACGGGCGGGGAGCCGGTTCGGCGATGGGCAAGAGACTGCCTTCTTCCGCGATGACGACTGCGGGCACGCCCAGGTGACCGTTCCACGCCTGTATCCGCTCCAACGCTTCCGCATCATTTGAGCAGTTGACTTCCTGGTAGGGCACGTGCCACTCGGCCAACAACCTGCGCGCGCGCGCCTGATCGGGGCACGACGTGGCGCGGGTGTAAAGGACGAGGTGCTTTGCCATGCTGTGTTTCGCTCCTATTCTTCGTCGTCCTCGTCCTCGAACAAATCCGCTTCTTCAAGGACGGACGCGACCAGCGCGTTGAAAATGAACTGAGCAAAGGCTGGATTTTCCCAATAGGGCATGCTATCGTCCGCCAGCACGTCGGACAACTTTTCCGCCCGTTGAATCTTGGGATCGGCCTCATCGCCTTTTTCGATGATCTCGTCCAGAGCCTCTATCAATTCTTCAAAGCGTTCGGGAGCAAAGGTGGCTTTGATCGACTCGGGCAGTCGCTCTATCAAAGCCTGGTTGGCCGCACTCTCCTCGGATGGCATCAGGGGACGGTCCGAGATCGGTTCAACACGGTGGGTTTCCAGGTCCTCCACCAGGCCCGTGAGAAACTCGTGCAACTCTTCGGGGTCGAACAGGTCGGCTGCCAGCTCGCCATCTAATTGGTGCTGCATCTCCCGTTCTTGGTCTTCCAACTCCAATTGGCGATCCAGGTAGTCTGCCAGGTCGGGCGTTTTGTCTACCACTTCCCAGAAGGCGAGGTCAGCCGGCGAGCCTTCTTCAAGGTCGTATACATCGGTCACGTCCGGCTGGATGATTTGGGCGGCCTTGAGCGCTTCTTCTCTGGCTTTCTCAAACGCAAAGGCTTCTTCCAGGGCGTGGCGGAGCATCTTTTGCAGGATGCCGCACGTGCCCCAGATTACCGGTCGAGAGTCACTGCGCAACAGCATTTCGGTGGCGGCGGCCAACGCGAGTTGGTCGGTTCGCTTTTCGCGCTTTAATCGTTTTCGACAGTTAACCAACTCGTCCAGTATCACGCGTACAAGCTCGGGCTGGACAAACTCGGCGGCAGAGTGGATGTAGGCTTCTGACACGATGTCTTTGCGCTCTTCCTGGGGCAACTTGTCCAGCTCTTCAGGCGGGGGGACAGAGGCGCTAAACTGGTGGGTCACGGTGTAGATGACTTCGGCGGGGTCGAACACCATGTCGCGGAACTCGATCTCGTCGTACAGTGCCGTCGAATCAAGCATGACCTGGGAGGCAAACTTGGTCCATTCTTCTTGATTGTCGCTGCGCAGGTCATATTGGGTCATCAACGGCTGCGCCTCGTGCAACAGTTGATCCCGGGCCTGGAGTTCAGTCTGGCGGCGGGTGGGTGGTTGCCCGCGACGGTGGCTGGCTCCCTTACGGCCTGGCTTCGGGGTCGGCTTGCTGTGCTTTTTCACGTTTGCCTCCGTGGGCGAGGATGCTTTTGCTGATGGGCACAGGTTCCACCCAGAGTGTACCATTGCCCAATGATTCGGTCAAGACCTTATACCACACGGATTTTCCACGGATTACTCGGATTGGCAAGTGTTCACTGGTCGTTCTGTCTGGTGTGCCTCCGCGTTGGTGTGAGCAGGGAAAAACAAAAAGGGCCGCTGTGTGAGCGGCCCTCTAACTGATTGACCGAGTAACTGAGTGACCGACGGACCGACTAGCGAATGGCCTGTTCGGTTTCCTTGTCGAAGATGTGGAAATTCCCCATGTTGGCGACAATTTCAATCTTGTTGCCCACGCGCGCGCGGGTGCGCGGATCCACGATAGCGACGAATTGTTTGCCGCCGGACAGGAGGTACAGGTTCACCGAGCTGCCCATCAGCTCTGTCACATCCACCTCAGATGGAATACGGCCCGCTACCACGCCGGGCGGTGTGAATTCCGGATCGTGCAGGTCTTCTGGGCGGATGCCCAGGACGAGGTCTTTGCCGGCGTAGGGTTGCAGCGCCTTGAGGCGATCCGTCGGCACGTCCAGATGGAAGGACCCGCCGTCAATGACGAGCTTGCCGTCACTGGTGGTCAGGCGCACATCGAAAAAGTTCATTGCGGGCGAGCCGATGAACCCGGCCACAAAAATGTTGGCGGGCCGGTCGTAGAGCGACTGTGGCGTGTCAAGCTGATGGAGCAGGCCGTCCTTCATCACGGCGATGCGCGTGCCCATCGTCATCGCTTCGGTCTGGTCGTGCGTCACGTAAATGAACGTCGTCCCCAGGCGTTGGTGCAGCTTGGAGATGTTGGCCCGCGTCTCGACGCGCAGCTTGGCGTCCAGGTTGGAGAGCGGCTCGTCAAAGAGAAAGACCTTGGGTTCGCGGACGATGGCGCGCCCCACGGCCACGCGCTGGCGCTGACCGCCGGAGAGTTGCTTGGGCTTGCGGTCGAGCAGTTGCTCAATGCCGAGAATTTGCGCCGCTTCCTTCACACGCCGGTCAATCTCGGCCTTGGGCGTCTTGCGCAGCTTTAGCCCGAACGCCATGTTTTCGTACACGGTCATGTGCGGGTACAGCGCGTAGGACTGGAACACCATGGCGATGTCCCGGTCCTTGGGCGCAACATCGTTGACCAGCCGGTCGCCGATATAAATGTTGCCCTCCGAAATTTCTTCCAATCCGGCCAGCAGCCGCAGGCTGGTGGTTTTGCCGCAGCCGGACGGGCCGACAAAGACAAGAAATTCCTTGTCGGCAATCTCGATGTCGAGGTCATTGACTGCCGTGACCTCCCCGAACCGCTTGAATACGTGATCGTACTTGACGCTGGCCATTGTGGCCCTCCTGAATGAATTTGGGACCGAACTGGGGTCAATGCCCGTCACCACCAGACCAGTTCCAGTTGGGACATATTGTAGCAAATTTGGCGTCAAAACGCAACTGCGGCCACCGCTGGGGTGCGCGCCACGTTTTTGCAGAGTCACGTTTGTAGCAGGCTCGCCGTAGCGCGGAACGGCGGCAAGGTGCAAAGGCCCTCCGGACCTCTGCGCTCAACATGCTGCCCAGCCCCGCAGGGGCTTACTCCTCGTAGCCGGACGCCAGGCTTCTGGAGGAAGCACAGCGTCCGGTGAGGCCGCAAAACTCTGACGCACATCCCACGCGCCGATTCTGAGGTGAGGCGGTCTGAAAAAGAAACCGCCATCCCCTGCACATGCCAGGCGATGGCGGCTTGATTGAACTCGGTCACGCAATCCGAGTTGTCAGGGCATCACGTTGATGGTTCCCTGCATCATCGCGCCGTGAATCCGGCAGTAGTAGGTAAAGGTTCCTGCAGTGTTGAAGGTAAAGGAAAATGATTGACCGGGATTGAGTGTGCCGGAATCCCAGCCGGGCATTGGTGTGCAGGTATTGCCGGAGCACGAGCCACTTGTCGTCGTGTGCGGAGCAGAATCGTTGTTGCGCCAGACGACCGCCTGTCCGACGTGAACGCTAATCGTGGCCGGGTTGAAGGCAAGATTCTGCATGACGACGAGCGCCTGTCCGCTGGTTGGGGTCGGCATAGGGGATGGCGTGCCAGGCGGGTACCCAGGTTGAGGTCCGGGAGCGTAGCCGCCATAGCACGGGATCGCCAGGCGCATTCCAACAAAGATCAGATTGGAGTTGGGTATACCATTGAAGGCTGCCAGCGTCGTGGGGCTCACGCCGAACCGCAAGCCAATGCGGAACAGGTCTTCTCCCAGTTGGACGACGTGGGTGGCACGGACGCATGGCGACGGATAGCCGCTGGATGTGCAGGGTACATTCAGATTTACGCCAGCAAAGATCCGGTTGGGGTTTGGTATGCCGTTTGCCACCATCAAGGCATAGACCGAAGTTCCGAAACGCGCGGCAATTCTATTCAGCGTTTCCCCTAGATGGATGACGTGGAAGCAGCCAAACTGAGAGCCGTAAACTGAGCCGGCCCACGCTTGATCGGCTGGTAGCTCTGCAGCAAAGGTTGGTGTGACGACCATAGCATTGATGAGAGCGATGACGGCGACAGAGGCCAACACAACGGCGAGCCGACGTGAGTTGCCTTTCATACGACACTCCTTTCTCAAGGCCAGGTTAGCAGGTTGCGTGTCCTGCCTCACTGATTATACGTCGGCTCGCTGTCGTTTGGATTTTGGACCTTGGCCAGAAATTAGAAGGAGGCCCCTAGCACTTTGGGGCCGGTGGGGCCGGGGCTGCCTCCGCTCGGCTCGACGGTGACGCCCAGACCGGTGAAATCGGAAAAGGGGCGCGCAGAAGGAATAACGACGGAGACAAACGGCTGTCCCGGTTCGGGGCGGAACAGTCCGCCGCTCACACGGCGGCCATCCGGCTGAATCAGCCAGACCTGATACGCGTGAGCCTCGTCCAGTATTTGCAGCCCCCAGGCAAACAAGACACCGCTCTTTAGCTCAGAATTCAAGATCAAAGTCCCGGCGGCTTGTTGACCGGTCACGGCGAGCGTTCGCCCTTCAGGATAAGCGACCAGGGCGAGCGCAGTTTGGCTCGTCTGCAATTGCTTGGTGAGGGTCCCTTGCTGGCGCTGCAGAGTTTGCAACTGGGATAAGGTCGAGACATTCAAGACCAGCAAGACGGCCAGTGCCAGTCCCCCCGCGAGTTGCCAGATCGGCCACGCACGCCGGACTGAAGGAGCGGGCGCTTGGGCGGCGGCCAGGCGCGCAATCAGGCGCGCACGGACGCGTGGCGGCGGAGCCTTGGGCGGCAGGGCGAACAGCAAGCCCTCGCTCACGGCACGATATTCTTCCAGGCTGGCCTGGCAGTCCGGACAAGTCTTGAGGTGCGTTTCTAGTATCCGGGCCTCGTCCGGGTCGAGTGCTTCCAGGGCATAGGCCGGCAGCAGGTCGCGAAAGGGTTGACAGTTGGCGTTCATCGTATGACATCCAGTAACAAGCGGACTCTTCTCACACTATTATACGTCGGGCGAGTCTATTTTGGATTTTTCGTAACGACTCGGTTTCTCACTTTTGCGAACGTTCACTCGGAATTCGCTGCAAAATTGGCGAGGACCTTCGCCAGGGTAAGCGCTTACGATTTTTCGCTCCCGTTTTCGTCGTGCAGCCAATGTTGGCGCAATTGCTCCATGCCCATGCGCAGGCGCGTCTTGACGGTGCCCACCGGCCAGCCCAGGTGCTCGGCGATCTGACTGTGGCTGAGACCTTGATAATACGCCAGTTCGATCACTTGACGCTGTTCGCGGGGGAGCGCCTGGACGGCAAAGTGCAGGCTGCGCCAGCGAGCCTCTTCCGAGGTAGACCGCTGGTCTGGAATCTCTTTCCAGGTTTCGTCCGGCTCTGTATCGTCCGCAATCGCGGGGCGGCGGTGCTCCAGGCGTAGACGGTCGAGCGCAGTGTTGCGAGCGATGGTGAGAAGCCACGGGGCGAGTGGGCCGCGCTCCGCCAGGTAACTGCCGGCGCGTGACCAGAGCTTGACGAACACATCCTGGGTGATCTCTTCGGCGGACATCGAGTCGCCCAGGATGCGCAGTGCCAGGGTGTATACGCGGCTGGCATAGCGGTCGTAGAGGTGGAGCAGCGCCTGCTGCTCCCCATTGCCGACCCGCTCCACCAGGCTGTCATCTGGGAGTTCGGACACTATAATCGCTCCTCTGTTTCCTGACCAATTATAGCCGAATCAGTTTTTCTAGCCACTCGACAGGCTCGTGTTTTCTGCGCCAGAACAAGTCGCTCCACACGTAATGCACGGCGAGCAGCTTGTATTGGCCAAAGTGCTTGTCGAAAAACGCCAGGAGCGTGTCCGTCGGAACGGGTTCGTCTGGCGAGGTGTCGAAGAATAATTTGCTGTAAATCTTTTGCTCCCACGGCGAGATGTGGTTCAGCTCGTCCATGTGATGGAAGACGTCGCCGAGAATGTACCCGACGGAAGCAGGGCCGATGCCGTAAAGTGCAAGCAATGCCTCGCGTTGTTCTTCTCTCGACTTGTTCCTCAAGTCAAGCTCGTTGATCTCCCCGTGAGCAAAAGCGGCGGTGACCCGCTTGATGGACTTGGCTCGATAGCCCACCTTGAGATCGTGGAGTTCTTGTTCGGTGGCTCGATCCACGACGGACGGTTCCCAGAAGCAGGCCAGTTTTTTGCCGTCGTAGGCCATCCATGTGCCATAGTTTTCGTACAACGCTTGCATCATCTGGACAGTGCGCCGCACCGTCGCATTCTGCAAGACGATGGCGATGATGAGGTATTCGTAAAGCGAGCTATAGTTTAGGGGCCGCATTCCGCGCCAACGGTCAATGATAGGCCCCATCTGCGGATCGTGTTCGAATCGCCGGTTGAATTCCGCGAGGTCGAGCTGCAGATTGTAGCGATAAGTGATCTCGTCCGTGAGGCGCTTGACGAACTGCCGGTCCAGTTTCTCTTTTGACCAGATCGAAAGCGTGACCTTGGGAGAGTCAACCGTCCCTTGATTTTCGAACTTGCATCCCAACCGCTGTTTTTGCCACAAGAGGGTTTGCCAGCGGATGCCCGGCTGCCATTCGTGATCGGCGGTGGGAAAGTGGCTGGGGTTGTACAGCGTGGCGTCAAAGTTGAAGGGGGCGGGGGGATGAAGCTCTATGACGTGCTTGGCCTTGAGCGATATGGGTCTTTTCATCGAGCCTCCTGGGATTATGCTTCAATCAACTGCTTCGCGTCGGCGCGGCCAAAGTATGCGCGATACGCGGCTGTCTCGGAAAGCAGGACGCGCAATTCGGTTTCCAGGTCAGGCGTGACCTGCGGTCGTTGCTTCTCGCCATTCCCCGGTGCAATCGTCAGGTCGTCGCCATCCCACGTCTGGATGACGATTTGCCCGCGCGCGGCAAGCCACTCGATGCCCTTGCGCACCGTCGCCAGGCGCTGCCCACACGCCGATGCCAACGCAGGCAAATAAACCTGCCCTTGCCGCTGGCGCAAATCGTGCTTGAGCAGCCCGGCCAGCCGTCGCAGGAACGGCTCGATCCGATCCTCGACGCTCGTCACGCCGCACAAGGCGACCGCGCACGGCGAAACCAGGGCCAGCGCCGCGTCCATCTCGCGCGGGCCGGGGGGGGCGCTCCACACGACGAGTGTACCTGCCGGGGTCAGCGCATGGCGGCCGCGTCCCGGTATGCCACCCACCGCGCCGCCTTCGACCCACACTTGCACATCGCCTCGCGCGACAAGCGCTGCCGCGCGCCGAGCCACGTCGGCGACGTTGCGCCAATCCATTATCTCGATTTCCGGCGCAGCGATTTCGATGGCGGGCGTCTCGATCAACCGCGCGTCAATCCATTCGATCTCAAGATTGGATCGCCCCAGGTAATCCGTGCTCTTGAGCGTGCACAGCAGATCGAATGGCCCGGTGGGCGCTTCCTGATCTGCGCCGCGCCACCAGGTGAGCTTGCGCGTCGCGCCGGTTTCATCTTGCACGGTAACATCGCGGTGCTCGCCGTTGCGCCCGAATGTCCGCTGGCTGGCGACGGTGACGTTGCGGCACGCCAATCGGATGGGCGGGTTGCCTTGCCCAAACGGGCCGAGCCGTTCCAATTCTTGCGCCAGGCCGATGTCCAGTTCGTCCAACTGCACATGAGCGTCCACGCGCGTGCCGGCCATCGCGGCGCTGCGATCCCAAATCTTATCCACCACTAGCGAGAGCGCGCGTCGAAACGCGGGGATGTTTTCCGGCGCAATCGAAATGCCGGCCGCGCCGGGATGTCCGCCAAAGCCCATGAGCCACCGGCTCACGTGCGCGTCGCGCAGTGCGGCGTTAATGTCGCAGCCAGGGACAGAGCGGAGCGACCCACGGGCCGCCTGCCCCGGCGGTGTGACGATGAGGACGACGGGCCGCGCGTATTGTTCGGCCAGTCGCCCCGCCACCGGGCCGATGACGCCGCCATGCCAGTTCGGATGGTCCAACACTAGCGCGCGCGTGTCCAGGAGAGATGGATCGCGCGCGATTTGCTCCTGCGCCGCCGCGTAAATCTGTTCGCTGATGAGCCGCCGCTGATTGTTCAGCCCTTCCAGTTGCGCGGCCAAAATGCGCGCGCGGCTCCAGTCGTCTGTGGTGAACAACTCGACGGCCAAGTTGGCATCGCCCAATCGCCCCAGCGCGTTGAGGCGCGGCCCCAGCCCAAAGCCAATGTGCTCAGCGGAAAGGTGCGTCGGGTCCATGCGCGCCGTTTCGAAAATCGCGCGTAGGCCGATGCGCTGCGGGCGGCGCAGTTTTTCCAGCCCGCACTGCAAAAGGTAACGTGTGTCGCAGGTCTGCTCGGCCACATCCGCCACGATGCCCAATGCGGTTAAATCGAGATAACGTTCCGGTGCGTCATCCAGGACCTGAACAAGTTTGTACGCCACGCCGACGCCGGGGAGTTGGCGCAGCGGATGACCGGGCGGCAATCGCATCGGATTAACGAGCGCATCGGCCTGGGGCAATTCGTCGGGCAGGTCATGGTGGTCGGTGACGAGGACGGACACACCACGCTGTTTGGCGAACGCGATGGCTTCGTGCTCGGCGATGCCGGTGTCGCACGTCAATAGCACTTTGACGCCTTGCGCGCTCTGCGCGAGCACCCGCTCAAGCCCCTCGATGTGGATGCCGTGCGATTCGGTCAGGCGGTTAGGAATATAGTACACCACGTCCGCGCCCAGGTCGCGCAGCGCCGAGACGAGCAACGTTGTGGCCGTCTGGCCGTCCACGTCAAAGTCGCCCCACACGGCGATGCGCTCGCCGCGCGTGATGGCGTCGCGCAGTCTTTGCGCCGCAATCGCCAGATCAGGCAGCGCATCCGGTGGCGACGGCGTGTAGCGCTCCGGATCGAGAAAAGCCAGCGCGGCTTGCGGCGTGGTGAGGCCGCGCCGCGCCAGGATTTCGGCCACGAGCGGATGCCCGCCCAGCGCCGCGCGCAGTTCCTCTGAGACCATGACGGGAGAAGGTTCGAGCCACATGAAGAGTGCTTTGCCGTTAGTGATCGGAAGGTGGCTGCTGAGCGCCCGCATCCGGCGAGAGCAGCTCCTTGGGTGTCGCTGCGCCACAACTGGGGCAGACGAAATTTGTTTCGGCCGGCACGTAACCCCGCCCGCAGTAGGGACAATTGATCGGCTGAGGCGCAGGCGGCTCGACCGGGACTTCGCGGATCACTTCGTGTGTCACGGTGCGTGTGGGCGCGCCTGTCCCGATAAAGATCGGCCCTACGCCGGTGAACAAGTTTCCACCTCTGGCTGAGGATGATCCAGAGCTAGAAGAGGACGAGGCTGAAGATTCTGTCGAAGACGAAGACGACGACCTCGACCTCGACTTGCCCTCTCCCGTTGCGCTCAACACGACAAACAGCACGGCCACGATGACGACGGCTGCCAGTGTGATGAACACAATGATGGCCGTGAGGCGTAGCGCCTTGGGCACGTTGTAAAGCTCGTAGCCGTAGCTGAACAGGAACACGCCGCCGATGTAAAACGGCGCAAGGATCGCCATCAGGGTCAGGCCTTGGTCCGAAGGCATGTCGCCCTTGTACAAAGCGAGATACCCGATATAGATGATGAGCGCCAGCGATGCCAGCGCAATCAGCCCGCCAGGCACCAGAAGGTACAACGGCTTGCCCGGCCTGGCGTCGTCGTAATGGTGCTCAATCACTTGTCCCGTCTTGGCGCGGACGTTTAGAACTCCAGGTTTTGTTGAAGACATATTACCTCCGCGATTTTGCCACAACCTTAATCCCTCCGACCTTCGGTCGCCTTCTCACTGCCAGGGAAAAGGGAGAGGTCAATTGCTAATACGCAATCTCTTCGACTTTTTCCAGTTCAATGTCCAGGTCAACTTCGGTCTCGTCGCCGATGCCTGCGGTAGTGCCACGGTCACACAATGAGCGATAGGTGCAATAGTGGCAGCGTTTTTCGTCATCCGTCTTTAGCCATTCGGCCTCTGCGTGGGCGGGCATCCCTATGCCAGCAGAGGCGATTTCTTCCACCAAGCCAGAGAGGAAAGCCGCATCTTCGGCGTGCTGCGCGGAATCGTAGCGAAACACTTCGGGTTCGGCGGGGAACGCAGCGAACCAGTAAACCATCGTTACTTGCTCCGGCTCGATGGGGCGCCCGCCGTTGAGCGCGGCTCCGGCCTCGACCAGCACGTAGCGATAGACGCGCGTCTGGGTCCGCGCGGCGAGTTGTGTGCGTGCCGGGCGCTTACGCTCGGTCTTCCAATCCACGATGACGGCACGGTGGCCGGGGTCGAGCGCGAGCAGGTCGTACTTGGCAGTGAGACGACCCCTGGCCCTCGCCCACCCCCCAACCCCCTCCCTCTCCCAAGCTTGGGAGAGGGAGGGGGCAGGGAGAAGGAGAGGTCTAGCCAATGGCGCGGTCAGTGTCACTTCGGCGCGGCGCACGGCGGAGGGCAAATCGCGGGGTGGAACGTTGAGATAGTTCCACCACCAGCGGGCCAGGTCGGCGTCTTGCGCGGACGCGGCGATTTGCTCGACAGGCAGGCTCACGGTGTGACGCTGCGCCATCTGGTGAAAGCGGCGGCCCAGGTCGGCCAGGCGCTCGCGCTCGATGAGCGGCTCGCTTTCGACGGCCGGCCAGGGTTGGTCAAGGACGTAGCGCAACTGGAACCGGCGCGGGCAGTCGAGATAATCTTGGAGACTGGATTGGGTGAAATGGAATGAGCCAGGCAGGGTCATGGTGATTCCTTTTTCTTTGACTCCATCCACGTATACAACGCCAAAAACGGCGCGGCGGCCTGCTTGGGCGCGTTCTCGAATCCGCCCACATTCCACGTGACGACGAGTTCCTTCTTGGCGCGCGTGATGCCCACGTAAAGCAGCCGCAAGCGTTCCTCGGTGTACTCGATCCGCGCTTGAAGCGTGGCCTGGCCCGCGACGTACTGCGCCACCCTGCGCGGGTCAGGGGCGCGCAGCGCCTCCAGTTGCGCGACGGCTTCGGCTTCCAGGTTCAGCCCGCTGCGGACGAACGCCCGCTCGCCCCGGTACGCGTCGTGCGGCTCGACGGATGGAAAGTCATAGTTGTTCACACCCACCAGGTAAACGCGATCCCATTCCAGCCCTTTGGCCTTGTGCATCGTCGTGACCGTGATCTTGCCCGGCTTGGGTGTAAAGCTCACGTCGTCGTCGCTAAAGCCAGCAAAGCGCTGCCGGTTCCGCGCGATCTGTGTCAGCTCATTCGCCAGATCGGACAACCGCCATTCGGGGCGACTCTGGCTCAACCCGCGCAGGGCGATGGCGATCTTGTGCGCCAGCGCCAGGTCAGCCGGCTCGTGGTACAGGTCTTGTGCCAGCGTCAGCACGAGTTGATCCACCGGCAGCGCGGACGCATCCAGCCAGCGGCGAACGAGCTCGCGGAAGCGTGTCAGGCTGCGCTGTCCCTCGTCGTCAGATGTGATGGGTTGATCGGCCAGCCAGTCACGGTCGGGGCGCGACCAGAGGAAGGCTTCCACTTCGTCGCAATGGCGCAGCGCGGTGAGGATAGCCTTGCGGCGCTCGCCATCGCCTTCTTCCCCGGCCCAGTGCTTGTAGACGTTTGAAAGCAGCGCTCCGTTCAGCGGTGAGGCCAGGTAATGCAGCACGCTGCCGATTGCATCGGCGGCCTTACGCGTGGGCGCGGTCGTGTTCAGGTGATCGTCGTGCGGAATCTTTTGGTGCTCCAATCGCTCGACGAGTTTATAGCCCCGGCTGTTATCCGGCACGAGTACGGCGGCGGTCTGGTCGGCGTGATCGGGCAGCCAGCGTGCCAATGAATTGACGACCAGGTCCAACTCTTTGTCGGGCGAGAGCGACCTGTGATAGAACGTCACGACGAGGTCGGGATCGTCTGGCGGGTTGGGCTGTGGATCATCGGGCGGCGTCGGCTCGATGTGCTGAAAGCGGAAGGCGTCTTGCCGCACGACGGCGTGCGGGTGCGCGCTCGTCGTCCAGTCCACGAGATAGTTTGCCAGGTCAATAATGCGTTGCGTCGAGCGGCCCGAATTATACAGCGGGCGATCCACGACGCCCTCTTCGTCCAGGAAGCGGTTGAGAAAGCGAATGTCCGACGTCGTGAATGTGGTATTGATGGACTGGTTGGGGTCGCCCACACGCACCCAATTGTTCCCCTCTCCTTTTAGGAGAAGGGGCTGCTCCCTTCCCCTGTTGGGTGGTTTTGGCCCAACGGGGGATGGGCCGGCGACCGAAGGAAGGAGGGTCGTCAGGCTTCGCAAAATCCTTTCCTGCAGCTCGCTGCTATCTTGCGCCTCGTCTTCCAGGATGTACGGCCAGCGAGCCTGGAGTCGCGCCGTCAGCCCGGCATCAATTTGGAGTGCTTCCAGTGCCAGCCGCACCAAATCGTCAAAGTCCACCTGGCCGCGGTACGCCAGCGCGCGCGAATAGTCTTCGTAAACCTCCAGCCCCATCCGCGCCAGCCGCCAGTCGCCGTGCCAGTCCGGCAGCTTGGTTCGCAGCTCGGCGGGCGTGGCCTGCAAATCTTTGGCGCGGCGGATAAAACTCGCGGCGACGGCGCGTACCAGCTCCGGCCACTTTTCCCGCTCGATCCAGCGGCGCTTGTCGTCGGACACATCTTCCGCGATGAATTCCGCCAACGCTTCAGGATTGCTGCGCACCCAACTCGCCACGATGTCGTCGAGGATCTGGTTGGATTCGCGCTCGTCGGCGATTTGAAAATCTTCCGGCAGGCCCAGCAGAGCAGGGCGCTCGTGGATGATGTCGTTCGCCAGGCCGTGCAGCGTGCGGACGCGATAGCCTACGTCAGGGAGTAGACCCTGCTCTTGTTTCAAGAACTCTCGGATGCGACGTTGGAAATTGTCCACTGCCGAATTGGCAAACGTGACGATGAGGACTTCTTGGTCGTCGCGGACGTAATCCTTGACCAGCTTGGCGGCCAGGTACGAAAGCGTGTACGTCTTGCCGCTGCCCGGCACCGCCGAGACGCCCATCCGTCCGCTGGTATATTTCAGGATTTCTTCTTGCGCAGGTCGTGGTTTGAACATGGCAACCCGCTTTAACGCCAAGACGCAGAGGCGCAAAGGCGCAAAGGAAAAATAAATCTTGGCGGCTTGGCGTCCTTGCGTCCTTGCGTTAAAAAGTCAAACATACGCCTCGTGCTCCTGGGGAGGCAAGTGGCGCAGGATTTGCTGCGCCATCGTCAACAGCGGGCCGCGCTCTTCAAAGCCTTGCTCGTTGAGCGTGCTGAACGCCAGGTAGATTCTCTTGCGGCAGCGGCGGATCAAGCCCTGCGTCAACCGGCTCAAGGTGAGTTGGCGCGCGGCCTGCTCGTCCTCATCTGTCCATTTGCGCCCCGCTTCCCATCGGCGCGTGAGGACGTAGGGATGCGTGAGCGGCTGGTACAGCCGTTCCCACCAGCCGGGGCTGCCTGCGTTGATCCAAAACTGGACATCCACGGGCCGATTGTTCAACAGGAAAGTATACGCGGGCGAAAGCAACACCGCATCGCCATCCTCTTGCACATACTGCTGCGCGGCGATCACACCACTCTGAACCATTTCAACATACGCTTTTCCGATTTCATCCTTTAGCCTTCCGCCTTCATCCTTTCCCACGACCTGGCGGAACTTTTTCGCCGAAGCGACCAGCCCCGCCGCCACGCGGCCTGCATCCAGGTTGCGATGAAAACCAAAACCCGGCTGCGAGATAATCTCGCCAAACAGGCGGCTGAGGAAATGATCGAGCGGCGACGTGTGCCCGGCATAGTCCTCCAGCCACTGGCGGAGGCGATCGTATCGCTGACCCGCGCCGAACCCGATGCGATCTTGGAGATCGGCGTTCAATCCATCGAAGGGGCGCAATTGCCCTGGCCTTTCGGCGTAGGTGCGTTGAGCCAGCAGATGCGCGCGCGCCGCGTCCAGCCCGTCAATCGAAAGCGTCAGCGCGTGGGCCACGTCGGACGTGACGGGGATGATGTTCCAATCTGGGTGGGCCAACGCGGCGAGCGTCAACAGGCAGCGGGCGGCAGGTTCATCGTTGAGCGCACGCGAGGGGCGCAGCGAGCGCGTGGGAATATTCTTGCGTGCCAGCCGGTCGGCCAACGCAAAGCGGAGCGCGTCACTCAAGAAAGGTGCCAGCACGACCATCTCACCCGGCGCGATGGCCTCCTCCGTGGTGAGCCGCGCAATCTCGTCCGCGACCCAATCGAGCATTTGCGGGTGAAACTTGCCGCCGCCGTAGCGGAGAGCATTTCGGATGTCGGAGGTGAGAGATCGGAGGAATGACTTGCGACCTGCGACCTGTAGCATAGTTTCTGCCAACGCCTCCAAGTCAGGCGAGGTCACGTGCGACTCGGTCAATTCGACGTGCTCGCGGCAGGCGTCGCGCAGTGTCAGTGCGCCTTGTGGGTCTGCGCCCAGGAAACTGCGATAGCCCGCCCCATCATCGTGGACGAGCAGCGCCGATTCGCAGCGCGGCAGCCAATCGCGCAACAGGTCATGCGTCACCGGCGGCTCTTCTTCCACATTATCCACGATCAGGTGGCGGTACTGCCCGAACACGTAATGGCGGAACCAGTCGGCGGGCAGCAGATGATGCGTGAGGATTTCCACCTGGAGCGAAAAGTCGAGCAGGTTGTTTTGCAGGCAGAATCGGCGGAAGCGGATGGCCGCGTCCTGCGCCTGGGTGAACACGACGGCGCGGTGTGGCTCTCCACTCCACGCCAGCTTGAGCCGGTCACCAATTTCCGTGTGCGGAAAACCGACGAGCGCCGCCTTGTTGAGGTTGTCGAGAATCTGGCTGTAGAGGCGGGGACGCTGGAGACGAATGCCCTCAAAATACCCCGTCTCGCTCATCAGCGGGTCAACCACGCGGGCCATGTAATATTGCGCCGTTTCGAGCGTGAGGAAAACTGGCGGCGCGGTGGGGTGCGCGAACCCGGCGGCGCTGGCCACGCCCGGCCAGAACAAATCCACCATCTGCCGCGCCAGCCCGCCGAGGGTCAACAGCAGCGGGCGGCTGCCGGGCGGAAGGTCGGCCTGCTCCAACTCATCCTGGTAGGGGCGCAGGAGACTGCGCTGTGGCGCAAACACCAGGATCGAATCGCCCGGTGTGCCGGCATCGAGCAGCTCGCGCAGTCGCCGGACGGCGAGTGTGGTCTTGCCGGCCCCGGCTGGACCGGAGAGGAAAATCGTCGTCTGTTGGGAGACAAGGTCTTGTTCCGTCGTCACGACGGGAAGTATAGCATAATTGCCCGTACTGTGTATCGCATGAGTGAGTTTGCCTTTCATGCAATACACAGTACGCGGTACGCATCACGGTGCTATCGAGGTGTGAACTCGAACCCGGAATACGCCGCTGCTAACGGACGTTGATCGGGAGATTGCCCGTTAGTGCGCTCGGAGGCGGAAAGCAACTTGGCGTGTTCGAGTTCGATGAGCGCCGGCCCGGCATCGGGCAGAGCGCCAGCGGGTAGGTCGAATTGGTACACCTGCCAGGCCTCGATCAGCTCAAAATGAGCGACCGGTTGGCCGTTAACCCGCACGGTGACACTCTGGTTCGGCGGATAGGCGAGCGCATTGAAGGATACGCGCAAGCTCTGCTTCGGAAGCAGTAGGCGCAAAGTGGACGTGAGCATCCCGCCTGCCCAGCGACCTTGCGGCCCGCCGATGTTTTCGACATCGTACCAGCCGGGGCCGACGTACCGCTCATCGCCGGACTGGCCCAGCGTCAGGCGCGATGTGCCGGATGGCAACGCGCTCATTTCCGGGCGTGGGCAATCAGCCCACGTGTTAATCCGGCGATACGCCAGGAGATCACCTTCGGCGTCTACCAGGCACAATTCCGGCTGAACGTTGAGGAACGCAATGATGGCGGGTGCACGCTCCTTTTTCAGCCGGTCGCGATGGACGAGAACGTAGCGCATGTCCCACCGGTTCAACTTGTCGGCTAGTTCGGGAGCAGCAACATCGAATGGCGGAAAATCAAATTCACCGGTTAGGCCTCGGAGCAAGGGAGATCGTTCATATCTGCCAAGCCAACCGCTGGGCACTCGCGCCACGGTACCATTGATGAGCCGCTTGTGGTGAATGTGCGCATAGTATGACAAGTCAGGCGAATCGCCAAATTCGCCAAAGCCTGTATCCGGGCCAACCGGCACCTCGAGCAAGGTATATTCATCCGGGTCGCGCCCGATCTCGTGATAGATTCTGTAATCCGGCAGAAAGGCGACTGGGAAAGGTTCTAGCAGTCCGCTATTGAGGATCAGTGCGAGCAAGGCCACGCTTACGAGCCACGCGTAACGCGGCCAGCGCAGGACACTTGTGCGCTCAATAAAGCCGGCCAACGAAAGCGTGATGAATGTGACCAAAGCCAGTGTTGCCGGGGTGATAAATCGCACGGGCGTCCGATAGTTTCCTCCCATTAGCCTGTGAACCACCAGGTACGGCAAGGGGATACGCGTGCCTGGCAAGTAAGGCCCCATCGCTAGGATGAGCAATCCAATCCCCAGTGCCAGCCACAGCCAACGCTGACGGCGCTGGCCTTTCAGCGGCAAGCACAGCAGTGCCAACAAGGGAATGACCTGCCCGATACTGTTGGCCACTTGATCGGGATCCCGGATTACGAGCAAAGACAGCGAATACGAATAATACTGTGCAGTTTCCAGGCTGGCAACAGGATAGGTCAGCCCGCGTGTCTGCAGCAGCGCCGGGATCGGCTCGATAAGCGCCAGTCCTAGCATTACGGCGATGGACACAAGCGCCAGCCAGATAACATTCAGCCTCTCCCGACCGCGGCATTGAGAAATCCAAGTGTAAAACGCGTATGGCGCCAGGAGAGTCATCGTCCATGCGGGGATCTGCAAATCCGTCATCAAGGCTAGGTAGGCTGCCAGTCCCAAGCCGACCGCTATTGCCACACGCAAACGCATTGGACGTCGAACAATGAGAGCATCCCATAGAAGCAACTGCAATGGCAGCCACCACATATGCAACAGATCAATATGCCCCCCGATTGCGCGCGAAATCATAGCTGGAGTGAACGCAAACAGCGCTCCGCCCAATGCAGCCAGCCAGTCGTTTTGCGTATGACGCCGAAGGAATAGAAAAGTGCAATAGCCACAGCCGACAAAAGAACCGGCAATCAGGCCATTATAGATCAGCGTGAGATCAAGAAAGCTTTGGAGTGGCGCGGTCATCAGTCCCAGGGTCAGGCCAAGTGGGTGCAGCGAGAGGTTGACGTTGTAAGGATAAAGCACATAGTTGGTAAACATCGGGTCGCGGTGCAGGTTGAATAATGCATACTTGACCCACCATAGATTCCAGTAAAAGATGGCATAGTCCCAGTTTTCGGTAGCAGGGACAGCAGTGGCAAAATGGAGCACCAGGTTGTTGAGCGACACCGCCGTCAGCGTGGCGTAAAGAGCCAGCGTCAGCCAATGATGGCGAAGCGGGTGTTCGGTGAATAGATGGCGAAGGAAACGTTTGAAGGTATTCAACATCCACTTTCCTATGGTGTGTGGTCTATATGGGAAGCCGCGCGGCGTGATTGTATCATAGGGTACCGGTAAAAGGTAACCCGAAACATATGCCAACCTTAAAAGTTTTATACCCTATAGACTTTTGGTGGAAAAGTGGTGTATAATTTGCTATAAAAGTGGTGAAAAGTGGGTCAGAGTGGGGGATGACTGGAGTACTAGCCGGAAAGTATTCGTGAAAGTGGGGAATAGAACACGTGTTCTTAGGTGAGTTTTCCCATATTATTGACGACAAAGGGCGACTGACGCTGCCATCCAAGTTCCGTGCTGACCTGGGGCGCGGCGTCGTTGTTACGCGCGGTGTGGACAAGTGTTTGTTCATTTTTACGACGGCCGAATTCCAAACACTGGCCGACCGCATCAGCGAGTTGCCGATGACGCAAGCCGAGGGCCGCGAGTTTTCGCGGCACTTTTTCTCTGGCGCGTCGGATGTGGAACTGGATAAGCAGGGTCGCATCCTGATCCCACAGAACCTGCGCGAGTATGCCGGTCTGGATGGTGATGTAGTCGTCGTCGGCGTCAACAAACGCATCGAGGTGTGGGATGTGAATGCCTGGCCGCAAGTCCGCGCGAGTTTTGAAGGCAATGCCGCCAATAACGCAGAACACTGGGCCAAGCTGGGCATCTAAGTCCGATTAATACAAGTCACGACGTTGGATAGCCACCACGTTTCCGTTCTTTTACAAGAGACATTGCAAGCCCTGGCGATTCGTCCCGGCGGGCGTTTCATTGATGGAACCCTGGGGGGCGGTGGACATGCCGCCGCTATCCTCCAGGCTTCTTCGCCCGACGGGACGTTGCTCGCTCTGGATGCAGACTCTGCAGCTCTCTCGCGCGCCCGTGAACGCCTCAGTCCATTTGGTGCGCGGGTGACGCTCGTCCACAGTTCATTTGCCGAGCTAGGGCGAGTAGCCCGCGAACACGGGTGGCACGCCGTTGATGGTGGCGTGCTCGATTTGGGCTTGTCGTCCGACCAGTTGGCCGACGAGGTGCGCGGCTTTTCGTTTGCGGGCCTTGGGCTGGATATGCGTTTCGATCCAACTCGTGGCAAACCGGCGAGCACCCTGCTCAATGAGCTTTCCCCGGAAGAACTGGCGAACCTATTGTACCGCTACGGCGAAGAACGCGCCAGTCGGCGCATTGCGCGGGCGATTGTGGCGGCCCGGCCTATCCAATCGGCGCAGCAGTTGGCCGATGTGGTGGCGAAAGCAGGGGGCGGGTGGCGCGGCAGGATTCATCCGGCCACACAGACATTCCAGGCACTCCGTATTGCCGTCAATGATGAGTTGGGGGCGTTGGAAGCGGTGTTGCCTCAAGCCGTCGAACTGCTGAAGCCAGGTGGGCGGCTGGCGGTGATTACGTTCCATTCGTTGGAAGATCGGATCGTCAAGAATTTCTATCGAACCGAGTCACGCGATTGTATCTGCCCGGTTGAGCAACTTGTTTGCACGTGCGGACACCGGGCAACCTTGAAGATCATTACGGCCAAACCGATTGGGCCTACGGCGGCCGAGGTGGCCGCAAACCCCAGGGCGCGCAGCGCCAAATTGCGTGTTGCCGAACGTTTATGATTTTAGATTGCCGACGCTAGCACCGGCGGTGTACTCCGGCGCCAGTGTAGGCGTTGTAGATTGGGCGCGGGGCAAGTCAAGTCGCATAATCCGAGATCCCAAATCAGAAATCCAAGATACACATCTACAATGGATGAAACCAAGAAGCCGGAGTCACATGGCACCAAACAGTCGAGCTGGCCGATTGGCCCAGTAGCCCTGCGGCTTACGCTGATTGTGGCGCTGCTGGGACTGCTGGCAGGACTGTTCTTGCTGCAGGCAAGTGAGATTGTCGTGACGGCTCGCCGCATCGAAACCCTGCGTCAGAAGCGCGATGATTTGCGGCACGAAAATGCCGACCTGCTCGACCAGATTGCGGTTGAGGGCAGCATCCCGCGACTGCAGGATCGCGCAGCCAAGCTGGGCCTGGCGCCGGCTAGCCAACTGGAGTATTTGCCGGTGACAGTTGTTCCGCCCGATTCTGCGCCCACGTTGCGCGGGCAGTGGACCAAGAACAGTGAGGCAGGGCGATGAGTGACTACGTCCGTTACCGGTTGATGGTGCTGGCGGCTGTGCTCACGGTGGTCGTTGTGCCGATCGTGGTACAACTTGTCCACTTGCAGGTGGTGCAGCACACCTTTTACGAAGACCTCAGTAAGCTCATTATGG
>Ga0315279_10001007_pt1 | contig 49062 bp, 42 predicted proteins | sample YL17G06_20_MG_FD_203694 | JGI IMG/M metagenome (GOLD analysis project Ga0315279, IMG submission 203694) | Sediment microbial communities from Yellowstone Lake, YNP, Wyoming, USA - YL17G06_20 | ecosystem: Environmental > Aquatic > Freshwater > Lake > Sediment | place: USA: Wyoming | collected... | reverse complement strand
GATTTTCGAAAAAACCCCGATTTTAGAGGGGTTTTTCAACTTTGCCGACGAAACCGAAAACCTGAATCCCGGTAAGCAACTGAATCTGTTCGAGTTTTAACCGGACAGTGCTGATTTTCGATTTTCGATTGCGGACGCCTCTGCGCGACGTAGGTCGCCACGGCGACCCATGTTGGTCCGTCAGTTGACGGATGGCGACTGAACCGATTTTCGATTTTAGATTTTCGATTGCAGAAGGCAAAGGCGGCAGTAGCGAATAGGAAGTAGGAAGTAGGGGCGGGAGCCCATTGACGATTTTCGAGTTTCCAATTTCGATTTTCCAATTTCGATTTTCGACTTTGGACGTTTCGACCTTGCACTACAGTTGCCGATTTTCCGATTTCCAGTTTCGAGTTTCTGGTTTCTAGTTTCCAGTTTCCACTGCGTCATTCGCGGGCCAAGCTCGAAGCAGGCACATGGCGCCCGCGGTCTGTCCGCTTGAGGCCCGAAGGGGCATAACGGAAACCGCCAGGACTTGAACCTCCCCACACGCCGTTAGGAACTCGAGACGCGCGCGGCGCGTAACTTTCGCGACTTCCAGGCATGCTTGGACCAGTCCTGCCAGCGCTGATTCAGGCCCGAAGACTTCTGGGTAGCGGCGGCGTGACCAGGTGTCCAGCGCCAGGAGCTCACGAAGGGCAGGATTGGCCAGTCGGACGAAACCGTCGCGAGTAAACACGATCAAACCTTCGCCCATCTCCTGGGCGACCGTCTCCAACAACCGGGCCGTTTCGGTGGCCCGGTGTTGGGTGGCTCTGTAGATTTCGTCTGTCTTTCGCTGCTGCTCCTTCAGGTCGGAGATCACACCTTGTAGAGTCGCCACCATAAACTTCGCATTGTCGCTGACGCGTGACGCGGCGGGTTTCGGTTCCTCTTGTCGGAGGCCGCGGCGAATGGCCTTGTGAAACCCATAAACGATGAGGACCAGCAGAGCTCCTACGACGATAGCCGTGCCCATGAGCCACATTACTTGCGGCAAGGTAAGGTGCGGGGTCATGTCAGCCCCCCAGCCCGGTCCACCGCAGGTAGGCATCGAGCAGCCGCGCTCCGTCAAGGCTCGCATAGAGGGCCGCGATTCCCAGGAACGTCCCGTAAGGCCATGCATAATCGCGAAAACCCGAACTGGCGATCCTGAGGGCCAAGGCGACGATCGTCCCCCCCAGCGACCCGAGGAGGATCGTCAGCAGCGTCAAAGGCATTCCCAGGAAGGTGCCCACCATCAGCATGAGCATCACATCTCCGAAGCCGAGGTATTCCTTCTGCTTTCCGCCCAGGTAATAGAATGTCTCGCCGACAATGTAAAAGAGGCCGCCGCCCATCAGAGCTCCGAACACCGCCCCCAGCACAGAAGAAATGTTGCCCTCGACAAACCAATCCACCCGGCGGAAGAGCCATTCAAGCGGACGGTTGTCCACTGGGATAAAGCAACTGAGCACGAGGCCCAAGCCTATCCCGAACAGCGTTACGGGATGAGGAATGGACCGCTCCGCGAGATCTGTAAAGATCAGAACCAGCAATAGCATCACGAACAATGCGTACTTAACGAATTCCGGGCCGAGGCCGTAGCGATGCAAGTCCGCAGCCAGAACCACTGCGGTCAGAGCCTCCACCAAGGGATAGCGAGGCGAGATCCTCGCGCGGCAATCGCGGCAGCGGCCCCCCAGCAGCAGGTAACTCAACAGCGGGATGTTGTCATACCAGCGGATCGGATGGTGGCAGGCGGGACAATGAGATCGCGGAGTGAGGATAGACTGCTTGCGGGGGAGGCGGACAATACACACGTTGAGGAAGCTGCCGAGAATCAATCCGAACACCGCAACTGTCACGTAGGGCATGACCACAGAGAGTGCGCCTCCTCCCATCGGGCGATCTGGCGATCGGGCCATCGGGTGATCGGACCGCTGAACCGATGGCCCGATGAGTCGATGGCCCGATCCGCGAGTGACCAGCGCTGAGGAAGTGCCGGGCTGAAGCCCGGCGCTACTCAGCCAGGCAACAAACGATAGTAAAGAGCTTCCGTGCGCTCCCACATGATATCCGCCGAGAACTGGCGGGCGCGGGCGCGAGCGTTCTGGCCGAGCTGGCTGCGGCGCGCTCGGTCGGACGCTGCGATGTGAATCGCCTCAGCCAGGGCCGCGGCTGAATCCGGCGGGACCAGCCAGCCGGTCTCCCCCTCCACGACAATCTCCGGGAGTCCGCCCACATTGCTGGCCAGCACCGGAAGACCATAGGCCATCGCCCACAGCGCGGACGAGCCTAACCCTTCCGACCGGGACGGCATGACAAACAGGTCGAGAGCGGGGAAGAATTCCCCGAGATTTTCGATCGCGCCGCACAGTTGTGCCCGGCCCTGCGCTCTCGCGACCTTATCGGTGATTGCCCGCGAGGTTCGGGTCGGGCCGTCGCCGGCAAGCAGCAAGCGTGCGTGGGGAAGCTTTGCCATCAGCCGCACGAACGCATCCAGCGCCACGTTCTGTCCCTTCTCGGAGGTGAAAGCGCCCAAGTGGCCGATCACGAATTCCCCCTCTCCGCAGCCCCACTGAGCGCGGATTCGCAAGCGGGCCTCCGCCGTAGGCAGTTCTGCCGGGACGTCAATACCGTCCGGTATGACCTCGATCTTCGACTCCGGCACGCCCGCACGCACGAGCAATTGCCGAATGAAATCGGAAACTGCCACGACGGCGTGACATGTGTACGCGTACTTCAGGCGATGGCTCGAGGGGCCGCGGGGTAGAAACGCCACGCGCCGGCTCGCCACCCGCCGAACGCGCATGCCCAGCGACGCCAGCCAGGCGAGGGTCTGCCCCCGCCCGTCGTGGGCATGGAGGATTTCAAAAGGCGCAGCCTGCAAGTGCTGGCGGAGTTGCAGAATCCCATGGGCGTGAGCTGGATCGTGCGCGGGCAAAGCGAAGACGGCGAACCCTTCCTGGCGAGCCTGGGCCTCCGCCTCGCTTCCTTCAGGACAAACAATGAGCTGCGTGTGGCCGCGCTGCCGAAGCCCTCGGGCGAGCAAAAACAATTGCCGCTGGCCGCCGCGCAATTCCTGGCCGGTGTCGAGATGGACGATTTGGAGTTTTCGCGCAGTGGTCATCGCGGCTTGTTGGCCTTCGCATACGTTTCGGCGAGCTTGGCGTATTTCCGGCGCACGTAACGAGCTGCCATCCAGGCAATCCAGAACCCCGGAATGCCGTCCAGCACTCCCAGCCGGAACACGTAGGAGTGAAGGAAGACCCAGGGCGGAGCAAGCGCGCGCCAAAGAAAGTTGACGCGTTCGCCGCGGTCAAACATCTCCCGAGCGGCAAGGCCTGTGTAGAACTCGACTCGTTCCCGATGCTCGCCCAGGGAGTCGCAAGTATAGTGGAGAATTTCTCCGCTCAGCGTCTCGACGGGGCCATCGATGGCCACCGACTCGTGAACGTAATCGCCCTGCCACTTGCCTCGACGCCGGTCGAAAAGCCGCAGCTTGTAGTCCGGGTACCAGCCCGAATGGAGAATCCAGCGGCCGAGGTAGCGGGCACGTCGAGCAAACCCGTAACCCGCTACTGCAGGCTCCGAGGTTTTCCAGCGGAGGACCGCCGCTTGTGCCTCAGCATCCAGTTCCTCATCGGCATCCAAGCTCAAGATCCAGTCGTGCCGGGCCTGGCGAGCGGCGAAATTCTTCTGCGCCGCAAAGCCCTCCCAGGAGTGAATGACCACTCGGGCGCCGAGGCCCACAGCGATTTCGCGTGTGGCATCGGTCGAGCCGGAGTCCACCACAACCACCTCGTCGGCGCAGGCGAGCGAGCGGAGGGCGCGCGCCATATTCCGGGCTTCGTTATAAGTAATGACGGTGGCCGAGATGGGGGGCATAGCGGGAGTGCTCTACTCTCCGGTCGGCGTGAGAATCCTCGCCAGTTCGCCAGCCGCAATGAGCTCAGCCACGCGGCCAATGTCGCGGTGGAGTGGGCGGTCGGTGGCCAGCGGCCGCGAGACCCGCCGCACCAGGGCGCGCCCCTTCTCGGCGAGGTGCCCGGTCCTGAGTGGGGCCAGCAGGTCCAGCGCCTGAGACGCGGCGAGGAGCTCGATCGCCAGGATCGTGGTCACGTTGGAGATGATGGGCCGCAACTTCAGCGCCGCCGTCATACCCATGCTGACGAAATCCTCTTTGTTCCCCGACGTAGGTATGGAATCGACCGAGGCGGGGTGCGCGAAGATTTTATTCTCAGACGCCAGGGCAGCGGCGGTGACTTGGGCCACCATGAACCCGGACTCGAGGCCGGGCGAGCGCGCAAGGAAAGCGGGCAATTCGGAGGTGAGGGGGTTCACCATGCGGTCGATACGCCGCTCGGAAATTGCGCCCAGGGGCGTCAGGGCCAGAGCCATGAGGTCCAGCGCCAAGGCTAAGGGCTGGCCGTGGAAGTTGCCCCCGGAGATGACGTCACCCCCGCCGACGAAAACCAGGGGATTGTCGGTGGCGCTGTTCATCTCGGTCTCCAGAACTCCGCGCACATACGCCAGCGCGTCGCGTACCGCGCCGTGCACCTGGGGCATGCAGCGGAGGCTGTAAGCATCCTGCACCCTGGGACAGTGCAAATGCGAGAGACGAATCGTGCTGCCGCGATTCAGCCGCCAAAGGTTCCGCGCGGAGCGGAGCTGTCCGGGATGCGGACGCGCGCGGTGCAGGCGCTCGTCGAAAGCCAGCGGCGAGCCGCGGAGAGCATCGAGCGACAGCGCCCCCGCTACATCGGCAGTGTCCGCCAGCATCTCAGCAGCGCGCAAAGCCAGCAGCCCGACCGCCAGCATCGCTTGCGTGCCGTTGACGAGCGAAAGCCCCTCCTTGGCTTCGAGCACCAGCGGTTTCAACCCCAGGGACTTCAGTGCGGCGTCCGCGCGCACGCGCTTGCCGCGAAAAAGCACTTCGCCTTCACCTACCAGCGCCAAGCCGACGTGCGCCAGGGGGGCAAGATCCCCGCTGGCGCCGACCGAGCCTCGCGAGGGCACCACGGGGTGAACCCCGTCGTTCAGGAACGCGCAGAGCAGTTTCGCCACCGCGGGCCGAACCCCGGAGAGGCCGCCCGCCAGCGTGTTCGCGCGGAGCATGAGCAGCCCACGCGTTTCGGCGGCATCAAGCGGCTCACCCACGCCGCAAGCATGGCTGCGCACAATGTTCAACTGCAATTGACGAGCCTGTTCCGGGTCGATGCGTTCCGTGGAAAGGCTCCCCACCCCCGTAGTTACCCCATAGACAGTCTGCTTCTCCGCGATGAGCCTTTCGACTAACGCCCGGGAGTGCTCCATGGCGCGTCGCGCGCGCGGGGCAAGAGAAACGCGGCGATTTCTGAGCACCACGTCGTAGAAATCGCGGCGCGTCAAGTTGTGGCCGGTAAGAAGCAAGGGGCGCGCCATTCAAATCCTCAGTTCGTTTCCTTGGGCCTTCGCTCCGGCAGCAAACAGTTCTCGATACTTGTCGGGCAGGGAACGGGGACGCCCATCGCGGTCGGTGACCACGTGCACGGTCTCGCCTTCGGCCAGGAGTTCGTCATTGGCCTGGCGATAGACCTCGTAGGCGAACACCAGGACGCGTTTGCGCACCGCGCGCAGGCAAGTGCGCACCACGATCTCGTCGTCGTAGCGCGCGGGGGCCTTGTAACGGCAACGCGCTTCCGCCACGATAATGTAAAGTCCGTCCTGCTGTTCCATCTCTCGATAAGCGAAGCCGTGCCGGCGGCAGTGGTCGCTCCGGCCTATTTCAAACCAAACAAAGTAATTCGCGTAATACACCACGCCCATCTGGTCCGTCTCGGCATAACGGACGCGCAAGGTGGTGGAAGTCCAGTGGGTGGGAAAGTCGTTGCTCATGCGGTGCGACCTTTGAGATCCGGTGACTTAACCCGAATTCGCAGATTGAGTGGCCCGCCATGGCGGGTTGCGTTCCAATCCGTTCGGTCGAAGTGGCTTCGACAGTCGGCTGACGGACGAAGGAACGGAACCCGTCGGCTGACGGGCGACGGGAAATTGCCTTACTTTGGGCTTCGAGTTCCTCCCAAGTAACCCCTCACCTGTCCGTCGGCTGACGGACACCCTCTCCCCAAGGGAGAGGGCTGGTTTGGCTATTTGGCTCCGTCCCTCTCCCAGGGGAGAGGGTGCCCGACGGAGGAGGGCGGGTGAGGGGTTCTTCCCTTCCAGCAGGCCATGAGCCTCGTTCAACTTACGAATTCGGGTTTAAGCCAAACAGTGTACAGGAAAAAAAGAATTCCGCAAATTTCAGGTTCTTACAGCAGACTTTCTCCTTTGTCATCCACCGGATTGCTCAGCACATGGCGAAGTGAGGCGAAAAAGCCGTTGAGCACAGGGCCGCAAAACCTGCGTAATTCCTGCCTCCCTTCGAGCTCGAAAGCACCTTGCGCAGGGACACCGGCTTCGACCTGGTCGAAGAACTCGGCGGCGGTCCGCCAGGTCAAACTGAGGTCCGGCACCTTGGCCGGGCGTCGCTCGAACTCGAATCTCCCCCGATGGAGAACTACCGTCCAAGCCAGGTTCCAGTCCTGGATGGTCCAAAGGGATGTGAGGTGAGCTTCGCGAATGTGCTGGCGCACGCGTTTATCTCGGCCCGCCAGGACGAATGCCCGCTGGATAAGTCTGCGCGCCGCCCGCTTGGAGAAAGGCCGGGAAGGAATGCGGCTAGCTTCAGGCGCGAGTTGCATGGTCGCGGAGCAATGCTCGGGTCCAACGAGCGGCAGAGTCCACCAGGTCCTTAGACGGAACCAGTTCGTCGACCAGCCCCAAGGTCAGAGCTTGCGTAGCCGGGATGCGGTCGGCCGTCAGCAGAATCTGCAGTGCTACCGGCTTCCCCAACAGGCGCGGCAATCGCTGCGTCCCGCCCCAGCCCGTGATCAAGCCAAGTGACGCGCCGGGGTGGCCGAACGAGGCATCGTAGGTAGCCAAGCGGGCGTGACAAGCGAGTGCCAGGTCCAGGCCGCCGCCCAGGCAGTAGCCGCGGATCGCCGCCACCACCGGGAGAGGGAAGTGGGCGATCTGGTTGCCGAGCGCCTGTCCGAATTCAGCGAATTGCCGCGCAGCCAGTCCCTCGACCGCCGCCACTTCCTCAACCGCCGCGCCGGTGGCGAACGACCGGGCGTTGGCGGCAATCACTACACCCCGAAAAAGGCCCGAAAGCCGCACTTCCTCCAGTAGTTCCCCGACCTCAGCGAGGAGGCCTCGCGTCAGGCGAGGATAGCCGGCGCCGGGTGGAAAGGTGAGCACGGCCACCGAGTTGTGGCTGCGAAGTTCCACCGAATGAAAGTCGACAGTTAACAGTTGACAGTCGACAGTGAGGGCGGACGACCCGCGCCGTTAGCTGTGATTAATTTGCGTACTGTCAACTGTCGACTGTTGACTGTCAACCGCTCCTCGCACGTGGGCGCGAATGAATTCCACGATCTCCTGTGTCGAGGCGCCTGGCTGGAAAACATCTGCGACTCCCGCCTGCTTCAGGCGCGGGATATCTTCGTCGGGGATGATGCCACCCACGACCACCAGGACGTCGTTCAGGCCGTGCGCGCGGAGCAACTCGCAGATCCGGGGGATGACGGTGTTGTGGGCTCCGGAAAGGATCGAGACACCTACAGCGTCCACGTCCTCCTGGAGCGCGGCCGTGGCAATTTGCTCCGGTGTCTGCCGGAGGCCAGTATAAATCACCTCCATCCCGGCATCGCGCAGGGCGCGGGCGACAATTTTGGCGCCGCGGTCGTGTCCATCCAGGCCGGGCTTGGCAACTAGCACGCGAATTCGACGCTCGCTCATAACGAATTATGAATTCTGAATTATGAATTATGAGCCGCCAGGGTTGAAGTCTCCGCCGGCACGACCTTCTCCTAGCCGACCATCAACCGTTGTACACTCTTCATAATTCAGCGGAACGCCGGCTCCTCGTACGTGCCGAAGACGCGGCGCAGCACGTCGCACATCTCACCGAGCGTGGCGTAGGCCCGGACACACTCCAGAATATAAGGCATCAGATTCTGGTCCGTCGGGGCGGCGCTCCCCAAGGCTTCCAGAGCGGCCTTGACGCGGGTGTTGTCCCGGTCTCTCTTTAGCTCTGCCAGTTTCTGCCGCTGGTGGCGAGCGACGCTGGCGTCGATCACCAGGATTTTGATGGACCGGTGTTCCTCGGTCACAAACTCGTTGACACCCACGATGATTTCTTCTCTCCGCTCGACCGCCTTTTGATAAGCGTAGGCCGCATCGTGAATTTCCTTCTGCGGAAAGCCTTTTTCGATCGCCGCCACCATCCCGCCCAGCGCGTCAATTCTGTCAAAGTATTCGTAAGAAGCGCGCTCGGTTTCAACGGTTAGCTCTTCGACGAAGTACGACCCTCCCAGCGGATCTACGGTGTTGCTGACACCGCTCTCGTGAGCGATGACCTGCTGCGTGCGGAGGGCAAGGGTGACCGCTTCCTCGGTTGGCAACGCCCAGGCCTCATCGAGCGAGTTGGTGTGCAACGACTGCGTCCCGCCGAGCACCGCCGCGAGCGCCTGGAGGGTTGTTCGGACGACGTTATTGTAAGGCTGCTGCGCGGTCAGGGAGCAACCCGCCGTCTGCGTATGGAAGCGGCAGAGCCAGGAGCGTGGGTCTTGCGCCCCGAACCGCTCGCGCATCACGCGCGCCCAGATTTTGCGCGCCGCGCGGTACTTGGCCACCTCTTCAAACAGGTCGTTGTGGGCGTTGAAGAAGAAGCTGAGACGCGGAGCGAACTCGTCCACACGCATGCCGGCGCGCAGCACCCACTCGACGTATTCCATACCATCGCGCAGGGTGAAGGCGAGTTCCTGCACGGCCGTCGAGCCCGACTCGCGAATGTGATAGCCGCTGATCGAAATGGGGTTCCAGCGGGGCACCTGGCGCGCGCCAAACACGATCGTATCCACCACCAGACGCATCGAGGGCTTGGGCGGGAAAATGTACTCCTTCTGCGCAATGTATTCCTTCAGAATGTCGTTCTGCGTGGTGCCGGAAATATTCTTCCAATCCGCGCCGCTCTTCTCGGCGACCACCAAATACATCGCCCAGATGATTGCGGCGGGCGAGTTGATGGTCATGGAGGTGGTCACCTGCTCGAGGGGCAGGCCGGCGAGGAGCGTTTCCATGTCGGCCAGCGACGAGACGGCCACACCACACTTGCCCACCTCGCCTTCGGCCAGGGCGTGGTCGCTGTCGTAGCCCATCAGCGTGGGCAGGTCGAAGGCAATGGAAAGCCCGGTCTGCCCCTGTTTGAGCAGGTAATGGAGGCGCTGGTTGGTATCCTCGGGCGTGCCGAAGCCCGAGAACTGCCGCATCGTCCAGAGCCTGCGCCGGTACATGGTCCGGTGGATACCGCGCGTGAAGGGATATTCGCCCGGATCGCCCAGGTCGCGGGTGTAGTCAAACTCGGCAAGATCGGCAGGGGTGTAAAGCCTCTCAATGGGGACGCCGGAAAGGGATGTGAGACTCTCCTGACGCTCGGGGGATTTTTCGAGTGCGGGTTTAAGCGTCTCCTCCTCCCAGCGTGACTCGGCAGTGGAGCGTGGGCGCTCACAACGAGTGGTTTCCAGGCCGGTTCCCGCTTTGTGCCCTCTGTTCATCGAATATCCGAAGCCGCAAGGCATCTTAGTTTACCGTTAAACACAAAGTCAAACCAGCCAAGGGCTTGGTAGTGACTCATTTTGATGTAGCGCCGCCCTTCAGGGCGGCACATGCCGGGCTAAAGCCCGGCGCTACAAAACCAAAATGCGTCACTACCAAGGGCTTCGCCCTTGGTAGCCGCCCACGGAGCACGGGTCCCGTTCTAACCTGGCGCGGTCGGTAACGAACAGGGAGTGGAAGGGGTTGGAACGGGGCCCGTGACAGGTCACGGCCCGCCCTCCGGCGCCCGCAGGGCTTAGGAGGGCCCGCCGCCCATAGGCCAGGGCGGCCAAGATGGCCGTGCCACAAAGTCTGCACCTTAAAGGAAGGAAAGGGAGGGCCTGCAAGGCCCTCCCTTATTTGGGAGAAGTGGGTCACCCACGCTTACAACGCTGGCTTCTCGGCAGGGGGCGCCGGCGTGCCCGGGATATTGGGTGAGCGGGCGACCTGTCCCGACACGGCATCGCTCATCTGCACGTGATATTTCTCCAAGATGGTTGCGGTGACTTGCCCCAACAGCGTGACGGCCTTCGCATAAGTGGAGCGGGCCTTCACCTCATTGCCTTCGGCCGTGGCCAAATCACGCTGGGCCTGAATTACCAGAAAGACAGTTGACTCCCCCAACTGGAATTTCTTCTGTTCCGCCTCGAGTGTTTGCTGGGCGTACGTCACGGCCTTCCGCGCGGCTTCAATTTGGGCCTTAGCCTGGATCACCCCGATCTCAGCGCTCCGAACTGCCTGGGCGATATTATTCTTCTGCTGCTGCACCTGGGTTTCAAGCTGGCGACGCTCCAGGAGCGCGCGTGCCGCGTCGGCTTGGCCGGAACGGTTGCGAATCGGGATGGAGAGGTTAACGCCGAAGGAATAATCGGGGAAATGCCCTTGCCAAGTCTGCGTCATAGCCTGCGAAACGCCGCCTGTGGTGATGCCGAGTGGTGCAACGTACCCGCCGCTCGCCAAGCACGTCGTCCCAAAGGCGGTGGCGCCCGCCGGGCAATTCGCGCTATTGCCCGACAAGCCGGACGGGAGATAAGAGGCATAAACGTCGAGCGAGGGGAGCAGAGAGTTGCGTCGGGCCCGGATGTTGTAGTCCTGATCGACCAACTTCCTGTCGAGCTGCTCGAGTTCGGGGCGGTTCGCGTAGGCTTGGCGCAGGGCTTCTTCCAGAGGAGGAACGTCATCGGGCGTCGGCTCTGGGAGTTTATCCTCGGGCACAACTTGAGCTCCCACCAGCCCTGGATCAACCTGTTTGGAGAGCGCGGTCTTGATGAGCTCCGCCTGCTGCTGGAGGCTGGTTTGGGCTACGATCAGGTCCTGCTGCCGTGCCGCAACCTCGGATTCCGCGCGGACTACCTCGATGGGGGCCAGGGTGCCGATTTCCACTTGCCGCTTGTTATCAGAGAGGAGCTTGTCAGCATAGGCCAGGGCCTGCTGAGCAACACGCACGTTCTCCTTGAAGGATAGGAAATCCCAATAAAGGTTTAGGACCGCGGAAACTGTGGTGATTACCTGTTGGCGGAAAACGGAGTCTGCAACCTTCAAGTCGTTTTTGGCAATGCGAATCTGATAGGAATTGGCCCGGCGACCAAATCCATTCAGCAGGGGCTGCGTGAATCCCACGGCCATAAACGTGGCTACCTGGGGATTGTAGACCGGGGTCAAGGAAGTCGTCGTGCCGCGCGAGCCTGCCGTGACAACCTGGAAGCTGGTGCCAGTTTGAAACTTCTGCGAATAACCCGTCATGTAGCTCGTGCCCTGGGATGTGACGTAGGGAACGCCGGTAACGCGTGTAGTTCCGAGCGGCGAAGTATTCCGGTCCCACCCCATCGAGAAAAAGACGGAAGGGTCAAAGTTGCCGCCTCCCAACTGTGTGGCGCTTGCGGCACCCGAGATGCCGCCACCCCGACCACTACTTGCGCTACCGCCGCCGGTGACCCCGCCGCCGATGGCGCCCGCAAACAGTGCTGCCGATGTGAATGATCCTGTAAATCCACGTGCGGCGCCGCCACCCTGGGTGCGGAGGACGTCGGTTCGCGCGAAGCTCATGTTGTAGCGTGCCACTGCGATGTCCAGATTATTTTCGAGGGCCAGAGTGATAGCATCTTCAACCGAAAGATGCAGCTTCCCGTCGCGGAGGAGCGAATGCAGGCGTTCCGAGTTGCTCATCTTGGGCGAAGGCACGTAAGGGGTGGAATAAGGGTCCCAAAAATTCGGGAACCAACGCGTGTTCCCATATTGCAACGTCGTGGGTTCGGCGGGCTTAGCTTGCTGGGCGCCAAGGTTCGGAGAAACCAAGAGCAGCCCTAAAGTCATAGCCACAACTAGCCAGCGTAGGCGTTTTGGCTTCATTGAATGTTTTTCTCCCTAAAATTAGATATTCCTCAAAAACTTGCCCTTCAAATCTTAGTTACGTAACTTTTAGACGCGGAGTTTCATATAAGGTCAGCATGGGATTCTCCCAGGCGTTGCAGGCCTGCAAGCCCTCTTGCTCGCTGAACCTGGCCTGGCTTGGCTAGAGGGCCAAGGCGTTGGGCACCGGACATCAGCGGACGAGACCCTTGCGCGAATCGGCGGCGCTTCGGACACCGAACTGTAACTATATTCGGTGCACGCCTTGCAAGCCGGCCTAACCATCGAGCGCTAACTCGGGGGCGCCTCAATGAGTTCCGCACCCATCAATCAGACTCAAAAGTCTAGCACCGGCTGTCACTCCTGACAACGACGAGAGTGCACCGAGCGACAGCCAATCGGGTCATTGAATCATTGAATCATCGGGTGATCGAATCATCGGATCATTGATTCATTGCCCATACTGGAAGACTAGTCCCACTGGCGACTTAGCGCTCCCTACTTTTGGGCTTCGCGAGCCATGGCACAGCCACTCAATCTCGTGTCGCTCATCACGCCTAAGCATGAGCCTGACGCTACCCATGCGGCAGGTAAGCAAACGCTTTGCCAGAGTGCCTCGCGGCAATTTACTGAAGAGACGAAAGTTACAATTGTTCAGTCGGCTGACGCGAGTGTGCAGTGTTCGAGAATGGGATTGGTCCGCCCAAAAGCGGACACTCTGGGAACAATCTCTCAACTGTCAGCATCCAGCCGCGAGCTATTCTGACCGAGCGGTCCGCTGTAGGTTGCCCGAGTAGATGACAAACGCAACTATTGATAACGAAGGGGAACGAGAGGTTTGCTGCCAGCAATTGTGACAATTCCCGCCGCGATTATTGGCAACACCCTATGTTCTTGTCACGATTGCTGGCAAAAACCAACACCTAGACTCCAACGGCCTGAGGTAGCCCGCCGCGCCGAGCCTAGGAACTTGATGGGTAAACGCTAGGCGACTACTCATTACGGATACTGATCCGGGAGGCGTCTGGCGCGGTTCCGAAGAGTGCCCGGGAGGCCCATCGAACCCAACCAGCGATATAGCACGCTTTCCGAATGCTTCTTGAAGAAGATAGCCGCAGAAAGTTACCTTAACTACGGGGGGATTTCAGGGCGACAAGCGGCCGAGCTTGGTGTCTTCGGCCCTGTAAACGACACCCATGCCGCCCCCGTCGAGCTTCTCCAGAATGCGGTAATGAGATGTGGATTTGCCGATCATGGGTGGAGAAACAGACCTCAACAAGACTCTACGGTGCTTGCCAGTCTATGGCATAAATGTCCTGCGTGCCTGCATTGCGGAGCAAGAGGGGGGAATCGTCCGATGCCAGCCCAAACCAAGGGCCGAGCGCTCCCCACTCCTGGTGAAAACCCGTGAGGCTGACAACCTCCTCCACCTTGCGGTCGTCGACGCGCACGCGGAGCACAGAGACATTGTTCGGAGTCCGGCTGACGAAGTACAGATATTTCCCGTCGCGCGACCATTGTGGCCATTCGGCGGCGACGGCAGCGAGCTCCGTCCACTTTTGTGACTTGAATTCAAACAGCACCGGGTTGCTGGTCGCCGAAACCAGCGCGGCGAGATAGCGGTTGTCAGGAGACCAGCACGGCGACACCAATCCGTCCGAACCGGCGATTTTCGAAACCTGCATGGTTTTCAGGTCCAGCTTCTGGATTGCAGTTTGCCCGCCAGCGAGCCCGATATCCTCGTTGGAACTGCCGAAGGCCAGAAAGTGCCCGTCCGGCGACCAACTGGGGTCCATTTGGTAAGTATTTCCCGGGAGGAGTCGTCGAGGGTCCCCGCCGCTTGCCGGGACGACGTAAACTCCCCAGGGCTTCCCCGGAAGTTTTCCCGCGAAGGCAATCTGCGTACCGTCAGGCGACCAGCTAGGCTCTACGGCCACCAGAGGCGAGGAGGTAAGCTGGAACGGGTCGCTGCCATCCGCTTTGGCGCGGCGGAGCGATAACTGGGGGTAGTCCGAGTAAGCCACCCACCGGCCGTCTCTCGAGTAGTTGAGGAACTCCGCCGAAATTCCAGATAGCTGGGGAAGAAACTCACGGGTTCGCGAGTCGTAGCGCGTTAGCTCCCCGCGTTCCGATTGCGCCAGGACGAAGAGTCTGTTGCCCTCAGGGCTGGGAACAAATTCTTCGAAGGTCAGGGGGCCGCTGGCAAGAAGAACGGGGTCTCCCGCGGATTTGTGGAAGATGTCTGCTTTCTCACGAACCGCCCAGATTCCTTTCTTATCCTTGCCCAGAGAAAGGAAGAAGAAATACTTTCCATCTCGACTCCAGTCGCCACAACATTCCGCAGGCGTCTCGTTCCAACCGGAGAACAGACGATGGAGGTTCCGCCCTTCTGCGGACACTTCCCAAATGGAAGGAGACCCCCCCGTAATCGATTCCTCGGTGAAGCGCAACACCTTCATGTCCGGCGACCAGCTGAGGGTTCGGGCGTGGGAATCGAGGTCTACGAGTTTTCGAGACGCTCCACCCTCGCTCGGAATCACCAGGATGGCGTTTCCTTTTGCGTACGCAATCAGTTTACCGTCCGGCGACCAAGCCGCATCGTGAGCGAGCACGTCGCCGACGCGGTGGGCAGACCCCCCCGGCAATGGAACTTCCCAAAGGGGCGTGTCATCGATGTGCACATCCTCCGAAACCAGAAGCTTGGAGTGGTCGGGAGAGATGGACCACAACCAACACGTTTTGAGCGACGTCGGGACGACAACCGCCTCCCCACCCGCCGTCGAGACCTGATGGAGCGTGGGATGCCCCCCGACTTCTTCATCGAAATAGATCCTCGCGCCATCGGTCACGAGGAACCCCTTGGTCCGGCCGTCGCTGGTAATCTGGGTATATTTCAGGACTCTCGGCGGCGACGCCGGCGAGCGGAGGATAAACACCAGCCCTGCAATCGCTGCGATGGCGACGCCGCTCAAGACCGCCCACCAGAGTCGGTGCGGCCGGGCCCGCGCCGGAGGTGCCGCCGCGCTTTGCGCCGCGGAGACTGGGACGCTGGCCGATTTCCCCGATTCCGCATCCCGCTTCAGCCGTTTCAGGTCGGCGCGTAATTCCGAGGCGTGCTGATAGCGAACGTCCTTATCCTTTTCGAGCGACTTACCGACCATCTCCTCCAATCGAGCCGGTGTATCGGGATTGAGCGCATGGAGAGGAACCGGCGCCTGCGTGAGCAGCGCGGTAAAGACAATCGCCGTGGTATTGCCCGAGAATGCTTGCCGCCCAGTGGCCATTTCGTAGAGCACGGCGCCGAAGCTGAACAGGTCGGTCCGCGCGTCGAGCGTTTCGCCCCGCGCCTGCTCCGGCGACATGTACGCCACCGTGCCCATCGCCGTGCCCGGGCTGGTCAGGTGCGCTTCGCCAATCGTCGCGGTCGGCGTATCGGCGGTGGGGAGGGCTCCCCCCTCCTGCGGGAGTGCCGGGCGCTCCCCCACCTGGGTCAGCTTCGCCAGGCCAAAATCCAGAATCTTTGCTTCTCCTCGTGGGGTAATCAAGATGTTCGCGGGCTTGATGTCGCGATGGATGATGCCCTTGCCATGAGCGGCATCCAGGGCATCGGCAATTTGAATCGCCAGGGCGAGCAGGTCATCTATCCGCAAGGGCTTGCCTGTGATGCGCTGCTTGAGCGTCTGGCCCTCCAAGTACTGCATGGCAATAAAGGGTCGGCCTTCGTGTTCGCCGATTTCATAGATCGTGCAGATGTTGGGATGGTCGAGCGCCGAGGCCGCCTGCGCTTCGCGCTGAAAGCGCTCTAGGGCCACGGCGTCTTTCGCCAGCTCCTCGGGCAGAAACTTGAGCGCCACAAAGCGGTGGAGCTTGGTGTCCTCGGCCTTGTAGACCACACCCATCCCGCCGCCACCCAGCTTCGAAAGGATGCGGTAGTGCGAAATCGTTTTACCAACCATCGGTAGGGACCGGTCGCCGTTTATGCTACGCGCCCCCAATTTGCGAGTCAATGAGGACGGGGATATCGAATGCTTTAATGTCTGACGAAATCGTTTGGTTCCTGCACACCCCCCAGTACGGGAACCCAAGTGCTTGTGGCAGACCGACATTGCCCTTCGCCAGAAACCTTCCGACAGCATTTCCACACGCCGCTGGCGGCTGCGGTCGGATTACTCACGCCGTAGTATAGACGAACACACCTCAAGTCCAGGATGGTCGACTCGGAAGCTATTCCGTCGCAGCACATGACCGGCTCGACACTTTCGGAACGGGCCCAGTTCTTTGGTGTGCCGATTATTGTGTTCTTCCCCCACGCACAACCAAAGTCACACACGAATATCCTTCTCAGAGCTACGGCCCGATCTGGATGAGGACGATATCGAAGAAGCGAGGCTGAATGTAACATTCAGAATGGGGCGGCAACGAAAGAACAAGTGATGAAGTCGCCTGGGCGCAGGCGGGGCTTCTTGTCCGCCGTAGACCAGCGCCCGCCATCTACAAGTAGGATTTTGCCGTCAATCGTGGCGAGTCTTGTCATTGATGCTGGCGAGAATTGTCACGAATTCTGGCAACCTACATCCGCTTCGCCTCCAAACGCCCAGAACGGTCTTACGGCACTTGCCGGGCACTGGCTGCCAGCTCCGATGCATGATAAAAAGATTGCGGAGGGCTGAAGGCTGACTGCTGACGGCTATTTCATGCGCAACATTCGCCTTGTGATTGCCTACGACGGGACAGATTTTCATGGGTGGCAGCGTCAGCCGCAGGCGCCCACCGTACAGGGTTGCATCGAAGCCGGTATTGAGAAGATTGTGGGCGGGCAGGTGCACGTCTGGGGTTCCGGCCGGACGGATGCGGGGGTCCACGCGCTGAACCAGGTGGCAAATTTCAAGACTGACTGTCCCATCCCGTGCGAGAACCTGGTGAAGGCGCTTAACGACGCGCTGCCGCCCACGGTGCGCATCAAGGAAGCGCGAGAAGTCCCCGACAAATTCCACGCTCGGTACGACGTGCGCACGAAGACTTACCGCTATCGCATCTTGCAGGCCCCGATCTGCCCGCCGTTTCTCTGCCGGTTCGTGCATCATCACCCGTATCCACTTGACCGGCGCCGCATGGCAGAGGCGGCACGATGGCTGGTAGGCGAGCACGATTTCACATCGTTTGCGGGCTCAGAGGGACACGCGGAAGTGGTAGGGGAGGGCCTTGTCGCCGCGGCGACCCCTCCCGAAAGGTGGGAGCACCATCCCGGCAAGGCCAGGACAGTCGCCGGTGCTCCTCTACCTCCGGCGCGCGAAGGTACGCCAAGCATGGTCAGAAGGATTTACCAGTCGGGCGTTCTTTGGCGTCCACGGACCTCGATGCTGATCTACGAGGTGCGCGGGAGCGGCTTCCTGCATCACATGGTCCGGAACATTGTGGGTACGTTGCTGGAGGTAGGGCGGGGAAAGCTCACGCCCGAGGACGTCGTCCGCATTCTCGAGGCCCGCGACCGAAGCCTCGCCGGGCCCACGGCGCCGCCACAAGGCTTGTGCTTGATGCAAGTGGAGTATTGAGGGATCTGCCGATCGGGTGATTGAGCCATCGGGCCATCGATCCATTTGCGATTGAGCGATTTGGTGATTTGGCGATTTTCAATCACTCAATCGCTAAATCGCCAAATCACCCGATAAACCGATCGCCCGATGAACGGATGAGCCGATCGGCCGAGGTCGGACGCAACTTGGACTTCTCGGGAGGGTTCGAGTAAAATACGTTGGAGAAAGTTAAACTATGGCTGCCTGTCCGTCATCTGACGTGAATTGGCAGGCTGGGCGATTTCTTCGGGGCAGGTCAGCCTGGGTCGCCATGGCGATTGAGCAGGATTGACGGTTGAGCCCGCCGCGCCTGCCCTGCCTACCGCAGGCAGGCTGGCCACAGGCAGTGCTGGACGACTGACAGGAACCGAGAATCAACAATCGGCACTCGATGCGTGGGGACACTCGTGTTGAAAACTAAAGAGAAGAAGCCCGGCCAGCGGGCGTGTGACGAGAAAGAGGCCAAGGGAGACCTGTGCGTCGGCCATCTCAAGCGGTGGTACTACGATCATCCCAAGCGCCTGTTTCGCACTGCGGAAGAAGAAGAGGCCGAGAAAGAATTCGGCAAGGGTGCGGAGATCTACCGCTGCGAGCGCTGCCATACGGTCTACCGCCCTGTGCCTGCGGACCGCTCGACCGCCGGCCAGAAGTTCAAACCGCGTCCCGTCACCTTGTGGGGAGCGTTCGTCGGGAAGGGTGAAAAGTAAGGGACAGCATTCCGCCTAACTACCCCGTCGTGGGTTCCGATGCCTTTCGCACCGGCACGGGCGTCCACGCCGCCGCCGTCATCAAGGCCCTCAGGAAGAACGATGTGGAACTGGCCAACCAGGTCTATTCCGGCGTTCCTTCCCACTGGTTCGGACTGGAGCAGAAAATTGAAATTGGCCCCATGAGCGGGAAATCGAATGTGATCTATTGGCTGCAAAAGCGGGGCATCCAACCCACCGCGGAGCTGGTGGAATGAATCTTTGCCCGCGCCAAGCAGGCTGACCGCTTGCTGACGGAAGTTGAACTTCGGGAGTTGTGCGGCCAACCAACCCGCTAAACCGGTCGCCGCGGCGACCAATCCTTTGCCCCTCGCGTCTTTTTCCTCGATTGTGAACCCAGCCCTGGCTTAGGACTTTGGGGAGGAACTTGTTTTGGGCCAACGCATGAAAGCCGAACTGCTCTTGGTGGTTGTGACCGTTATCTGGGGGTCGACCTTCGTCATCGTCAAAGGGGCGTTGGCGGATGCTTCTCCTGTGCCTTTCCTGGCAGTGCGCTTCATGCTGGCCGGATTTCTGCTCTGGGCCGTGTTGGGCCGGGGACAGGTGGAGCGTCCGGCGCTGGCGGCCGGTGTGGTGCTGGGCGTCTTCCTTTTTGCCGGCTATCTATTCCAGACCTGGGGGTTGACCCTCACCACGCCTTCGAAATCGGCGTTCATCACGGGCTTCAGCGTCATTCTGGTGCCGCTTATTATGCTCTTCCACGGGTCTCGCCTGCGCGCGGCAAACGTCGGAGGCGCGCTGCTGGGTCTTCTGGGCATTTACTTTCTGGTGCTGCCCTCCGGACTCCAGGCGGTGAACCGCGGCGACTACCTCACGCTGTTCGGCGCGGTTTCCTTCGCTTTACATATTGTCTTGGTGGGACGTTATACGCGGCGGTTCTCGTTTCTGGACCTGGTGCCGGCGCAGATTCTCGTGGTGGGCCTGCTCGCCGTCCTGGCCCTGCCTCTTGACCCGGCCCGCGCCCTGCACTGGACTAACCGGCTTGTCTTCGCCGTGGTGGTGACCGCGGTGCTGGCCACAGGATTCGCCTTCGCCGTGCAAAACTGGGCTCAACAGTACACACCTGCGGCGCACACGGCACTCATTTTTGCCCTGGAGCCAGTCTTCGCGGCCGTGACTTCGCGTCTGGCGATCGGGGAACGTCTGGGCGGGAAGGTACTGCTCGGCTGTCTGCTCATCCTGGGAGGCATGGTGGTTTCGGAGGCCTGGGGCGGGGCCGCGCCTTCTCCTGTGGAGAGCTAGACCCCGATCCCGAAGGCGAAAGAATATAACCGTTACGACGAAAGCCGTTTAAGTTCGGGACCGGGGTTGGCAACCGGCGCGCCTTCGAGGCGCTGAGGCCTCTCCGAGATCCCTCGCCGTCCCCGAGTCCGTGAGTTGACGGATCGTGGGGAGGGCGGTGAGCGCAAGCCGAACCGAGCTCCGCATGACATGCCATAAACTGTTCTTCAGCAACCTGTTAAGGGTATTGATAGCAAGGCCTGTACCCAGCGCGGCGATGGTGTATAATGAGGTGATTTGGCGACGGGGCAACCCGGGGCTATAGGGGAAAAGGTGGAAACGGATATGAACGCACGCCGTATCTTGCCAGCGCTGATCATTGCCGTGACGCTGGGCATTGGCATCTTCATCGGGACCGTAATCTCACCAGGGGTGCGGGCCGCCAGGAGTTCGGCCGTGGCTCCGGGTGCCCGACCGCTGCCTGCTCCGTCGCCGGTAGAGTCACCGAGTTCCTTTGCGCAGATTGCGGACTTGGTTCGGCCTTCCGTGGTGAACGTCAGCACCGAATCCACGGTCCGTGTCGCACGCCGCCGGTCTCCCACGCCGGACGATTCCCCCTTCAATGATTTCTTCGACCGGTTTTTCCAAGCTCCCGAGGGGCCGTTCCGCGACTACCCGCAGAATACCTTGGGCTCGGGCCTCATCCTGGATAAGAGCGGCTACATCCTCACGAACTACCACGTCGTGACGCAGCGCGGTGAGGACAAGCCGGTTGACCGAATCAGCGTGCTGCTGCACGGCGACGACGGCACGAAGTACAAGGCCAGGATTATTGGGTCAGACGTGTGGACCGATCTCGCGGTGATCAAGATTGACGCGGGCACACCGCTCACCCCTGCCCAGTTTGGGGACTCCGATTCCGTGCGCGTGGGGGACTGGGTTCTGGCGGTAGGCAGCCCCTTCGGCTGGGAGGGCACGGTCACGGCGGGCATCATCAGTGCCAAGGGGCGAGACGTCGAGCTGGGAACGCAAGGCCAGTTCAAACGTTACATCCAAACTGATGCGGCCATCAATCCGGGCAATAGCGGCGGCCCGCTGGTGAACCTGGCGGGACAGGTGATTGGGATTAACACGGCCATTGAGACGCGACGCGGCACTTATGATGGCGTGGGCTTCGCCATACCGTCCGACACCGCGCGCAAAGTTTACAACGCTCTTATTACCACGGGCTCGGTGCGCCGCGGCGCAATTGGCGTGCGCTTTTACGGCGAGAGCAACCCTTCCTTGCTGCGGAGCTTCGGGACTGACCACGGCGTCGTCATCAACATCGTAGAGCCCGATAGCCCTGCCGAGCGTGCCGGCTTGAAGCGCGGCGATGTGATCCTCTCCGTAGATGGCAAGGGCATCCCCTCGGGCGACGAACTGGTCGCCATCGTTTCCGAGTCCGAGATCGGCAGAAAGCTTAAGATCGAATACTTGCGCGACGGCGCGCGCCTGACCACAGCCGTGGAAGTCGGTGACCGGAGCAAGCTGGTAGGCGAAGTGCGTGGCGGGCCGACCGGCGAGGGCGAAGGGGTTCCAGGCGAAGGGAGTGGGGGCGTCTTGGGCGTGACGGTGAAGAACCTCACCCGCGAGCAGGCACAGGAACTCGCTGACCAACTGCACCTGGAAAGTCGGCCGGGCGTGCTGGTGACTGACGTGCTGCCCGGCGGCTTTGCCTCCGACTTGCTCGTGCAGCGGGGCGACGTCATCCTCAGCATCAACCACCGGCCAGTCACCACCGTGGACGACTTCAGCCGGCTGCAATCCCAGCTCAAGTCGGGCAACGATGTTCTGCTCCTCATTGCGCGCCGGAGCTCGCCGCGCGCGTGGACAACGATGTTTCTCGCGGACCGCCTCCCCTAAAGGTTGGGAGTGAAAAGTTTGAATCCCGTCAAGAACCGAATCCGTGGTGGGATGGCCCTCCTCCTGGTGGGATTGTGGTTGCTCCCGTCCCGCGTGGGGGCAGGCGTCGAAACAAAGACGGCAGGGAAGACGCGCGTTTCCGGGAAGGCTCAATCCGCAAGAAAAACTCGCAGGGGATCCCCTACGCGCCGGCAGGCAGGGAGGAAGAACACGAGGGCGTCGCTGAAAGGCAAGCGGCGGGTTTCCAGCCGGCAGCGGCTGGCGCAACTTCGCTTGCAACCGGAACGTACGGCGGAGATCCAGCGCGCCTTGATTCAGGCGGGCTACCTGAAGGCAGAACCTACCGGCAGGTGGGACGACCAGACGCGCGCCGCTATGATCCGCTATCAGACCGACCATGGCTTCCCCACCAGCGGGTTGCCGGAAGCAAAATCCCTCATGAAGCTAGGCCTGGGCCCCCATCCGTTGCCTGAGGAGCTCGACTCAAGCGCGAGCGCTCAGGCCAGCGCCGACAGCGCGGCGAAAGACAACTCTGGTAGCGAGCAGCCTCCTGCCCCAAATCTCCCACCGGCCGACCCTCCCCACAACGAATAGCTGTCTCTGGACCCCTACTCGAAGAGTACTCCGTTGCGATCTCCGTTGCCCTGGCCCACCAAAGGTGAATAATAGCGGTCGCCGAATCGGGAGACGGTATGTGGATCCGCGTGCCCCGACCTCGCGTAAACTCTATCCGAACAGCTTTTCGATCGTGCCCATTGGCAAGAAGAGTCGTTTCGCGATTTTGGGTAATTCCACGAAGCCGTACCTCTTATAAAAAGCCGCGGCGCCCTCATCTTTGGCATCCACCACGACCGCCGCGGATGCTAGCTGCCTGCTTGCATTGAAGCAACGGTGGAGAGCATCCATCAATAACCTTTCGCCGAGACGCTGAGCACGAAACATTGCGCCCACAGCCAGGCGTCCTAACAGCGTGGCTGGTACCAGAGGGTATTTCGGCAACTTCTTGACGATTTCTTTTGGAATGACGTCCAGCTCAACCGCATACTGTGAGAGCGTGTAAAATCCAGCCACCGTCTGGCCGTCTGGCGTCAGGATGAACACCACAGCCACATGCTTCTTTACATCTTGGGTTGCCTGCTTGTGCAGGTATCTATCCAGCGGTTCAACGCCGCACGAAAAGCCCGCCCGGTCGTGTTCCTCCCGGAGCGGCTCGATGAAAAACTTGAGCTTGTTCTCCTCTTGGTCCAATCACAGCCCCATGTATTCTTTGTAGCGCGCTGCCGCGGCGCGCGCTGCCGCGTTGGGCGCTGGCGGATTCAGAATGGCGTTCACGAATACTTCCCGGGCTTCGTCCCGCAGGCTCAACATCTCGAAATCTTTGATCGTCTCCTTCGCGGCCTGCTGTGCACTTACGACAACGAAATCTGTCACTGACGTTCCACGCAGCTTTGCCGCACGTGCGATCAGGCGCTTCTGATCCAGGGTAACCCTGGCCTCAAGGCGCTCCCGCTTTTTGGATCGTCGAACAGCTCTTAACGCCTGTGCCATTTGGATCCTCCTCACCTGGAATAGTGTACGGCAATGCGCCGGAAAGGTGAAGAGGTACGTACGCCGAATTGCCGTACACAGCGGCCGCACCGGCAGACTTGTTCCGTAAATCCTAACTTCAGCGAAAAGGTGTAGCGGAGGGATAGCGCGCAGAAGATAACAGGGCGACGACGGAATAGGTGGTGAGGATCGATTGCAAGGCGCGAGCAGAGAGAAAGGTCCAGGAGCGAAGGAAAGGAGGCAGAGCGATAGCCGACCACTGTTTTGTATTTGAACGCCGTGTGTTGCCAAAACCCCATCGGGTTATGAAATCAAGCCGTTAACCGGCATTTCCGGTTTCAATTCCGGTTTCGCCCAAAACCCTCCGCCAGCGGCCCTGTCGAGGCGAACTCAAACCCACACGGCCCCTTTTAGGTGGCCATCGCAACTCGTTTTGTCCCTTCCGACGATCTGTAGGGGCGCAAGGCCTTGCGCCCCTACGGACGCCGGCAAGATGGCGGCGCTACGTATCAATCTGCGCGCGCTGCAGCCGGTCGCTGTAGTCCACGTAGACCGTCTTCCACTCAGAGTAGAAATCCAGGGCCGTGACGGCGGCCTCGCGGTGGCCATTGCCGGTCTGCTTGGTGCCGCCGAAGGGCAGGTGAGTCTCCGCGCCGATGGTAGGAGCATTCACGTAAACAATCCCAGTGTCGAGGTCCTGCATTGCCTGGAAGGCACGGTTCACATTTCGCGTGTAGATGGAAGAAGACAGACCGTAAGCGACGCCGTTGTTGATCTCGATGGCGTGTTCGAGCGTGTCGAAGGGGATGACCGACACGACCGGCCCGAAGATCTCCTCCTGCGCGATGCGCATCCGGGGATCGCAATCCCCGAAGATGGTCGGGGCGTGGAACCAGCCGTGGTCGTAATCGCCGCCAGTCAACCGCACGCCCCCGCACATCAACCGTGCGCCTTCGTTCTTCCCGACCTCGACGTATTCTTCGACGGTCTGCAATTGGCTCTCGTTGATGACGGGCCCCATTTGGGTAGCCGGATCAAGCCCGTCACCGACTTTTAGAGATCTGGCGCGGCCTACGAACTTTTCCATGAAATCTTTATAAACCGCCTTGTGCACCGTCACGCGGCTAGCCGCCGTGCAGCGCTGGCCGGTGGTCCCGAAGCCGCCCCAGAGGGCGCCGTCCACTGCCAAGTCGATGTTCGCATCGTCCATGACGATGATGCAGTTCTTTCCGCCCATCTCCAGGCAGCAGTGCTTGAAGGTGTGCGAGCAGGCTTCGGAGACCGTGCGCCCGACTGCCGTCGAACCGGTGAAAGAAACAACTTTTACGTCTTCGTGAGTCATCAGGCGGTTGCCGACCTCGCCTCCGCCGCCCGTCACGTAATTCACCACGCCGCGCGGGATGCCGGCTTCCTCCAGGGTTTTCGCCAGGTTGTACATCGAGAGTGGCGTATCGGTAGCGGGCTTCATCACCAGCGTGTTGCCGCAGACAAGCGCCGGCATCACCTTCCACGAGGGAATGGCCATGGGGAAGTTCCACGGGGTGATGAGCGAGCATACGCCGATGGGGCTGCGCACCGACATGCAGAACTTGTTGGGCAGTTCCGAAGTAGTCGTTTGCCCGAACAGCCGGCGTCCTTCCCCGGCCATGTAGAAGGTCATGTCAATGGCTTCCTGGACGTCGCCGCGGGTTTCGTCCAGGATTTTCCCCATTTCGCGCGTCATGTCTTCCGCAAACTGTTCCTTGCGCTCGACGAGCAGACGCGCTGCCCGAAACAGGATTTCGCCGCGCTTCGGCGGCGGCACCCGCCGCCAGGACTTGTGAGCTTCCTTGGCCGCGGCGATGGCGTTGTCAATGTCCTGCTGGTTGGATTTTTGGAAGAGGCCAATCAGTTCGTGCTTGTTGGCAGGGTTGAGGTTTTCAAAGGTGCGTCCGCTGACGGACGCCACCCACTCGCCATTGATGAAGTTCTTATACACTTTCGGTGGAGCCATGGTGCGATTCTCCTGGTAAGCCCGCAAAGGCGTGATCGGAAAGCATGCGCGAGCCGAATTCGGATAACTGTCCGATAAGGGCTGAAACTATAACAGAGGGCTTGGAGGCCTTCAAGCTGACGGGTTCAGCAGGGGTTGGCGAAGAGCGGGTTTTGCGGCCTGCTAACTACACAGGCAGCTTGGATGCATAGCCCGTGGCGCCCAGTCGACGTGTCCCTTGTCCCTCCCGCAGGAGGCGCAGGGACGCCATCAGGGGACAAATATCCCGCGCCTCGTGCGATGTGTGCGAGGTCAGTGCAACCGGGCTAGCCTTGGGTAGTGACGCATTTAGGTTTTGTGGCGCCGGGCGGAACCTGTCCCGATGAAATCGGGAGCCCGGCATGTGCCGCCCTCCCGACGATGTCGGGACAGGTTTCGCCCGGCGCTACATCAAAATGAGCCACTACCTAGCCTTGACAGAGGCGGCGTGGACGTATAGAATAACTTGATAGTGAGAAAGTCTGTAATTCTTTGAAACCGTGTGGGTTAGGTTCAAGATGAGGGGCGCGAACGACCTGCGAAAGCGGGAAACTGAGATCTTGGGCGCGCTCGTGCGCCACTTCATAACCAGTGGGGTGCCAGTGGGCTCGAAGGCTCTGGCGGAGCGCCTGCCGGAGACGCTTAGTTCGGCCACGGTCCGGCACGTGATGGCCGAACTTGAGGCGAAGGGGTATCTGGTTCAACCCCACGTGTCCGCGGGCCGCGTCCCCACGGACAGGGGTTACCGATTTTACGTGGACCGAATCGTGAGTTTGACGCGACTCGGCCCGGCGACCGAAAAGTACATTGACGAGACGCTCCGCGCCAGCACGGCAGCGCTCGAGCAACTCCTGGTCAAAGCCTCGCAGATTCTTTCCGAGATCTCGCACAATGTGGGTCTGGTCCTGGCGCCGGCTCTGGAGGAGAAGCTGCTGGAGCACATCAAGTTTGTAAGGCTCCCCGAACGCCGAGTCCTGGTCGTCATCGTTTCTGGACCCGACTTGGTGGAAAGCAAAGTGGTCCGTTTGGACGAAGAGTTTTCGCAGGAAGAGCTCGACGCGACCGCCGATTTTTTGAATGCGGAGTTCCGCGGCTGGTCGCTCAGGACCATCCGGCTGGAAATCTTCAAGAGGATGGAGGAGGACAAGATCGTTTGCGACCGGTTGCTCAGGAGGGTCGCCACGCTGTTTATGTGGGGCGCCTTGGCAAGCGAAGAATGCGGGCCGCTGTTTGTGGACGGCACGGCCAAGATTCTCGGCCACCCGGAGTTCGACGACGTCCGCACGATCAAAGAACTCCTGGAGACGTTTGAGCAAAAGGCGAAACTCGTCAAAATCCTGAGCGCGTGCTTGCAAACACCCAGGCCCGGGGTTCGGATTCTGATTGGCCAAGAGAACTTCCAGAAGGAGATGCAGCACTGCACATTCATTGTCGCGCCGCTGCAATACCGGCAGCGTGCGGTGGGAGCGTTGGGGGTGGTCGGGCCCACGCGCATGGAATATGACCGTGCGATCAGTACCGTGGACTACATCGCCCACCTGTGCAGCCGGCTTCTCAGCGCTAACTGAAAGGTGGTTGCGGAGCTAAGGGCTAAGGACTCGGGGCAGGGGACGCTCCCTGGGCTTTGCGCTTCTGTCCGGAGGGCTGGTCTTCATTAAACACTGCGCGAGGGCTATGGAACAAGAAAAGGAGATGCTCGTCAAACCGCAGGCCGAAGGGGTTACAGAAGCGGAGAAAAACAGCCTGCAAGGCGGTGCCCCAACCGGCCTGGAGGCGGCTGCCGGTGGTGTCGCGGCGCCGAGTACGCCGGCGGATATGGCCGCGGCTTACGAAGAGCTTCAGGCAGAGAAGAAAGAGCTTTACGACCGCCTGCTGCGGAAACAGGCCGAACTGGAAAATCTCCGCAGGCGCACACAGCGGGAGAAAGAGGAGTTTCGCCAACATGCGACCGAGGAGCTCATCCGCGCCCTGCTGCCCACGCTGGATGGTTTCGACCGTGCGCTCAAGCATCGCAACGCAGGTCTTTCGGAATCTGTCTACCAGGGCATGGAATTGATCTACCGGGAGCTCGTAGGTGTCCTGAGCCGGGCGGGCCTGGTGGCGATTGAGACTGCGGGGAAGCTTTTCGACCCACACCTGCACCAGGCGGTGGAGACGGTGGAGGCTCCAGACCGTCGCGATCAGGAAATTGTGGAAGAACTCCAGCGCGGGTATAAACTGAAGCACCGTTTGCTTCGGCCAGCCATCGTGAAAGTGGCGTTGGCGGCGCGGGACGCAGGTTCCCCGACGCGTTCCGAGCAAGCGGCTAAATCGGAAGAGATGCCGGACACAGATTGAGCGGATTCCCGAACGGGCGGCCCATAGGGACAATCGGAAAAGGTGGGTTTGAGAGTTGAGCCAGAAGCGCGACTATTACGAGGTTCTAGGCGTAGGCCGGAACGCTTCTGAGCCAGAGGTCAAGAGCGCGTACCGCAGACTTGCGCTCGCGCATCACCCGGACCGCAATCCCGACAACAAAGAAGAGGCCGAGGAAAAGTTCAAAGAGATTACTGAAGCTTACAGCGTCTTAGCCGACCCCGAGAAACGCGCGGCGTACGACCGCTTTGGCCAGGCGGGTGTGGGCACGACCACAGGCTGGGCGCCCGACTTCTCATCCGCCATCTTTACGGACTTCGAAGATATCTTTGGCAACTTCTTTGGTTTTGGGGATATCTTCGGCCGAACCACGCGGCGGCGGACGCGCGCCGAGCGCGGCGCAGACCTACGCTACGATTTGGAGGTTTCGCTGGAAGAAGCCGCCCGTGGACTGGAAACCCGGATCAAGATCCCTCGCTGGGAGATATGCACAAGTTGCCACGGGACCGGGGCGAAGAACGGCAGCCTGCCCGTCAACTGCCCGAGTTGCGGCGGGCGTGGCCAGATCCATCAGCAGCAAGGGTTCTTTTCCATTACGCGCACCTGTCCTCGATGCCAGGGAATGGGCCAGGTAATTGGCGAGCCCTGCTCGACCTGCCACGCTAAGGGGCGGGTACGCGAGGAAAAGGTTCTGGGACTCAAGATTCCCCCTGGGGTTGACGGCGGGACCCGGCTGCGCGTGAGTGGAGAAGGGGAAGCAGGTGAGCGCGGCGGCGTGCCCGGCGATTTATATGTGGTCCTGAAAGTGCGCGAGCATGCCTACTTTGAGCGCCAAGGCAATGATTTGTACTGCACCGTGCCCATCTCCGTCGCCCAGGCTGCCCTGGGGGCGGAATTCAAGGTCCCGACCCTCAACAGCCAGGAACGGCTGAGAATCCCCGAGGGAACCCAGAGCGGGTCGGTCTTTCGCCTCCGGGGCTTGGGGATGCCTAGCGTCGATGGCCACGGCCGTGGCGATCTCTATGTTTCCGTGTATGTCGTGACTCCGACTCGGCTCTCGCGCGAACAGCGACGCCTCCTGGAAACGTTGAGCGTTTCCGTGCGCGTGGAGAATAAGCCCCTCGAACGACGCGCGGCTGAAAAGGTCAAAAGCGTTTTTGGGTAGAGTTCCCCCGCTTCGAGTCCCTTTCTGGTTTCGAGCGGCAGTGGCCTTCGCGGATTGGCCTTCTGGCTTTTGGTAGGGGAAGGCTTCCCAACTCCGCTGAGACAGGTCACCCTTCCGCAGCGCAGCCCGTCCTTCCACAAGAAGCAAGCGCCCTGGGTATCCTGCACAGCGCGACCATAAACGCCTGCTCCCGCAAGGTTACGCACCTGCACTCCAACTCATAGATCGTTTCGGTGGAGAGACGTGTAGGCTAACCCCGATCCCGCGCTTAAACGGATCTCGTCGCAGCGATCATATTCTATGGCCTTCGGGATCGGGGCTAATCGGCGCCGAACAGATAGCGGAACGGATTGTGAGTGCGGCGGGAGGCCGGTCGCCATCCAGGCGGGCGGGGACGGCGCAGCCAGCGGAAACCCACGACGAGCATGCTGGCATTGAAGCCGTGGTTGGGTGGCGTGATGCCTGCATTGGACATATGCATGTAGCGGTACTCGAGAACCAAGGCGCGCTGCGGGTTGAAGAAATACTGGATCCCCAAGCCGCCCTGCGGCGAGAACTGAAGCCGACCGCTTAGCTCCGGCGCGCGAGTGGCGAGCGTGGTGTGCTGGACACCTGCGCCCGCGTCGAAAAAGGGGATGACGTGCCGGTAGTTCTTGCCGTCCAGCCGGAACAGGAGCGCGTACCCGGTCAAGCGGCCGCCCGGATGCACGGCGTTCCCGAAAATGCCTTCGTTCACAACCTCAAAGCGCCGCACCGGCAATCGTGACGGTGCGAAGTCCCGCACGATGAATCCCACTTGCGGCTGAGCAATCAGCAGGGCGATATGCGAGATGTTGCGGGGGATGGCGTTCTCAAGGGCAAAGCCCACATCCGCGCCGAAGTTCCAGCGCCCGCGATTCGCCCAGAACGGCAGCGTCGACGATGCTGGGGCATTTGTGGCGGAGGAGTCAGGTGGCGGGGACGATTGCGCGCGCACAGCCACCTCATTGCCCCGGGCAAGAACCGCCAGCAGCACGAGTACTAGGGCCCGCGGTGGGAGGCGTCGCCCGCGCGCCTCGGCGTCCTCCGGCCTCGCAAGTCGCATCAAGTCAGCTAGCATGGCACGCTCTGCCCGCTTCTACTGTAGCAGCCACCGAAAATCAAGTCATAAACTGGGCAGTCCCCGCTAACCACCCCGTTGCCCCAGGAGACGAGGGAGACTCAAAAACCGGATGGCCGCGCCGGCCCCGGTACCCCCAGGGAGCTCCGCCAGCAGCGATAGACGGTCCAGAGAATGGTTGCCCCCGCGCGGAGGCTCCCCCAAACCGTTCCGGAAATCTTCGACCTGCCAAACCGGCGACGCCGGTAGTAGACGGGGATCTCCGCTGCGCGGAGCTTCAGGCCGGCTGCCTTGGCCTGCATTTCGACAGTCCAGCCGAAGTTCCGACTCTGGAGACAAAGCCGCTGGAGCGCGTCTCGGCGAATGAGCCTCATCGGCCCAAGGTCCGTAAACGAGACGTGCCAGATTCTCCGAATCAGCCAAGTAGTCAGCCAGTTCCCGAAGCGCTGGAGAGCGGTAAGCGAGCCGGGCTCGGGATGGCCTGACACCCGGGAGCCGATGACCAGGTCCCATTCGCCCTCCTCGAATACGCGCACGAGCCGTTGGAGGTCGGCGGGGTCGTCGGCGAGGTCGGCGTCCATGAAGGCTACGGCCTGGATTTCCGGGCGGAGGTGGGCGAGGCCAGCAAGGCAGGCTTGACCATAACCACGTCGTGGTTCGACCACCACCTCAGCGCCAGCCGCCCGCGCCCTCTCGGCGGTGCCGTCGCGGCTCCCGTTGTCCACCACGATTACCTGAAGGAAGAGTGGGCGGGGGAGATGCTCATACGTCAGAGCAATCGAGTTGGCTTCATTAAGAGCCGGAATAATAAGCGCGTAATGCTTTGCCGGCAAAGGTGGCGCTGCTCCTCGGCCTGCCCATTCTACCAAATTGCGTTGGCTGGTTCGACCGCAAAGGGATCTGGTCTCCGGCGGGAACTCCGTCCTATGACGCGGTCGTGGGGTGCGGCCGCGGTCGGCGACCCGGGGCGCCCTGCGACTTTTCTTTTTTCCCAGCGGCAAAGTCTGGTACGCAGGCGCGGACCTATGGTATAAAAAGCTTTGGGGGGCCTGAAGCAGGGCCAGGAGCACCCAACATCCAAAATGGCCGACGAAGGAAAGACTTCCGCTAACACACGCCGGGCCTTTATTGAAACTCGCTACTGGCTGCGGGACGTGGTCCTTTCCATTCTCCTGGCGTTCATCGTGATCGTCTTCCTGTATCAGCCGGTACAGGTGGAAGGGACCAGCATGATGCCGCGGCTCGCCAATCACGAGCGGATTTTCATCAACAAATTCGTGTATCGCTTTGAGCCCATCCGGCGCGGCGACATCGTGGTTTTCTGGTATCCGTTGGACCCGGCGAAGTCGTATATCAAGCGCGTCGTGGGGCTGCCGGGGGAATGGGTGAGCATCCGTGACGGCCACGTGCTGGTGAATGGTAAGCCGTTGGCGGAACCCTACGTGCCTTCGGGATACCTGGATCACCAGACTTATCCTCCGGTGCGCGTCGACTCGGATCACTACTACGTCCTCGGCGACCACCGCGACGCTTCAAACGACAGCCGTGTTTGGGGGACGGTGGACCGGAGATACATTTACGGGAAAGCGGTTTTTGTCTACTGGCCCTTCAGCGAGGTCGGGCCGCTGGAGTAGGTCATGGTCCGTTGTGCGCGGTCAGTTGCCCGCTGCTGCATCGCTTTCTGCACTGGCCTGGACTGACAACGGACGACTGACAACTGACGGCTGGAGTCGACACCTTATGGCCGAGACCCCTGAGACGATGGAGTGTGGATGGAGGCAATTCTCGCCCTAGAAGATGGCAGAGCCTTCCAGGGGCGCGGCTACGGCGCCCCAGGCGAACGTTTTGGTGAGGTCGTTTTCAACACTTCTCTTTCCGGCTACCAGGAAATCCTCACGGATCCTTCCTACGCTGGCCAGATCGTTGTCCTCACCTACCCTCATATTGGCAACTACGGGACAAACCCCCTGGACTCGGAGGCGGCGCACCCTTACGCCGAGGGATTGGTCGTTCGGGAGTTGTCGGAGCTGGCCAGCAATTGGCGGTCTGTCGAGGGAGTCGCCGGTTTCCTTGCCGACCACGGGATTCCGGCGATTTCCCACATCGACACGCGAGCCCTGGTACGGCACCTGCGCAAATATGGCGCTATGCGCGGCGTGCTCTCTACCATCGATCTCGACGAAGGACGCCTGGTGACCAAAGCCAAAGCTTTGCCCAGCATGGTAGGCCTGGACTTGGCGAGCCGAGTCAGCACCCCGACGCGTTACACATGGGCTGAGCCTTGCCACGACATCTATCAGAAGGCCAAAGGCGCGCCAGCCCCGGCGCGCTTCCACGTGGTGGCGTACGATTATGGGATCAAACAGAACATCCTGCGGCGGCTGGTGGATGTCGGCTGCCTCGTCACGGTCGTCCCGGCCACGACTTCGGCCTCGGATGTTCTGGAGTTGAAACCCGACGGCGTCTTCCTTTCGAATGGCCCGGGAGACCCGGAACCGGTCGAATATGCGGCCCAAGCGGTGCGCAGGTTGATGGGCCGCGTGCCCGTATTCGGAATCTGTCTTGGTCACCAGATTATCGGGCTGGCGCTGGGCGGGAAAACCTATAAGCTGAAATTTGGTCACCACGGGGGGAACCATCCGGTCCTCAACCTGGAAACGCAGAAAGTCGAAATCACAGCGCAGAACCATGGCTTCGCGGTGGATCCCGACTCGCTGAAAGCGGGCGAGGTGCTCCTGACCCATATGAACTTGAACGACCAGACACTCGAGGGCCTCCGCCATAAATCCCTTCCGCTCTTCAGCGTTCAGTATCACCCCGAGGCCTCTCCCGGCCCGCATGATTCGGCGTACCTGTTCGACAGGTTTGTGAAGATGATGGAAGAATTCTCGGCGAAATGATGAATTCTGAATTATGAATTCTGAATTACCGACTTCCAATGCTGTGCAGGTCGTTCGCAGCGTCTGTCATTCATCATTCATCATTCAGAATTCAGAATTCGTTTGATGCCCAAGCGCACTGATCTCCGCAAAATTCTGATTATCGGCTCCGGGCCGATCATCATCGGCCAGGCGTGCGAGTTCGACTATTCGGGCACGCAGGCCTGCAAAGCCCTCAAGGCTGAAGGCTACGAAGTGGTGCTGGTGAATTCGAACCCCGCCACCATCATGACCGACCCCGAGTTTGCCGACCGCACCTACATCGAGCCCCTGGTCGTGGAGTACCTGGAGGCCATTATCGCCCGCGAAAGACCGGACGCGCTGCTGCCCACCGTCGGCGGTCAGACCGCGTTGAACCTGTCCGTGGAGCTTGCCGAAAGGGGAGTCCTGGACCGTTACAGCGTGCAACTAATCGGCGCCTCGCTGAACGCCATCAAAATGGCGGAAGACCGCTTGTGCTTCAAGGACGCCATGCAGCGCGTCGGCCTGGAGGTGCCCAAGAGTATTCTGGTGAATAACGTTGAGACCGCGCTGAAGTTCGCGCAGCAGGTCGGATTCGCGCTGATTATTCGTCCCTCGTTTACCCTCGGGGGGACAGGCGCGGGGATGGCTTACAATCGCGAGGAACTTGAGGAGAAGGTGCGCGCCGGGCTCGACATCAGCCCTGTGCACGAAGCGCTGGTTGAAGAGTCCGTGGTGGGTTGGAAGGAATTCGAACTGGAAGTGATGCGCGACGGCGCGGACAACGCCGTGGTGGTCTGTTCCATTGAGAACTTTGATCCCATGGGAATCCACACGGGGGATTCCATCACGGTGGCCCCGGCCCAAACCCTTACCGACAAGGAATACCAGGCGATGCGCGACGCCGCCTTCAAGGTGATTCGCGCGGTGGGGGTGGAAACCGGGGGCTCGAACATCCAGTTCGCCGTCAGCCCGGAAAGCGGGCGCATGGTGGTCATCGAGATGAACCCCCGCGTCTCGCGCAGCTCGGCCCTGGCTTCCAAGGCCACCGGGTTCCCCATTGCCAAGATTGCCGCGCGGCTGGCGGTAGGCTACCGGCTGAACGAGATCCCCAACGATATTACCCAAAAGACCCCGGCGTGTTTTGAGCCGACCATCGACTACGTCGTCGTGAAAATCCCCAAGTGGGCCCCGGAGAAATTCCCGGACTCGGACCACACCCTGGGACCGCAAATGAAGTCCGTCGGCGAAGTCATGGCCATCGGCCGGACCTTCAAGGAAGCGCTCATGAAGGGCATCCGCTCGCTGGACACGGGGAGGAAAACCCCGACGCCTCCCGAGGACCCTGCCGAACTCGAGCGGCGCCTGGCGATTGCTCATCCGGAACGGATCTGGGACCTGCTCTTCGCCTTCGAGGCGGGTTACAGCATCGAGGTGCTGGCGGAAATCACCCGCATCGATCCCTGGTTCCTGAACCAGCTTCAACAGATTGTGGACCTCAAAGGCGAGTTGAAGCGTTTTGGGGTGGAGACGGTGCCCGCGGCGGTTTTGCGGGAAGCCAAGCAGCATGGCTTCTCCGACCCGCACCTGGCGGAGTTGTGGGGCACGAACGCCGAGGCCGTCCGAGCGCAGCGTCTCGCGACCGGCGTCCGGCCGGTGTTCAAGCGTGTGGATACCTGCGCGGCGGAATTTGAATCCTTCACGCCTTATCTCTATTCCACTTACGAAGAGGAAGACGAGGCCGAGCCTACGCGGCGAAGTAAGATCATGATCCTGGGCAGCGGGCCCAACCGCATCGGGCAGGGAATCGAGTTCGACTACTGCTGCGTCCACGCGTCCTACGCGCTCAAAGAAGAAGGCTTTGAGACGATCATGGTGAACTGTAATCCGGAGACCGTCTCGACCGATTACGACACGTCGGACCGCCTCTACTTTGAACCGCTCACCTTTGAAGACGTCATGGCCATCGTGGAAGAAGAGAAGCCGGAAGGCGTGATCGTGCAGTTCGGTGGCCAGACGCCTCTGAATCTGGCGCGCCAGCTCAAGAGCGCGGGCGTGCCGATTATCGGCACTTCACCGGAATCGATCGACCTGGCCGAAGACCGCAAGAACTTCGGGAAGCTGCTCGCCGACCTCGAGATCCCACAGCCGGAAAATGGGGCGGCGATGAACGTGGAGGAAGCTCTGGAAATCGCCCAGCGCATTGGCTATCCCGTGCTGGTGCGGCCTTCGTACGTGCTCGGGGGTCGCGCCATGGTGATTGCCTATGACGAGGCGACATTGCGTGATTACGTCCGGCGCGCGGAAGAGTTGCAGCGCGCTTTCCCCATCCTCGTGGACCGCTTCCTGGAGAATGCCCTCGAGGTAGACGTGGATGCCCTGGCGGACGGCGCGGAGGTCACGATCGGCGGCATCATGCAACATATCGAAGAAGCGGGGATTCACTCCGGAGACAGTTCCTGCGTGCTTCCGGCCGTGGAGATTCCCGAAGACCAACACCGCACTCTTCGCGACTATACCGTAAGGCTGGCCCGCGAATTGAAAGTCGTCGGGCTGATGAACGTGCAGTACGCCATTCAAAACGGCAAGGTTTACGTGCTGGAGGTGAACCCGCGCGCGTCGCGCACCGTCCCGTACGTGAGCAAGGCGACCGGCGTTCCCTTGGCGAAAGTGGCGGCGCGGCTCATGGTGGGCCGGAAACTCCCTGAATTCAACCTGGAGCCGGAATTGCCGGTGAGCCATTACTTCGTGAAGTCTCCCGTCTTCCCCTTCCAGAAGCTCCCGGGCGCGGACACGATTCTTGGCCCGGAGATGAAATCGACCGGGGAAGTTATGGGCGTGGCGGATAACTTCGGCGAGGCGTTTGCCAAGGCGCAGCTCGCCGCCCACCACCGGATCCCCGCCACCGGCCGGGTTTTCCTCTCGGTGAACGATCACGACAAGGCACAGGCCGTCCCCATCGCGCGGGAACTGGCCGGCCTGGGGCTCAAGCTGGTCGCAACGCGGGGGACGGCGAAAGCCCTGCGTGCCGCCGGCCTCAAGGTAGAGAAGGTATTCAAGGTGAACGAGGGTCGCCCCAACGTCGTCGATCTGATCAAGAGCGCGTCGCTCGATCTGATCATCAACACGCCGCTGGGACGCTCCTCGCGCTTCGACGAGAAAGCGATTCGGCGTGCCGCCGTGCAGCGTGGCGTCACGTGCATCACGACGCTTTCGGCGGCAGCGGCGGCGATCAGCGGAATTCGTGCCTTGCAGGCAGGCCACACCCAGGTGGCGAGCCTTCAGGAGCTGCACCAAACGGTCGGGGTCGGGTTCCAGGTTTCAGGCGTCAGCCAGAACCTGACACCTCGCGCCTGATACCTTGCAACATGAAAATGACGCGACAAGAAATTACGGCACGCTTGAGAGGGGTCTTCACTCCCGTAGTCACGCCTTTCAACCGCCAGGGTACCGTCGAGGAAGGGCTTTTTCGTGCCAACCTGATGCGGTACGCGGGGATCGGACTCTCCGGCATCGTGGTCGCCGGCTCCACCGGAGAAGCTCCTTTCCTCACGGAGCGCGAGCGCCTGCGCCTGGTGGAATTGGCGCGCGAAGTGGTGCGCCCGCCAGAACTCCTGATCGCCGGCACCGGCCTCGAGAGCACGCGCGCCACCCTGCGCCTCAGCCGCGAAGCCATTGCGCGCGGTGCGGACGCGCTGCTCGTTCTTCCCCCCAACTACTACAAGCCGCGGATGGATGCGGATACACTCGCCGCGCACTACCGTGCCGTGGCAAGCGGGGTCTCTCGGCCCGTTATCGTGTACTCGATTCCACAATTCACGGGCCTCCACATGGCTCCGGAAACGATTGGGCGGCTCTCGCGGCTTCCCAACGTCGTGGGTCTTAAGGAGAGCTCGGGCAACATGGCTTTCGTCCGTGCGGTCCTGCGGCGGGTTCGCCCGGGATTCAGGGTACTCGCGGGGTCGATGCTGATCCTCCATGAAGCTCTACGCGCCGGGGTGACGGGCGCCGTCCTTGCCCAGGCGAATTTCGCTCCCGAACTCTGTGTGGGGTTATACGAAGCCTTCCTGCGCCGGCAGGCCAAGGCGGCGCGCACGTTCCAGCAAAGGCTCGTGCCCCTCGCTCAGAAGATTGCCATTCCTTACGGAGTTCCCGGGATCAAGGCGGCGCTGGAGTACTGCGGGTACGCCGGAGGCCTCCCGCGCCCGCCGCTCAGGCCGCTAGGCGCGGCCGCGCGACGCGCTGTGGCGGCGGCGATCGAGGAGGCTCGCGCCGGGCTGGAGTTCTGAACTGCCCCCGCGTCGGGCAACATCTCGCCAATGGATGGTGGTTCCATTCCTTACTCTCGCGTGCCCCATTCGAGCGCGCTCGTGCTCGACTACCTCTACCACCATGACCGCGTGGCGCGTTTTTACAACGGAGCGCCTTTCGACTTCTCAAGCTACCGCACATTGGCCGCCCAACTTCAGGGTCTCGACGAGCCCCGGCGACAGCTTGCCCCTATACTGGCACGACAGAACGAGGCGTTCGGATGTTCGGAACCCACCTTCGCGAACATCCGCCGACTCAGCGAACCCGGAACCTGCGCCGTGGTGACGGGTCAACAGGTCGGGCTGTTATCCGGGCCTGCCTTTACGCTTTACAAAGCCTTGACGGCGGTGCGCCTGGCACAATCCCTGACGGCGCAGGGCTTGTCCGCTGTCCCCGTCTTCTGGCTGGCGACCGAAGACCACGATTTGGAGGAAGTGGCGGAAGTTGCGGTGTTCGATGAAGAGTACAACTTGGTTCCGCTCCGCGACCGTGGCGAGCGGCCGGCGCCGCGCTCGCCCGTAGGCGACGTCCGGCTCACCGCAGAAATCCTGGCGGCCCTCGACCGTCTGGAGACCAGCCTTCCCCCCGGCCCACCCCGCGACCAACTGCTCCGCGACCTTCGAGAAACGTTCCAGCCCGGAGCCACCTGGGGCGGTGGCTTCGCGCGCTTCTTGGCCCGCCTCTTCAGCCGGTGGGGAGTCATTATGCTCGACCCGCTCGACGAGGCCGTCCACCGGCTGAGCGCCGCTGTCTACGCGTGGGCGCTCGACCAGGCCGCCGACCTCCGCGTGCGGCTCCTGGAGCGGTCCAGCGCGCTGATTCGCCACGGCTATCACGCCCAGGTGCACGTGGCTGAAGATTCCACGCTGGTCTTCCTGGCCCGTGAAGGCAACCGGCTTCCCCTTCGCCAACGCGACGGCGAGTATTGGCTCGAGGAGACCAGCCCGGCTTCTCTGGCCGAACTCAAGGCTTGGCTGGACAACCGCCCCCTGGACTTCTCACCCAACGTCCTGCTGCGCCCGCTGGTTCAGGACATGCTCCTGCCGACCCTCGCGTACGTGGCTGGGCCCTCCGAGCTGGCCTATCTCGGCCAGGCGCAGGTGCTCTACGAAGCCTTCGGGCGACCCCAGCCCATCGCCTTTCCTCGCGCGGCGTTCACCCTGGTGGACCACCGCATCCAGCGCTTGCTGGAGAAATACCGGATCGGCGTGGAGGACGTGTGGCAGGGCGAGGAACACTTGAGCCGCAAAATCGCCGCCGCGGGCTTCGCCGGGAGTTGGTCGGAACGCTTTGACCAGAGCGAACGCGATCTGGCGCAGTTGCTCGAACGGCTTCACCAGGACGTCGAAAACCTCGATCCCACCCTGCTCGATACTCTCCAGCACGTGAAAGAAAAGATGACCTACCAGTTGGAACGGCTGAAGGGTAAATTGAGCCGCGCGGCCCTGGGCCGGTCAGAACTACTGGCCCGCCACGAGCAGTCGCTTCGGCGCTTCTTGATGCCTCACCAAGACCTCCAAGAGCGGCGAGTGAGTGGCGTCTATTTCTTGGGGCGCGCCGGCTACGAACTGCTGGACCGCCTGCTGGCGCAAACTGAGACCCGCTGTTCCGACCACCAGGTGCTTGTGTATTAGGCCGCGGGAAGTTGCCGTTGCAGCCGAGTGCGAAGTTTCTTCGGTGAGCGGCGGCGGAAGGCCTGATGCAGGAAGTTTACACACGCGGAGGACCTTCCTGGCTCCGTCCAGACAGGCCGCCAGGGGCGCTTCCTAAAACAGTCATGGAATGAGTCTGCTATAATGAGGGATTGCGCGCAGGCCCTCTTTCCTTTTCGGAGAACCTTTCATGAACACCCGTAGTGTTTTGGACCTTCTTCATCGTGATCGGGCAGTTTACGAAATTACGAATGGCGGGGGCATGGTCTTCAAGAACCCTCAGAAGTTCGTGAACCAGACCGTGGATCTCCTGGTCTGGAACGCCGCTTTCGGTGAGAACGCTGAGGTTCGTTCCGCCGCCCGCTGGATCATCCGGCGCGCGGGCCTGGAGCTGGGCGTCATTCCGGCATCGATCCAGGGCCTCTACGACGCGCGCGGCCGTAAGGAGTGCGGAGGGTTCACGGTTCCCGCCCTCAATGTCCGCGGACTAAGTTACGACATCGCCCGCGCGGTCATTCGCGCCGCGCTACGGCTGAAAGCCGGCGCTTTCATCTTTGAACTGGCGCGCTCGGAAAGCAACTATACCGACCAGCGTCCGGCGGAATTCGTCGCGGTCACGGTGGGCGCGGCACTCCGGGAAGGATTTGAGGGACCACTCTTCATTCAGGGCGACCACTTCCAGGCTAATGCGAAGAAGTTTGCCCAGGACCCGGAGTCGGAATTGCAGGCGATCCGCGACTTCTGCCAGGAGTGCATTGCCGCCGGGTATTACAACATCGATATCGACACCTCGACGCTTGTCGATCTGGCGAAGACCGGTGTCCGCGAGCAGCAGCGGGTCAACTTCGAGACCAGCGCCAAGCTCGCTGCGTATGTCCGCTCTATCGAACCCAAGGGCATCACCGTTTCGCTGGGCGGTGAAATCGGGGAAGTGGGGAAGCAAAACTCCACCGTCGAAGAGCTGACCACATACATGGACGCATTTCTTGCCGCCCTGGCGAAGTTGAGCGGCCGCAAGAAAGGCCTTTCCAAAATCAGCGTCCAGACCGGGACGACGCATGGCGGCCTGGTCCTGCCGGACGGCAGCATCGCCCAGGTGGCCATCGACTTCGCAACCCTGCGCGCGCTCTCGGCCGTGGCGCGCGACCGTTACGGCATGGCCGGCGCAGTCCAGCACGGCGCGTCCACCCTCCCGGCGGACGCCTTCCACAAGTTCGTGGAATGCGAAGCCGCCGAAGTCCACCTGGCCACCGAATTTCAGAACCTGATGTATGAGAACCCGGCTTTTCCGCCCGAAGTCAAAGAGGAGATCTACAGGTTCCTGCGCAGGACTTTCGCCGACGAAAGGAAGCCCGGCGACTCCGATGAACAGTTCATTTACAAGACACGGAAGAAGGCTTTGGGTCCGTTCAAGAAAAGGTTATGGGAATTACCCGCGGACGTTCGCGCGCGGATCGGGCAGGATTTGGAAAACAAATTTGCCTTCTTGTTCGAAAGGCTCCATGTGCCTCGTACGGCGGAGTTGGTGAGGAAGACAGTGGCGGCGGTACCGGTGATTCCTCCCGTGCCGCCGGCGCTGTCCGCCGCTCTTCAGAAAGCCAGCGGGCCGCGCTGAGCGATCGTCACGCCAGGGAGGCAGGAGAACGGTCCCTTCCGGGGAAGGAAGTCGGGGGAGGACACAGCGATGGCATTCGAGGCAGATAAAGCAGTGCCGAGCCAGCGGCCGCCCGCGCGCCAGAGTGCCGTGCGGATTGAGACGCACGCGCGCGTGGAGTTCAAGGATATCACCGGGGTGATCCAGAAGTTCATCGAGGAATCGGGCGTGCAAAACGGCACCTGCTTCCTCTTCACGCCGCATACCACGGCTGCCATCCTCATCAACGAAAATTACGACCCTGGGCTGCAAAAAGACCTCGACAACTTCCTGAAGCAGCTCGCGCCGCGCGACCGCGACTATCATCACGACGACGGCAACTGCGACGCGCACCTGAAAGCGGCCGTGATCGGCAACTCCAAGTTGTTGCTGATCGAGAACCGGAGACTCATTCTGGGGCGATGGCAGGGTGTGTTCTTGTGCGAGTTCGACGGCCCGCGGCAGCGCGAGCTGCGCATCAAAATCCTTACTGACTGAATTATGAATTATGAATTCTGAATTATGAAAATGCGAAGCTTGTAGCGCAGACCTGTTTTCTTAGGTCTGCGGCTCTTCTCGGTTAAGCAGGAACCGCAGGCCCAAAGATCGGGTCTGCGCTACGTGCTTTGGTAATCCAGAATCCGGGATTCATAATTCAGAATTCATAATTCATAATTCCTCAGGGTCCCATGCAGACTCTCGGCCTATACGTCCAAGTCCCTTTCTGTGCTTCCAAGTGCAGCTTTTGCAATTTCAGCTCACGGGTGGAGCGCCCGATTTTCTTTGACCGCTATGTTCACGCGCTGGAACTGGAAATTGAACGCTTGCCAACTTTCTGCGCCGCGCGGGGGATTGGCCAGGACCTGTTCGCGCTGCCCGTGGATACCATTTACGTGGGAGGGGGCACCCCTTCGCTGCTCGGGACGGAACGGCTGGAGCGGATTGCTCAAACCCTCGGGAGGCGATGGGGATTCGCACCGCCTCTCGAATTCACCCTCGAGGTCACCCCGGGCTCAGCCGACGCGGGCTTCCTTAACCGTGCGCGCTGCCTGGGTATCAATCGCCTGAGTATCGGCGCTCAAACCTTCGATGACCGTGAGCTTCGTGCAGTCGGGCGCCTCCACCAAGCCGCTGAGGCCTGCGAACTGGTTCGCCTGGCTCGTCACGCCGGCTTTGAGAACATCAGCCTCGACCTGATCGCCGGCCTGCCCTACCAAACGGAGACCTCGTGGTCCAATACTCTCCGCGCAGCCGCCGACCTCAGGCCCGAGCACCTCTCCCTCTACTTACTTGAGATCGACGTGAAGAGCCGACTCGGCCGCGAAGTTTTGCAGCATGGACTGCGATACCACGCCGCCGCAGTCCCCAGCGAGGAGTTCACTGCGAAGGCCTACGAGGCAGGGCAGGAGTTTTTGGCGCGGGAAGGTTACACGCAGTACGAAATCTCCAACTTCGCGCTGCCCGGTTACGCGTCACGCCACAACCAGAAATACTGGCAGCTTGCCCCTTACATAGGTCTGGGCGCGGGCGCGCATTCTTTCGACGGCGAGCGCCGGTGGGCAAACGAAACAGACCCGATGGCCTACCAGGAAAGGTTGACGTCTGAAGCCTCCGCCATCGCCGAGGTGTGCCGCCTTTCACCTGAAGAGCAGGTCGAGGAGTTCTTCTTCCTGGGACTGCGACAGTGCCAGGGAATAAGTCTTTCGCTGGCGGCTCAGCGCTGGGGAAGGGAATCCCTGAAGTGCTGGCGGGAGAGAATCGAAAGGTTGTCGCGCGAGGGATGGCTCGAAAAGACTGGGGACAATGTCCATTTGACGGAGCGGGCTTATCTGGTCTCCAACGAGATTTTCGAGGAGTTTGTGGAAGTTCAAAGACGTCCCTAGTCCGTTGTCAGTTGTCCGTTGTCAGCCTTCAGCCATCCGCTATCAGTCGTCAGCAGGCAAGGCGCGCTTGCGCACAGCTTCTTCCGGGCAACCGGCGCTTAACAACGGACCACAGACTGAGCAAATGGAGAAAAAGGAACACATGACCACCATCGTTGACTTGCGCAGTGATACGGTTACTCGTCCGACGCCCGCGATGCGCCGTGCCATGCACGATGCCGAGGTAGGGGACGATGTGTACCGCGAAGACCCCACCGTCAACCGCCTCCAGGCTCGCGCTGCTGAGATCTTTGCGCGGGAGGCAGCGCTGTTCGTCCCTTCAGGCACGATGGGCAATGAGATCGCCATCAAGGTCCATACCCAGCCGGGCCAGGAAGTGATTTGCGAGGAGCGCGCGCATATTTACTTGTATGAGATGGCCATGATGGCCGCGTTCGCGGGCACCCTGCCTCGCACCCTCTCGGCGGAGGATGGGATTTTGACCTGGGAGCTGATTGCTCCGCACCTCCGCGGGCGGAGCGACCACCGTGCGCGCACGGGCCTCGTGGAGTTGGAGAATACCTCGAACATCACCGGGGGCTCAGTTTATCCCACCGAGATTGCCGACGATATCTGCGATCGCGCGCACAGTGCCAGGCTGCCCGTGCACCTGGACGGCGCGCGAATCTTCAATGCCAGCGTGGCGCTTGGCTGTCCGGTGGCCGCCCTGACGCGGAAGTTCGACTCCATCATGTTTTGTCTTTCCAAGGGACTGGGCGCGCCGGTTGGCTCCATGTTGGTCGGGAGTCAAGAATTCATCGAAGAGGCGCGCCTTGTTCGGAAGATGCTCGGCGGCGGCATGCGCCAGGCGGGCGTGCTGGCCGCCGCAGGTTTGATCGCCCTCGAGGAAGGCCCCAAGCGGCTCTACATCGATCACGAAAATGCGAAGTTCCTTGCGGAGGGCCTCGCAGAGATCCCCGGCATCAGAATTAACCCCACCAAGGTGGTGACCAACATCCTGTTTTTCGATGTCTCGGGAACCGGCCTCTCCGCCCCGGAGGTATCCGAGCGCTTAAAGGCGCAAAGCGTTTTGGCGAACCCCTACAACTCCAAACTGATCCGCATGGTGACCCACTGCGACGTAGACCGTGCCGCATGCGAACGCGCGCTGGGAGTCCTGCGCGAAGTCGCGCGTGCCGCGCAGAAAGCGGTTGCGTCGTGATTCCAAGCTCGTAGTGCAGACCCGTTGTGTGGGTCTGCGGTTCTTGTCGCAGGCGGAAAGCCGCAGACCTCAAAACCAGGTCTGCGCTACGTGCTCGCCAGGCATCGCCTGCCTTAACCGGACACACCTTGGCCAGCCGGGATGTATGCCCCAGCCGCGGAAGTTTCTATTTAGCCTTGACGGGCTTTACTTGGGGGCGGAGAATCAGGGCCGGTTACCAGGAGACAAGGAGAGAGGCCGGCAGGCCTTGTCAGGAGGGCAACTACAATGAACTTCATTCGCAGAATGAGTCTCGTGTGGGTCACTATAGCGCTGGCCGCGGTTTCCGCAGGCGCTCAAGACGCTCGGGGAAGCAAGGATCACCCTATGATTACGCGCTATCCCGGGTCGTACATCAGGGACTATGTACAGAAACCGTACGACGAGTTCACCCTTCCGTTGGGGAGGGCCGACGAGGGGAAATTCACAAAGAGCCAACACTTGGAAGGGAAGACCACGCGCATTCGTTACGATTGTCCCCCGGGACGCTCGGTGCTAGAGGTGTTTCGCAACTATGAAGGCGCGCTCAAGAAGGCTGGGTTCGTGACGCTTTTTACTTGCGGCCCGGAGCAGTGTGGCGCCGGGGGAGGGACGATGTACGCTGGTGTTGGTGAGCTACCCTGGACGCCCGACCACGGGATCCGATACCTCTCGGCGAAGCTCGCACGGCCGGAGGGTGAGGTCTATGTGAGCTTGCTTGTGGATGATGAAGGGTTTATGAAGGGACCCGACGGGAATTATGGGCCTGCAGCGCAGCTTTACGTGATCGAAATGAAGCCGATGGAGGCAGGGCTCATCACCGTGGACGCCGCTTCGCTGGCCAACGACATCAACCGCACGGGCCACGCTTCCGTTTACGGGATCTACTTCGACACGGGCAAGGCCGACGTCAAACCGGAGTCTGACGCGACGCTGAAAGAAATCGCCAAGCTGCTTCACGGGAACCCAGGCTTGAAACTCTATGTGGTTGGGCACACCGATAACCAGGGCACGCTCGACCTGAACATGGACCTTTCGCGCCGGCGCGCCCAGGCGGTGCTCACCGCGCTCACGACGAAGCACGGTGTTCCGACCGGCAGCCTGCGGGCGTACGGCAGTGGCCCCTACGCTCCCGTGGCGTCGAACGACAGCGAAGACGGGCGGGCCAAGAACCGCCGCGTGGAGCTGGTCAAACAATAGCGAGCAAGGAGCCCATCTATAGACCTCGCTACTTCTTCTTGGCCTTTTGCGCGCTGAGCCTGGACAGAGCGTCAAAATAGTGCGTGCGGTAGGTGCGGTCGTCAGGGTCCAACTGCGTGGCCTTGCGGTATTCTTTGAGGGCCCCTTCCAGGTCCCCCAGCTTCTCGAGCGCGTAGCCGAGCCCGTTATACGCATCGGCGTCGGTCGGATCGTGCCGGATAGCTTCGAGCATCTCCACGCGGGCGCGCTTCCACTCTTTGCCGAGCAGGAAGGTGATGCCAAGCTCCCGGTGCAGGTCCGAATTCTCAGCGTCCAATTTCAGCGCTTCGCGGATTTTCTCGGCGGCCTCCTCTAGCCGACCCCGGGCTCGCAACTGCACCGCTTGCTGGACCAAGCGCCGCAACTGGATCTTGATCTCGCCCCCGGTCGGCGGCGCGCTCGCGGCAGCCACCGCAGCCGAGGTCGCGCTGGCGGTTTGGACCTCCAACTGCTCGCTCGCGCGTGGGGATAGAAAGTAAGCTGTTTCCGCCTCACCCGGGCACTGGACGTGGAGGTAATGGTCTCCTGGTTCGACTTCCTTTGCCAGCAGCGCTCCTGCCGCGTTGGTCTTGCCCACAACTTGGTCGTCGAGCTCCACCTGGCAGCCCGCGTGGCCAGTATAAATAGTGAGCTGTGCATACTGCTGCTGCGGCTCGCGCGCCGAGGCAAGCAGGCACGCACCCGCCGAAGCGAGGAAGACCAGCCAGGCTACCCGATTTTTCGATCGCTGGGGCATTGGGGGCAAGAGCAACACGCACGGAAATATTAGCACAGCCACATTCTCGGCGGGACTTCATGGCCTGCCGTTTTCTTGACGCTTCTTGGGTTGTGGTATAGCCTGGATCCAGGGAGATTGAGCCCCGTGAGAGCGCAGAGGTGACCACTGGAATTTGAGCTAAGCGAGGTCCAGAAGGAAATCCAAAAGTCCGTGCGGGAGTTCGCAGAGAAAGAAATCTGCCCGCACGTCATGGAATGGGACGAAGCCCAGCATTTTCCCCGCGAGCTCCTCCCGCGGCTGGCAGAGCTAGGGCTGATGGGTGTGACCTTCCCGGCTGAGTATGGCGGGGCAGGTCTCGGCCTCGTCGAGTACGTCACGGTCATAGAAGAGCTGGCGCGAGCGGACGCGTCTGTCGCGCTCATCGTCTCCGCTCACAACTCGCTGTGTGCGGGTCACATTCACCTGGCGGGGACGGAATCACAGAAACACAAATACCTCACGCCGCTGGCGCGGGGAGAGAAGCTGGGCTGCTGGAGCTTGACGGAACCCGGCTCAGGCAGCGACGCTGCCAGCGCGCGGACGACTGCGCGCCTCGAGGGTGATGCCTGGGTTTTGAATGGCACGAAGAATTTCGTCACAAACGGCCACTACGCAGACATCTGCGTGGTGCTGGCGGTGACGGATCCGGCAAACCGCACACGCGGTATTACCGCTTTTGTGGTGGAGGCAGGCACGCCCGGTTTCCGGCCCGGCAAGAAGGAGAACAAGTTGGGGCTGCGCTCCAGCGACACGGCGGAAATCGTCTTCGAAGATTGCCGGATCCCCAAGGAGAATTGTCTTGGGAAGCCGGGTGAGGGATTTATCGACTGCCTGCAAGTGCTCGACACGGGTCGAATCGGAATTGCCGCGCTCTCCGTGGGCATCGCGCGCGGCGCGCTGGAAGCTTCGCTCAGGTATGCAAAGCAGCGTAAGCAGTTTGGCAGGCTTATCGCGGAATTCCAGGCCATCCAGTGGAAGCTGGCGGATATGGCGACGGAGATCGAAGCCGCCCGGATGCTCACTTACCGGGCCGCGAGCCTGACAGATCAGGGCCGACGCGTGACGCGCGAGAGCGCGATGGCCAAACTGTATGCGAGTGAGGTGGCTGTCCGCGCTGCGAGCGAGGCCGTGCAGATCCATGGGGGCTACGGCTTCACCAAGGAGTATCCCGTCGAGAAGTATTACCGAGATGTGAAACTATGCACGATCGGTGAAGGCACCAGCGAAATCCAGCGCCTCGTCATTGCTCGCGAACTCCTGGGCCGGCCATAGCTCGGCTTTTTCGTGAAGCGTTCGGGGCCAAGAGCGGCCCCGGTCACCGCGGCGACGGCGCGGCCCGAGGGCTGAGGATCACAAATCTCTTCGCGATGTTTCGACGCAAGCGCCCAGGGCCGGACTTTCTCCATGCCGGATATCATCAACGATTGGGCTGAGAGCGTGCTCGCAAGAGATCGCCGTGCTATCGCCCGCGCCATCTCAGCGGTGGAGAGCGGCCAGGCTACGGGCGTGGCGTTGCTGAAGCGGCTGTTCCCCCGGGCCGGCGGGGCGGTGGTCGTGGGCGTCACCGGGTCGCCGGGAGTTGGAAAGAGTACCCTGGTCGAAAAGCTGGCGGGCGAATATCGCCGCAGTGGCTGGCGGGTGGGGATCGTGGCCGTTGACCCGACCAGCCCGTTTTCCGGCGGCGCCATCCTGGGGGACCGCATCCGGATGCAGAGCCTCTCAGCCGACGACGGGGTCTACATCCGCAGCATGGCAACGCGGGGTCACCTGGGCGGCCTCGCGCCGACTACCCACGATGTGGTGACGATTCTGGACGCCGGAGGGTGCGATGTGGTGTTGGTTGAGACCGTGGGCGTAGGGCAGGATGAAGTCGAGGTCGCTCGTCTAGCGGACATCACGGTGCTCTTGCTGGTTCCCGGCATGGGGGACGACATTCAGACCTTCAAATCCGGGGTGATGGAAATCGCCGACATCTTCGTGGTCAACAAGGCTGACCGGTCCGGCGCCGACCGCGTGGAGCAGGAAATCACGGCCATGCTTTCGATCGCTTCGCGCACCGACAGTTGGCATCCCCTGGTCCTGAAAACGGTGGCGACCACCGGGGAGGGTATTGCCGCCCTGAGGCAGGCGCTGGAACAGTTTCGGGCGTTCGGAGCGGAGAGTGCCCTGAAGGAGCAGCGCCGCCGGGAACATTGGCGCGCGCGGCTCCTGGAATTGCTTCGTCAGTCCTTATTTGAAAAGGTCGCCCGCGAACGCCTCCGCGATGGCTCTATCGACCGCCGCGTGGAGGAGGTGCTCGGGGGCCGCCGCGACCCCTATTCGCTGGTCGAGGAAATGATTGCGGAATTTACCGGCGAAAGTCGAAAGTCGGAATAGTCCGGGGATTAACTTTGGACTGCGCATCGTGAGCTGGGGACTCATCCATGAAGATTCATCATCTAGGCATTGCCGTCGAATCGCTCCAAGCGGCAGTGCCGGTTTTTGCAAGATTATTGGGGAAGTCCCCGGAGTCGGAAGAGGTAGTCGAGGAACAAAAGGTTCGTGTGGCCGTCTTTCGCCTGGGTGAGAGCCGCCTGGAGTTGCTGGAAGCCACCTCCGAAGATTCACCCATCGCGCGCTTCCTCTCCAAACGCGGGCAGGGAATCCACCATTTAACGCTGGAGGTTCACGATCTTGCGGGAACGCTCCAGAAGCTCGCAAGCGATGGAGTGCGGCTGATCGACCGCGAGCCTCGTCGCGGAGCGGGAAACAAATTGGTCGCCTTTTTGCATCCCTCAAGCACTGCAGGGGTACTCATCGAACTGGTGGAAGAGCAATGAAACTGGGAGACTTCGAACTCCAGGCGCTTTCCGATGGCACTTTCGCCCTGGATGGCGGGCAGATGTTTGGTATCGTGCCCAAGGCCTTGTGGGAAAAACGCATCCCGGCTGATAATCGCAACCGCATTCGCCTCGCCCTAACGTGCCTGCTGATTCGCACCGGCCGCCACAACGTGCTGGTGGAAACTGGCATCGGCGACAAGTTCGACCCCAAGCTCGTGGACATTTACGGTGTGCATCATTCCACCACGCTGTTGATCGAGCTAAGCAAGTTGGGCCTCGCACCGGAGGACATCGGCATCGTCATCAACACGCACTTGCACTTCGACCATTGCGGCTGGAATACGCGCCGCCAGGACGGCAAGGTTCTGCCCACCTTCCCCCGAGCGCGCTACATGGTTCAGCGCGCGGAATGGGAACACGCTCTCCACCCCACCGAACGAGAGCGCGCCAGTTACATTGAGGAGCTGTTTCGTCCGGCCGAGGCGCAGACAGAACTCCTGGAAGGCGACGGCGAAATCCTTCCCGGAATCCGTGTGGAGGTGGTTCCGGGCCATATCCGGGATATGCAGTGTGTCTGGATTGAATCGCAAGGCAAACGGGCGTGCTTCATCTCGGACCTGGCTCCCACTACCGCTCACTTGGCTTATCCGTGGATCATGAGCTTCGACCTCTACCCCATGGAGACGCTGGCGAATAAGAAGCGACTTCTACCCAAGCTGGCCCTGGAGGAAGCGCTGGTCGTGTTTCCGCACGACCCGTCCGTACCCTGGCTGCGGCTGGTCAACGTGGATGGCAACATCGCCACGCAGGAATCAAGCCAGTCGGAAGTAGGAAGTAGGAAGTAGGCAGTAGGTGACGAATGCCACGACATCGTTTACAGGTGTAGGTGCCGCGACTTCGTTTACAATTTCGTGACGAAGAATCATAAAGGCTCGCTGGGTTTGGCGCGACCATCGATGAAACTTCCGAAAAGGA
>Ga0315279_10001006_pt1 | contig 49089 bp, 39 predicted proteins | sample YL17G06_20_MG_FD_203694 | JGI IMG/M metagenome (GOLD analysis project Ga0315279, IMG submission 203694) | Sediment microbial communities from Yellowstone Lake, YNP, Wyoming, USA - YL17G06_20 | ecosystem: Environmental > Aquatic > Freshwater > Lake > Sediment | place: USA: Wyoming | collected... | reverse complement strand
GCGGTACTCAGCCTTCTGGGTCTCAATCCCCTCTGAATCGGGTCAGTGATTTCCACCGTATCCACCGTTGTCGTTGCGATCATTATAGTCGTCTCAATCCCCTCTGAATCGGGTCAGTGATTTCCACAATTTCTAAGGCATCAGGCAAGCGGTACTCAGCCTTCTGGGTCTCAATCCCCTCTGAATCGGGTCAGTGATTTCCACCGTATCCACCGTTGTCGTTGCGATCATTATAGTCGTCTCAATCCCCTCTGAATCGGGTCAGTGATTTCCACTGAAGGCGACGAAAGATATCTGGAAGTGGTTATTGAGGTCTCAATCCCCTCTGAATCGGGTCAGTGATTTCCACAGTGCAACTTCACCTTTCCCCGAACCAGCAAAACGGGTCTCAATCCCCTCTGAATCGGGTCAGTGATTTCCACTACATGATCTTCAATGCCAAGAACGGAACCGCGCTCTGTCTCAATCCCCTCTGAATCGGGTCAGTGATTTCCACGACCGCGTGAGACAAACCGAGAGTAGGGTCGCTGTTTTGTCTCAATCCCCTCTGAATCGGGTCAGTGATTTCCACAACTTCTGAGCCGACCTCACAGCCGACACCTACACCAGTCTCAATCCCCTCTGAATCGGGTCAGTGATTTCCACTCGAACAAAAGCTAACTGAGATTCAACAAATAGCGGCGGTCTCAATCCCCTCTGAATCGGGTCAGTGATTTCCACCGCGAATATTTTCTATATTCGTGGAACCGACGGCAATCTGTCTCAATCCCCTCTGAATCGGGTCAGTGATTTCCACTTTTCCAGGAGTTCCCGTTTTTAAGGATCCTCTTTGAGTCTCAATCCCCTCTGAATCGGGTCAGTGATTTCCACCTCGTGAGCGCCTGCCTTACGGGCCGCCAGTGCCGATAGTCTCAATCCCCTCTGAATCGGGTCAGTGATTTCCACCGCGCCCGCGAGATCATGGGTCGCAACATGTTTGGCGGTCTCAATCCCCTCTGAATCGGGTCAGTGATTTCCACGGCGTGAACAGATTGACGTTGATCAACTCCGCGGAGCTGTCTCAATCCCCTCTGAATCGGGTCAGTGATTTCCACATGTTCGGGAAAAGAGGGGTGAGGCCCATCTACGTCCAGTCTCAATCCCCTCTGAATCGGGTCAGTGATTTCCACGTCGCTGCGACGGTTCCGGCTCAGGCCCCCATCATCGTGTCTCAATCCCCTCTGAATCGGGTCAGTGATTTCCACTGTTTTTCCTCGCTTCAGGCGCTGCAATGGCGCAAGGTCTCAATCCCCTCTGAATCGGGTCAGTGATTTCCACCTACATAGCGCTTCATAACGGCGACCTACCCACGAACGTCTCAATCCCCTCTGAATCGGGTCAGTGATTTCCACAGCGTTAGGATCTTTGTCGGAGAAAGACGTGCCTGTAGGTCTCAATCCCCTCTGAATCGGGTCAGTGATTTCCACATATGTCTCCGATGGACCGGGCGATGTGCATCCAAAGTCTCAATCCCCTCTGAATCGGGTCAGTGATTTCCACGGAATTCGCGAGGCGGAGTGCTGCTTCGCAACTCGGGGTCTCAATCCCCTCTGAATCGGGTCAGTGATTTCCACGTAATAGTGGGGTTTGGGTTCCGGCTCCACGAGATATTGTCTCAATCCCCTCTGAATCGGGTCAGTGATTTCCACTCTATAAATACGTCGCACACCGAGTTGCGCATGAATGTCTCAATCCCCTCTGAATCGGGTCAGTGATTTCCACAGGCTTAATGAGCAATGGCAACCCTCGGACATTCACTATCCGTCTCAATCCCCTCTGAATCGGGTCAGTGATTTCCACCGTTTTGATATAAACAGGGGGTGAAATCGTGAACGAGGTCTCAATCCCCTCTGAATCGGGTCAGTGATTTCCACAAAATTGGCCATAAGACAGGAAGCCACAAAATCCTTGGTGTCTCAATCCCCTCTGAATCGGGTCAGTGATTTCCACATCGGAAAGGTATTGGGGGTGAATGAGTCCCGAATCTCGTCTCAATCCCCTCTGAATCGGGTCAGTGATTTCCACCTCCGCAGTTGGCCGAGCTAAGCTTGTTACTGAAGCTGTCTCAATCCCCTCTGAATCGGGTCAGTGATTTCCACCCTTTTCCGGACCGCGCGACGACGGCAGAATCGAATTTGTCTCAATCCCCTCTGAATCGGGTCAGTGATTTCCACCTTTGGTGGATAGTCTGGGGTCGACCCTCGATAGTTTGTCTCAATCCCCTCTGAATCGGGTCAGTGATTTCCACATCTCAATAAATTACTCTGCACTCCTTTGATGATCCTCGTCTCAATCCCCTCTGAATCGGGTCAGTGATTTCCACTCATTCTTCCCGGTCGGCGCATTAAGATCATGGCGGCGTCTCAATCCCCTCTGAATCGGGTCAGTGATTTCCACATCCCATCGCCTTCCCCACCTCCGGACATCACGGTTGCGTCTCAATCCCCTCTGAATCGGGTCAGTGATTTCCACTGTCTCCCGCGTAAATGAAGGAACCGCTGATTTTGCCGTCTCAATCCCCTCTGAATCGGGTCAGTGATTTCCACCAATGCAAATGGTCCATGCACTTGCGACAAAGACAAAGTCTCAATCCCCTCTGAATCGGGTCAGTGATTTCCACCTACAGCAGCGACCGCACCGGCCGCACCAGTGGTAGTGTCTCAATCCCCTCTGAATCGGGTCAGTGATTTCCACGTTGCTAGGGTTTACACGTCCACCACCCGCGAAAAGTCTCAATCCCCTCTGAATCGGGTCAGTGATTTCCACTGCGGCATCCACAAGCCGCATCATACCAGGCAATTAGCAGTGCCGTTTTCCGAACCTGGCTAAAACAGCAGGCGACCTCCTCACGCATCATCGATTTCGACTCACCCAAAACCAGGTCTAACTTCACTAAGCGTAATGTATTAGCCACTTTTTCCGAACCACCCCCCTTCACGCGTCGATTTATAGCATCACAGTCAAACCATTAGATAATCACAACTTTTGGTTCATCGGAGGGTCCCTCTGTGCCAAACCATTTGATTCGCCCCCGACAGGTGGCACACAACGGATAAATCCGAACGCGATCTTCAGCGGGTTCGATTGTTTCCTTCAGCCGCGCCACCATTTTCTCCGCCAGATCATCCTCGAGTATGCACTCGAACACACTGTACTGCACGCGTTGTCCGTAATCCAGGAGCGTCTCTGAAATTCGGTTGCGACGTGCGTCATCTACCACATCATACGAGATCACGTAGAACATGCTCACCTCCTTAGCGCTGCCAGGTGAACGGTTGATACGGACCGGCGCCCTTCAAGCAGGCCGCGAGCCTCTCAGCCTGCCGGCGATAGCAGCGGCGGAAAGTCGTCTCCTCTTCGGTCTCCGCGTCGAGGAAGCTCTGCGAGAGATACTCCTCATATGCCGCGAAATAACGCTTCATTGCTTCCGGCGTCAGATGCATTCCACCGGAGGGGGCGTGAAGCTGGAAGTCCGAGGGGCCGAACATCCGCAAATTCAAGATTCGCAATGTAAACCGATCTACCACTGGAGCACGGAACTCCTCAAGAAGATCCGCAGCCAGCGAGGGCCTGCCATAATCGGGCTTATGGAAAAAGCCAAGATACGGGTCAAAGCCGAGGCCGTCGAGAAGAGAGCCGATCTCATTGAAGAGCAGCGTGTAGCCGAATGAGAGAAGGGCATTGACCGGATCCGTCGGGGGACGGCGCCGGCGTCCCGGAAAGGCGAAATCGGCGCGAATCAGCTTCCCGAAGGCCCCGAAATATACGGACGCGGCTCCGCCCTCCAAGCCCAGAAGCTCGGACACGGAAGCCGCTTCGTTGACTGTGCGCAGGCTTTTGCGCAGGGACTCAACCTCCGATTTGAGATCGATTTCAGGATGGTCGTCCATAAAACGTTGAAGCATGGTCTGCTCGTTGGCCAGCTTGCCGGCCACCACACGGCGGGCGAATTGGAGGATGAAGGCCTCGTCGCGATGGTGATCGTATTGGGCGAGGCGCAGCTCGATGTTCTTGGTCATAGGGGAAGTCAGCTGCCCGCGCAGGCGACCGCGACTGGAGAGTAGCGCCAGCTCGATATTTTGATCCAGTAGTTCTGCGAGGGCCTGCGTCGTTATCTGAACATTGCCGAAGACCATGACGGCATCGATCTGGTGGCACGGCATATCCAGAAGCAGTTTTTCCTCCTTGAGGATTCTCAGGCGGTCCCCGCGCTTCGTAAGGACGGCGCCTTGTTCCGTAACGTATACGACGGCCATGATCAGACGCTCCTCTTGCCGGGACAGCCGGCGCGGTGATAATTCGTCAGATCGAGCGGCGGCGGCACGTACAGCACGCGGCGCGAGCGCCGTTCGGCCTCGAATGGAAGTAGTATCAGACTGCGGAAGAACATAACACCGAGAAACTTGAAGCCGTCATCGAAAGTGCGAATATCGGCCTCGTCCAATTCCAGCGCCATGCGATCTAATACTTCGTCGGTGAGCCGCGCCGCCTGCAGGGCCTTCTCGCGGGTTTTGCAGAGGATCAGAAAGTCATCCGCGTAGCGAACCAGCCGCAGACCCTGGGCCAGCAGCGTGTCGTCCATCTCGTCCAGGTAGAGATTCGCGAGGATTGGAGAGATAACCGAGCCTTGAGGAAGCCCTATCGTCATGCGGCTGATGCACTCGCCATCCCAGATATCGGCCTCGAGCCAAAGCCGCAGCAGGCGATGAATGCGCGTATCGGCGATCAGGGCGGCAGCTTTTTGCAGAAGACGAGGCTGGGGCACACTGTCGAAGTAGGCGTCGATATCGGCGTCAACGATCCAGCAATATCCCTGATCGTAGTAGTTGCGTACCTGCATGACAGCCTGCCGGACGGAGCGGCCGCGGCGGTATGCGTAGCTGCAGTCATCGAATTGCGCCTCGAAGACTGGTTCGAGGATAAGGAGCGCGGCAGCCTGGGCAATGCGGTCGCGAACCACGGGTATGGAAAGCGGGCGGGACTCGCCGTTGCCCTTGTCTACGAGAATGCGCAGCAGAGGCAAGGGGCAATAGAGTTCCGACTCCAGCTCGTAGGCCAGCCGCCGGAGATTAATATCGAGATCTGCGGCGAAGAACGGGATCGTCACCTGATCTACGCCAGCGCAGCCGTGGTTGTCGCGAACCTTGTCCCACGCCGCGTAGAGTGTTTCCAAGGAAGCGATACTCGACAGGGTGGGTTCCGAAACCATCAGATCCTCCTGCTAAGAGGAGAGCGGTGAAAATCAGGCTTCTTGCGCCACAAATTGATGCTAATTGCGGCAAGAAAAACAGGGGCACGGCGCGTCGTGCCCCTACTTCTTCCTGGCGACTCTGAACTGCGCGCCGTTAATAAGGATTGTGGTCGAAGATGACCACCTCGCCCGTTACTGGGGAGTCATAAATCAGTTTCTTTGCTTTCCCATGCAGTGCATGCGCCGCACAGAGATAAAGCCAGACCGGCGCCTGCCCCGTCAGGACCACATCATTGCCTTCCCCCGCAGCCTCTAGGATTTGGAGCAGATACGTCGCAAGCTCCGACAGCTTTGCGGTCGTGCCATAAATCTTCTTAAGGTCCAATCGCACAGGCGTTGACATGTGGCTCATCCTTGTCGCTGGCGTTTTTGATTGTCATAGACGGGCGTGCAGCAGCATTGAGCGTGCCTCCCGATATCCCACCCGCCCGTCACTGAAGTCCTGCAACCGTCAAACCCATAGATGAACATGAGGCGCCGTCCCGACGCGTGTGCGCATCGCGCAGCTAATCTTTGAGCTCCAGTCGAGGTGCATATCTGATGAGAATGGGAAATGAATCGACGCCCCCCTTGGGTTTGCCGGTAACCTCATCGTACAGGCTGCCAATTACCTGAACGTCCTGATCCTTCGCCAGGCAGGCCAAGACCGTGCCCACCTTCATCGCCGTGACACCTCCTGTAACGTCTGCAATGATGTCTCTCGCGCTCAGGCCGAAGCTTCTTTTCGCCTTTGCATAAATGTCCGTCACAATCTGGTTTGTCCGTGTGCACACGGCGGAATCCTCCGTCATATCGACGGTATAATTGTCTCCAACGTGAAATTTCAGGTCCTTGCCGGCCGGGATGACCTCAGTTCGTAGGAATTCCAGAAAGACCTCGAGATATGAGGCGGAAGTAATGCCCTGCTCTCTCGCCGATTTCGTCGTTATTATCCAACAGTGCTTGAGAGCTGATAGGTGGGCTTGAATCGCCTTGATGGCGTGTCCGAAGTTGGTCGCATCGGTATCGGCAAGCATGAGGGTGCGGTAGTCTCGTGACTCGACTGCAGTTCGCAGCTCCTCGGGAGAAAATCCGGGTTTTCGCTTGAAGTTTTGGTAGACAGAGAGAAACACGATCAGGCCGGCGTGTGCATCCCGTTTTCGTGCGCTGTCATCGCGCAATGCCATTGCCGTAATGTACGGCTCGATCTGACGCTGACGGGAGAACATGTAGGCGGCTGCAATCAAGCCGAAGAAGATTATGCCACCATACATGAAAACGTTCGGAAAGCTCGCAGCAATTGCGTTCTGCCAAAGACCCACAAAGATGCCGAACAAACCAATAGAGATGTTGCCGACGAAATGAGGAATGCGGAAACTACTTAGCATTGGACTCCTCCTTGCAGTTCATAAAGTTTGTTCTCCAATAACGAAAAGAGAAAGCACGACCGCGGCCCCTAGAAAAGGGAAAAACTTCTCGAGTATGAAGAAAGACCTTGCGCAAACAAGATCCAACGGGCCTAGGCATTACCTCCGGAACAACTACGGATTTATCTTCTTGACCAAACCATCGGCACCGACTGCGGCAACCCTCACTCTTTGGCGGGTACCGACCTTCCAAGGGGCATAATCCATTTGGAAAAGGAAATCCTCCTGCCCGGTCTCGACTATTCGGAGATGAAAAACCCGGCCTTCTTTTGCGATCACCTCTATCTGGACTCTGTCTCCTGGCTTTAGCCTTGGAACTTTCGGTTTCGGCTCAGGCTGGTGGGCTGGCCCCGTTTTCCTCTCAGCATCACTTTCCCCCAGGGGCAGCCGCAGTTTGGGTCGCTGGTCCTTCAGGGAGACAGTAGTGGCCGTCTTGTATCTTCCCTTGCGATCGATCGTAACTGCCCGGTAGGCGCCGTAGGACAAATACCCGATGGTTCCTTCTTCGTACTTGTCCAGCTTGAGAAGTTCCAAGAGAAAATCGGGCAAAGGACCGGCTTGGTCCTTGAGGGTCTTTAAATCAAACTCGCTGCCGGCTGTTTTCCATGCGGTGTAGCGATCCCCCCCAACGCTTACGAATGATTTTTCCTGATCGACCTGGATTCGGCACGAACCGAATCCTGCAGGCTTGGCCATTCCTATCTTGTGACCCAGGCCATCATCCAAGACAATAGAATGGACCAGCGTCGCCAGTTCGGTTTTGCTCAGGTTGTGAAACGTGACGGTAAAGCTGAATCGCACACCCACGGGTGCACACTCCGCTATCCATTTTGCGCGAGGACTCCCCTCGCCGGTAGCCGCCAATGCTTTTTGAGGATCATGGTGGTAATAGAACTTTCGCCCCGCTATCGGGCCGAGCTGCGAGCCACTCTGCGCATAGATTCCATAATGATGAGGCTTGGGCGTGGAAAGCTCAGGTAGCAGAATATCGTGCGTCTCCAACTTTCCTTCGGTTAGTACTGCGTCAGAAAAAGCCACGCGTCCCTGAGCATGAACCTCGTCGCCCTGGATCACACCAAAGAGGCGGCAGGCAGGGCATAGTGAGGACCACTGCGCGCATTTATCGTGGCCATGGTCGCCGAGCAATGCCAATTCATAGTGAACCCTTTCCCCTCTCTTCTTTGAAGTGCCTTCGGTCGCGGCCATTGTCAGGCACGAGTTCGTGATTGCCTCAAAGATGGCCCGTACCATGCCTTTTAGTGTCGTGCCCTGAAGAATCGGCCTGTGTTGGCTGTCACGCAAGAAGTGAAGCTTATCGCGCCGCATCGCATCGAATTCATACTGGACGTTTTGGTGATCTGCTGAAAACAGCGCGCTGAGAGGAATCAAATGGCATTGCAGGCGCCCACTGAAAGCCTCTTCGCCAATCCGGTGCCAACCCGGAAAGGCCTCGCGTTTGACCGGCGTTTTGTCCAGCGGCACGAAGTTGTATGGGTTTATCTTAGGTTCAACCTGCATAGCGGAGTCTCCCGTCAAGATTTCAGCATCTCCACCGCAACACAACGCATGAATTCGCCCTTCTCGCCTCTTGCATCACGATAGCGGCGAACCACAAGCCGTGGGGATGAGTCTTTCGCCGCGGGCGAGCTCAAGGCCAACGGATAGGTTTGAATCTTCGGCAGCTCCCCGGCATAGAAGCGAGGGGCACCATCGGGATTGCCCTTCGGATCCTCCTTGGGATCCACCCAATCCCCCCAAAGCACAAGCGGGATAGGATCGCCCATAGATTCAAGGTCGATGACTTGGGAGAATCCTTCGGGAATTCGAGCATCGTCCAGCAACAAGACACCATGGAAGGAGCCATCCCGATTTTTCTCCCATCGATATTCCCCACCTTCTCCGAAGAGGCGGCCCATTTGCCATTTGAGAAGGTCATTCCAATCTGGAACCTCCGAAATTCGCGCAAGACGGGCATCCGAGAATCCCTCAATCCAGGCGTATTCGAATCCGGCCTGCGGCGGCGAAAAGGAATGTGCTTTGAATGATGCAATAAAACCGATCTGGGGGCTCATGCCGCTGCCTCCTTGATCTTCTTTTCTATGAAGTCGTTGAATGCTCCTGCCACACTTTCCCAAAAAGAGATCTTGGCCGCATCGGAAACAGAAAAGGTTTCATACAGGCTGAGGCCGCCCGTTGCTACTTTTGCCAAATCGCATTTGGGCGCCTCGGAGGCATGGAGACCGTAGCGCTCCCTCTCGGAGTCGGATGCGAGACTTCCCATGTGATGGACCTGCCCGGAAGTCCTGCCGATCGGATAGGTCAGCAGGACATTTTTCACTTCGCCTGTGACCGCGCCAAAACCTTTTGTCTTTCCGAAACCGATGGGCACAAGTCCCTGCTCGAAATCGCGGAATACGTACGCTATGAGACCCAAGTGCCACAGCTCGAAGTTGGCGACGACGATCCGGGTTGTGAAGGTCGCGCCTTCCAGCGCATGAAACTCCATGTTTGCGCCGCTGTGAACGCCTCCTGTAAAGCGGTCAATCCCGATCATGTCGCGGTATACCGAGCGATATCCTTCCTGAATTTTGGCGTCCGCAAATGTGATACGGCTTGCCGTGCCCGTGCAGCCGAAAAGCTTGCACGCCGGGCATGCGACTGCATAAGGCACGGCTGGCTTGGTGAGGTCGATTCGCTTCGAGCAAGACTTGGGTTCCTGCTCGTCCATGGAGAATGGATCGCAGGCCGTTAGTGGAGGCGAGGCGGTTTCGGGAAGCAGAGTTCGGATGATCCGTTCCGCCTGAGCCCGAAAAGGTCCGCGTAGCGACGTTCCTGGAACATAAAATGGTAAGCGAAGCGCCTCTGCTGAAGTGGCTGCCTGGACGGCCTGGTAGATCCTGCTCTTATCCGAATGACTGATGAAGATCATATTGGGCCACTTACCCTCGGCTTCCGGTAGCTGGTCTTTGTCGTACCGGCCGTCCGATATGAGCAGGGGACCCTCACAGGCCAGCTTCCATTCAAATCGGGCTTCGCACAGCTTACGTTTCAACATGTTGGAGTATCCTTCCATTGGAGCGGCTTGTGTGGATCTTCGCGTTTTGAAAGGGCTTGCCTTAGCGATTCCGGGTTTTCGAAGCCGCTGACAGAAAGCTTGTTTTTTGGGGAGTCATCTAGCGCAATCATTCCCAGGCCGGCAGCTCTCTTGCCCCCAATGTAAAGCCCGCCGCGCAGTAGGGCCAGGATGAGGTTGACGAGCAGGGAGTCTTTCCCGGATACATTTTCGACCTGCATGCGGAAAGTGAAAGCCGGTCCGGGCTCCATCACTTCGTAGTCAAACTTCACTCCTTCGCAGGCGACCCCGGTGTCGCGGTCGATTCCAACACCATCGCGGATTATCAGCTTGCTCTTGAGTTGATCCTCGCTTTGTTCCGGGTACGCATCCTCTACGATCAAGCGCGAGGCGAATATCGTGCATCCGAACAACTTGCAGACGTCGCAGAGCTTCGATTCCGCAAATTGAGCCAGCTCCTCATCAGTCAAGTCCTTCCCGGAGCCGCTTCGCTGCCTTTCGTTCTGAAAGTCTCGCACTTTTTTGTTACAGTCTTTGTTACTGTCATCTTCCGAGAAAAGCACACAGGTTTTCAGACCCTGTTCCGCGGGGCTTCCGGCCAGGATGCGTTCCAGCTCCGAGCGGATGGCGCCGCGCAAGCTGGTTCCCGGTATATATGGCATTTTGTCGCGGGTTCTCATCAAGGGCGCATCGGTCTCATCCGATGCCTGGCCCGAAGAAAGCCGGAGAGGGCTCTTCAAAATGAGCCTACCTTTGAAGCGATACCGATTCTGGAGGAAATGATGTCCGAAGGTCCCGTTCATGGCTTTTCAGCCTCCTCGATTTCAGTTGGCGGAAGATCCTCGTTGAATTTCGCACCATAGCGATAAAACACGTGGAAACGAGCCCAGAAACGCTGCAGGGCTGCGAGACGATCCAAGATCGAGATCACATCTTTGTCAGCCCCGTTGAGATAACGTTCGTTCTGAATCCAATCCATGAGAAGATCACCCAGCGCCTGCCCGGCACCAGCGCCGCTAGCAGGCTCATACCATGATGTGGCTTTGCCCTGACGGTCGTGCTTCGCTTTCAGTTTTGCCATTTGGTGGGATAAGAAAGCCGCGGTTTCTTCCTTTGCTTTTTCAAGCGTCGCAGCCCTCCGGATGCGGTCGGCCACTGCTGCCATCTGAGCGGAGCTGATGCTTGCGAAGCCGCACTGGTACAAGCGTCGGGCACAGCGGAGGAGACTATCGTCCACGAAGCTCAGGGCAGCATCGGAAAGATATCTCTTGGCGAGATGGTCGTTCACGGCTGTTCTCCATCGGGCGTAAGGTGAAACGGGTGCCATAGCACAGCAAGGCCGTACCCCTCGCAGTTGAGATCCCCTATCCAGCCGACTCCATTTCCTTCGGGAATTTCCGGCTGAACGACATCCTCCTTCGCTTCAAAAAGAAATGCGCTGCCGGCTGCTACTGCCAGGCGCGGCACTCTGGGAAGAAAAAGCGGATCGCCATCGAACCCGTAGATCGTTCGCGTGTCCATGAAGGCTCTGACAAAGTGCTGCTTCCACTGTCTGGGAGCGATCTGTAACGGCACGAGGTCGCTGAGGGAGGGTGCGCTTACATCTCTAAGATAATCATCGCGAAAGAGACCATCGGTGAGGAGGGTGACAGCCAGTACGTGCCTGCCGCACTTTTGCGAGAAGAGATCGAAGCGATCCTTTGCTAATCCCCAATCAGGAACCGAGATCGCCTTTTTCTCAACCTCCACCCATCCCTGGCCGCGGCTGGCGCCCCTGCCCAGGGCCGCAGTGAAAGGGTTGCCGACCAGCAGCCGGAAATGGGAATCGAGGGCTTCCGGTGCATCGATGGAACAGTTGAAGGCTTGATCCTCTTCCAACACGCGCTGAAGATATAGCTTGCCCATACTGGCGCTGGCACGTATTGGGTCGATAGCGGTGCGCGTGATCATGCGTGTACTGACCTTCACCTGTTTGCGGTGGATCGGATCCCAGAACCCGGCTGAATAGTCAATTGGCCATTTGCAGCCGGCACGCCGGCATGAAACGGGCTCGTCTCCAGACAGAAGCAAATCCAGCATCCCATGATAATCGTCTGCCAAGAAGCCACCCTCGTACTTGCATGAACGGGCCGAGAGGGGGATTACCTGAGAGCCTGCAGGGAAGGCGAAGCCAAATTTCACGCTTCCCGAGAGGAAAATTCCGCGAAAGATTTCGTCAGCTTTTCCGCGAACCTGGAGATATCGGCGGGCGATGATCCCTCGTATGGTATTGCCAGGGATGAAGTGAAGAGTCTCTAGAAGGTTGGACGCGGGCGGAGCCCCGGCCAGGAGCGCGGGCGATCGAAGAGTTATCTGCAGTGGTGTGGATGTCATATTCCGGCCTCCGCGATGTGGATTCCACCTTCGAGTCTCCCGCGGCCGGCACATTTCCGCGAGCCCAGCCCGTCCACCAGCGTTGCCGCTGCAATCAGGAAATTTCGTTCATTCCGGGCGACTCTTGCATCCAAAAGCAGCTTTCCGGAGAAAGTTAGTGGGGGAACAACTTCGTCGAAGAACAGGTGATCGCCGAGGGCTGTCCTTCTCTTCCGCGACAGCGCAATCCCGGGGCGAATCTCTACGTCCGGACAAACGACGGGATTATGATTTCCCGCCAGACTGGTGCGAATCAGGGCCTGCCAAGTCGGATCCAGCAGCGCATCGCTGACTTGAAGCAGTGCAGGAATAGCAGGGTTGCCGAAGAGCTTGCAGCTGGTACAGGCTCGATCAAGGTTTTTGCAGATGACGCCCTTGTCCGGGTGCAGCCAGCAGCCACCTGATGGTGGAGCAGATCTGAGCATTCTATCCGCGAAAAAGCGCAGTCGGCCCTTGACCGTCGAGCCGGGAATGTAGGGTAGGCCTTTTTCGCCGGCCTGCGACGGAGAAGGGCGCCATTTGGCGGCGCGCACCACCGTTCGATCGAGCAGGCCGGCGATTCCGAGGCCGGTAAAAACGCTGACTGGAGTTCGGAAACGCAGGTAATAGACGCATTCTCTCAGAGGCATCTTGGTTTACCCTTGTAAGCCCGGCGTGACCGGGTGAACAAAATCGTAGATCTCGATCAGTTCGGTCAGAGGCGTTGACCAGTGATCCACTGTTTCCTCTCGAAAAGGGAAACGGTTCAAATCTGAAACCAGCCGCTCGAGAGGCGAACCCGGCTCGAGCGACCCGCTCGCCTTGAGCCGTTCCTTCAGGCGGAGGCCATCAAACTGAGCCTGGAGGATTCCTTGGAAAAGCACCGGATATAACGCTTTGATTTTGTTGCGTGGAACATTCGATTCTTTAAGCGCGCGAATCCGCTCGAGAAGCATCAACATGTCGGATGCCGTATATGGACGCTCGGTTAAGATCGCATTGATTCCCGCATTGCGAGTGAGGTATTCGCTCTTGCGTCGCTCTTTGATTTTTTCACTGCCAGACTCGTGGAGAACGGTGAAATCGAGAGTTCCTGTCTGAACGGCGGCGGCCGTGTCCCCTCGCGCTAGGTCGGCCGATTTGCGCTTCGCCAACTTCATCAAATCGCCTGCGATTTCCATGAGCTGGCTGGCCGGATAGGTGGAATGCGCGAGGACAACGCCGGCGGAACTCGTCAATCCTTCCGGGGCAAACGGGCTTGGCAGTTTCTCCCCCCACGCTTGCTGCAACTCCCGGGTTCGCTTTTGGAACTGTTCCAAGAACGTGGCGGCAACAGGCAGCGCGGTGTGGCCCGGAACGACGAGAATGAGGTCATCACCACCGGCTAGGACGAACTCCGCAGGAATGTAGCGGCCAGGCTCTCCGGCCTTGGTGGTGGCTTCTCGCGCGCCAACATGTTTTAGAACCGCCTCGACTGTGGCCGCCCTGGTGCTTTGGTCGACGATCTCGGAAAATGCCCGATAGGCCTCGATGCAGCTTTCATCTGCTGGAAAGAGCTTGCCTATGTTTTTGATAACCTCCCCCATCCTGTTGCCATCGGCGTAGATAAAACCAACATAGTTGCTGGGTTTCGATTCCGTACCGATTTGATCGAAATCCTGGGGAAGACGAATGCGCGTGCCGCTACCAAATTCAGCTTCGATTCTCTCCGACAAAGTCGTGAGGATCTGGTTGGGCCATTGGGCTTGCATGGACGATAGGAGAGGCAAAGGGACATTGAGATCCCAGTTTGCTTTAACATCTTGATAAAAGCTGAAGATCTCTTGTCGCTTTTTCAAACACGAGGAGCAGAGACAGTGGCTTCCTTGAATATCGGGCGGTGGGACAACCCCTGCCGGTTCTTTACCACAAGAACTGCACGGACGGATCCATCGTCCAGCTATGATGGGGTGAGGCTCCGCTCTGGCCAGCTTGTTTTTCTGAGACTCGCGCACGCCTCGGGCTATCCAATCCGACATGAGCTCGTTTTCAAGCCGCGGTAGCACTTCGACGGAGACTCGAGCGCTTGTGGTACGATCCTCGTATAGCTGACGCACCTCACGGGCAAATGATTCAGCGGCGCTTTCGGAATCGAACAAAAGACGGCCGGACCCACCGCCCAGGTATATGCACTCGTGTGAGAGATATCTTCCGAGCAGCCTTCTGGTCTCGTCACGGTTCAGCTTATCCAGAAGCAGGCTGGCGCCCCTTGTTTCTCTCAGGATTGGAGAGGCAAATAGGTAACCCTTCACCCGCTGTGTTTCAATCACAACAAGAAACCGATTCTTACTCATTTATTTCTCCCGGGGGAGTGCGCCGCAGCGGTTATTTCACAGCGGCGGGCACACTGCTGCCAGGCGTCGCGAGAAAGGGATCCTCGCCGGAGCCGGCAGCCATGCGATATCTGCCGAGGCCGAAAGTAGCGCCTTTCCCGACGTGCAGGTGAGTTCCGAGAATAAGATGTGGCCAGAAGGGCGATAATTCGCCACGAAAACCGAGTCTTCCCAGGAAACCTCCTAAATACATTTCCCTTTCCTGCCGATTGGAATAGCGCCGCCAATCCTCCCAATCCAATCGATGGCGCACGAGTCTTATGGACTCAGCTCGCTTTATAGCTTCATCAATACTGTTCTTCCAATCTCCGCCACAATGATAAAAGGAAAGCAAAGAGAGCCGACGCGACAGATTGCGATAAAGAACATGGAACTCAGGAGAATTGCAGAGGTGACTGCCGAACTTCAGCCGCGTAGGCGTCAGAAAGTCCAGGGTTACGGCATCGAGCGTGGTGGGCTGAGGATGGAGTCTCTCGATTTCTTTTGGGGTAATCAGATCCCTTCCATCCTCATCCAGGGAGATCAGCTTTAGGTCCAGAGGAGTGGCTTCACCGGCCGCGTTTAGTATCCATTGCCCGGATACGCGACATCGGCCTTTTCCCTTGCCCACACCGTGAATGCCCATAAGCTCGATGGCTACCAGAAAATAGGGGAGGCAGACAACGGCCTTACCTATCAGTAGAAACTCGAAGGTTAGGGATTCTCCAGGGGCATATTCCGTCTTCTCTTCGAGCGGAGGATCCAGAATAAACGGCTGCGGCACATGGCGAATTCCTCGTGGCCCACCCTTGCCTTCCGGAGCAACCGGCTCGAACAGATAGTGGTATACACACCCACCGATTTGCTCGGTACTGATTGATTTAGGGGCATCGCAGGTGCAGCCGACCCGCTTCAGGGCATGGCCTAAGGCTCCGCGCAGGGAGGATCCTTTGTATGCCGGGAGATGGATAGTGTCGATGGCTTCAAGTTGAATGCGAAACTTGGCGAACTTAAGAGAGAGGGGCATGAGCACCTCAGCCGGGGGGGAGCCGGGTGAAAAACCAGGAGAGCGCCGCCAATATTCCACGTCGCGCAAGCCCGAGTCAAGGTTTTTGGAGGACGCCAGAGATCGAGACAACGGACAACATAAAGACACTAGTTAATTGCGAACTGCAAATCTAGGAAAATAAATCGCAGGTCTTCAAGTCTGCAATTCGCAATTTTGCAATATGCAATTGTGGGATAAAAACTCTCAGACTCAGGATGTATGAATTAAAGGCCACGAGGAACGGCAGCGGCCTTTGCCTTCGTGGCCTTTGTGTCTTCGTGTTGTCCTTATTCACCTCGGGGTGACACGGCCGTCCGGGGCGATGTGACGGACGCCGGTGGCTTCGTAGACGACGGTCAGCAGATCTGTTTCAATTCGGGCTCCGGCGGCAAGTCGCAGCAACCGTCCCTGGGATTCGCGGGCTCCCGGCAGACTGCTGTGCGGTTCCATCCCCAGGACGTAGGCGCGCCCGAACCACGGATAGTCCTTGGTGTAGCCGAACTCATGCCACAGCCAGACGTAGTTGAAGATCTGAGGATCGAAAACTAAACCAACTCCCAGCCTACTCTTCGGTTGTGTAAGAACCACCCAACCTGCGCGCAGCCCGTGGAGGTATTTCATGACCTCCTTGTCGGTGTGCTCGGGTGTCAGGCGGCTGTGATCGGTTCCTTGAGGATCCACTGTGGCGAGCGCCACAGGAAGTCGATGTCCGCCGGCTTGTAGAGCAGTTCGATCAGGTCGCATCCTTGATCGACAAGCAAGGTCACGCGCAGGAACTCGTTTTCGAGAATGACCGTGCGCAGGCTGTCGATGCGAAAACGGTCAGTGACGCGAGCACTGTAGTTAAGGGTCAGCCCCTCAGGTTGAATTCGATTTCGCGAACGTCTCCGAACGACTCGATCATGTACTTTTTGATCTTTGCGATCAACTTTTTCTCGGCGACGCGCACGGCTTCGCGCGAAATATCGTACCTGTCAGCGATTTGCTGCAGGGTTTGAGGTTGGTCGGCTATCAGCCTCTCATTCAGAATAACCCTTTCCCGCTCCGAGAGAGTGCCGGCAAAATCCTTGAACTTCTTCTCCAGCAACTCGCGGAACTCCCCATGGGCTATTTTCTCGTCGACGCTCTGTTCCATGAGGTGGAGCGTATCTATATAACGCCTATCCCCGTCGTCGCTGCCCGCCGGAGCGTCCAGCGAAACGTCCGGTCCCGACATGGCTTGCTCGACATCGCGAATCTCCGCTTCATTCACGCCAAGGCTTTCCGCCAGCAGTTTGGAAGTGGGCGTAATGCCCTTGGCTTCCAACTCCCGCTTTTCTCGGCTGAGATGCATGAGGATCTTGCGACGGGTATTGGTTGTCCCGATCTTTACCATGCGGGCGTTATCCAGCAGGAACTTGAGGATGTAGGCTTTAATCCACCACGCCGCGTAAGTTGGCAGTCGCGTTCCCCGGTAGGGATCGAACCTCTTCACGGCTTGGACGAGGCCTACATTTCCCTCCTGGATGAGATCCAGGAGATTCTGATAAACCTTGTGGTAAATCAGCGCGATTTTCACCACGAGCTTCAGATTTGAGGTCACCAGATGATAGGCGGCCTCGCGGTTACCGGTCTTGTGAAACTGGACCGCAAGGTCGTGCTCCTCCTCCCGGCTCAAAAACGAAAACCTGCTGATTTCAAGGAGATAGCGACGGAGGGGATCGTATCGGGTCAGCTCGGTCGAATCAACGTGAAGGCTTTGGTCCTCCGAATCCAGGGTATCTTCGACCGCCGGCAGTTCTGGTTGAATTTCAATTTCCTCGTAGTTATCTTCCACGGCAACCATTATACGGGATAGGCAAAGCGAAGACAAAAGCCGAGGAAGAGTGGGGTGCAATTAGAAGTGGGAGTCAACTCAGCCCAGTCAGGAATCTGCTTCCGAATGGTTTGGCTCGAAAATCAAACCACGAAGGCCTCGAAGACCGCAAAGAATCTGAGGTAGTTTCTTCGAGGTCTTTGAGGCCTTTGCGGTTTGCATTTTGGGGATTGACTCGCAGTTTCGATTGCACCCGGAAGAATGCTGCCACGGAGACCTGGCGCGGCATAGCCGCGACCAAGACCACATTATCGGCAATCGCGGCGTAAGCTGTTGCCGAGCACTCAGGTATACCGGTCATCATCACCGAATGGCGATGACTGCTTGATTGGACTTTACGCCGGCTACGGTGACGTTGACAGGGACGTTGTTGCCGGTCGGGCTGTTCGAGGGAACGGTAACCTGCACCTCGTACACTCCGATATCGCCCGTTTTCAGCGAGGCTGAAACGACGTTGGCGGATATTCCTCCTATAGTCACGGTCACCGGCAGCACCGGTTGGGGCGCAGGTGTTCCCGCGCGCTCGCCATTCTGGAGCTTTGGACTAATGGCGCCCAGGCCTGTCATGCGGAGCGTGATCACCTGACCAGGGTGAGTCGGGTTATTAGGATAGATAAGGGTGCCATTCTGATTGCGAGCAATAGCCGTTGCTCCATCCAGATACCTGCTATACCGGAATTCATTATAGTTAATAACGTAGATTCCGGGCGCTTCTGCCAGCAGGGGAATCTGGATGGTCGGCTGCTGCGCCGGCGATCCCTCCTTTACGAGTTCAAGCGTTACTTTTCGTCGCTTCGACGGGTTGGCGTCTATGTTGTAAGGGATCTGGAACTCAACCTGCCTTGGACTGACCCTTGTGATTGGAGCAGGATTGCCGTCCACCCGGATCGTGATCCCTTGAAGCGTAGTGGGGAAATCCGTCGTCAGACTGTTATCTAAACGTAACTGAGGTGCGTCAAAGGTGGAGTCGGCAAAGTTGAAGCCGAGAATGACAGTCCGGCTGCCTGGGCTTAGATCTGTAGGGGCAACCGTTCCGGCGGCAGCATTCAAAACCATGGCGGATGTGAACAGGGGATGGGAGTTGCAGATACCCCAGCCCAAACCTGGATCGTAGATTTGGACTTGATCGGTAACCATCCCGGGCGCATCATTCGTGCCCACCATGAGGCGGCCTCCGACAACGTACAGTTTTCCGTCAAAAACAGTTGCTGAAGCGGCAGCCGTCGGTAGCAGCGGCTCGAGCCCCTTCCTCCACGAGTTGTCGGCGAGCTCGTAGGTTTGCAGAAGCTGCTCGCTCGGACCGTTGACTGTCTGGCGGCCCCCGATAAGGTAGATCCGGTTCTTGGTGTAGCCGGCGGTGGCCTCGTAAACACCTGTCGGAGTGCGCTGTGAAAACTCTTGCCAGGCATCGGCTAACGTGTCGTAGACAAAGATGCGACTTGTTACCACATCCCCGTCTATTCTGCCGTTGATCAGATATATCTTCGATCCGATTGCGACGGCACTGGAACCCGCCGTCGCCAGGGGCGCGCTGGTGCCGAAAGACCACGAATCCGCAGCAGGATCATAAACCTGCACATTATTGGTAAGGGTCGGATTGCCCGTCAGAGTATTTGTCCATCCGCCGATCACGTACATCTTACCGTTTACTTGTGCCGCTGCCGCTCCGCTGACGACCGTTGGGGCGGGATTTCGGACACTCCAGCCGTTTGTCGCTGGATCGAACACTTGCAGTTGGTTCGTGGACTTGCCGATTCCGGGCAAAAAACCACCGACGACATAAATCCTGGATCCAATTGCCACGCTCTGCGCGGCCATTACTGGAGTACCCATCGGTGCGGCCGTTCCCCACTGATTCACAGCCGGATCATAAACTTGAACCATGGCCGAGGCATCAGATCCGTCAAATCCACCCAGTTGAAACAATTTGCCGTCGACGGCCACCAGGCCGTTACCGGAGGCAATCCCTTTCAACTGACAGGGCGGCGTGACAGTAGATGCAGGGACCTCCACCAGTTCATCCGTATAGAGGTTGAAGTGAGGGTGAAAGAATGCATTCGCTGCCAGCTGTACTCCGTTTGGATTGTTCTGATCGTTCAGGCAATTCTGAGGCGGTGCGTTTGCCGCGCATCCGGTGGGGTTGGCAAAGTAGAAGTTTCCGTTCTCCCCGAAAGAAAAGGGCGGGAATATTCCCAGGCGCGGAAACAGGGTCACCGGTGCGACGGTAAAACCCGCGAACTCAAACCCCGTGATGTTGCCATACGAGTCGAAATGGAAACCGGCCGTTGTGGATACCTGTGGTTTGTCGGTAAAAGGCCGGTCGATCGGCAAATCGGTAGGCGGATAATCGCTCACAAAGCCAAACGGGATGCGGATGTTCTTCGTGACTCTCGCGATCGTGCTGTTTTGGAAGATCGAATGGACGGAGAAATTCGAGATTTTCCCCGTCTTCAGGTCGAGATCTCCCTCGCTGGCGAACAAGGGATTGTTGAAAACCCGATTGTCGAGCAAATCGTAAGTTTGGCCGCCGGGAAAGGCAATGCCGTCGCTCGTGCCACTACCGTCATAGAACATCTTAAAGTGAGCCATGTTGTCTACCGGTGGGCTGAACTGGAACTCGATCCGTCCACTCTGGTAGGTGGCGCCTGGACGGGCGCGGCCCTGATAGAGAGCGGGAAAGTTGTAAAACTCGTCGCCGAACTGGCTTTTCGTAGCGTCCAGCGCTCCCGCCAAGCGCAGACTTTTCGGTAAGGTGACGTCTGCCGCATAGAGGCACGAGCTGAGGGTGAACAGAAGAAAGAGCAGCAGCAGTTTTTTCATCGTCATTTCCCAGATGGCAACCATAGAAGTTGATCAGCCTGCGAGCCGGACTGGCTCGTGCTTTTGGGCACCAAGTCATCACGCTTCGCGACGCTGTCGACATCCACGAGCGTGTAGTTTTGATTGAATGCGCTGTTTACAAGGGTCAACAAGCGGTTTGCGAGCACGGCATGTGCGGTAGGGGTTGGGAAGATTCCGTCGCGCGAAAAGAACCCTTGCAGATAGCTCCCGCCGAGAGTACGGGAACCCGCCTGGACGCCGCTGCTTGCGGCTTCTTTATAGAACGCATTCAGATCGAAGGTTTGAAATCCGTTTTTCTGTGCTGCGGAGGCAACGGTCGAATTATAGGACTGGACTGCCGATCGTACCGCCGCGACCACTGATGCCCTCAAAACTGAATTGCTCGCGAGGTTGGCGACGCTGCGTCGTCCCGAGAGCTGCTGCCCAATCTCTACCAGGCCACCCAAAGTGAGAAGATCTCCACTTTGCAGGCCAAATGTCGACATCAATGTCGCCGAACTGGTTTTGTAGAGCTTTGCGGCGGCGTCAATAGTCGTGAAATACGCCGTGTTGGTCGGATCCGGCACATTCAGGACCAATACATTGGCGAACGTGTTCTTGAGTCGCGTTGCGATGGTGTCGTAATCCGTGGCAAACGAACTGGCGGGGGTGATCTTTGATGGGTCTCCGCTCAAGGCGCCGTCGATTACATCGCCGAAACCGAGTTCCAAAACTACAAAGGTCGGCTCCATCATCTCCGTGTATTCGATCTGGCTCCACGACGGCGGATTGTCTAAGACCAGCGCGGGATAGCCCAAGATCTCATTGATCATCGTCTGCTTCAGATTCCCTTCGCGGACGAAAGGCAGCGCCGGGCGCGTGCTGATCGTCTCGGTGACCTTTATGAGGGGGACCGACACATTGAACGTGAACAGGGGAAATGGGAGAATGCGCAGCACGCTCTGGCTCACGGAGGGCATCAGGTTAGCCAGCGGGTTGAAAGAAACTAGCAGTACAGGATCACCCTCGTGAAAGATAGGCAGCGGCGCCGGTGCGCCCGACTGCGCCGGCGCGATCGGATCGAAAAGGGGAAGTGGGAAAGCAGCCCCCATCTGCTTGGCCATAAACACAGGGTAGCTGTCCTGTTGGTACTTGTCGATCAGCTGGAAAGCTGAGTAGCCTGCCGATAGTCCCCCGCCCACCACGACGAAGCTCGTAGTATCAAGAGGCTGCTTCTGAGCCAGAGCCGGCGAGCTGAGGGCTAATAACAACAGCGGAAGGATTATCTTCCTTATCATGGGTTCATCCTCGTGCGTGTCAACGAAAGGTCACTGGGCTATTCGTCAATGACCAACAATGCGAATCGCGAAGCCAACAAAGCAACTGCTTCAGATCGTCTGCGGTCTCGGGGGTTCTCGCGGCTTGATTTCCCATCCAAGCCGATCTGGGTGCTCCCATCCAATCCCATCTAGCGATCAAAGGGATGTGCGAACTCGCCCAGGTGAATGCGTAGCCCGAAACCGAACAAATGAGCAAAATTCTGATACTCCCCGTTTGTGAAGATATTGTTGTTGTCGGCGACGTTTGTGGTGCGGTTCAAAAACTTCATCGCCTGATAAAAGAAAGAGATCTCTTTGTTACCCATCACCATGCGGGAAACACCAAACGTAAAGTTGTTGCGGCTGGAGTCCGGAAACAGCGGACCCACGCTGGCGTCCTTTACCGGCGAATGGTCGAAAATATAGCCCGCGCGGACGGTCATCTTTTCGCCCATTTGCTTTTCAAATCCCACGCGTGCGATGTAGGAGTTCTCCAGCTGGAATTTCAAACGCAACTCCGCGGGCGTTGCAAGAGTCGTAACGACAGTGTTGCCGTTGACGTCCTGCCCGGTCGACTGCGTCAAGCTGAAATTGACCGGCACATCCTTGAAGCGTCTGTAATCTTGAAAGTCTAACTGCGCGGATATCGTGCTGTGCCAGAAAGCCGAATTCGAGAAACCAACACTCCAGGTGCCCGGCGTAACAAATGAGCCCTTGATGCTCTGCGTCGGGAAGAGGCTGGGGATCTTATCTTTGCCAACAAAGGCTTCCAGCGGATACCCGGTCGTAAACGCGAATGAAGCCTTCCCGCTCAAATGATGCACGACAGCGCTGCGCCACATCAGGCCGAAATTCGTCTTGCTCTTCTCGTGCTTCCAAAGGTAGCCCACATTGTATCCGGGACTGTTGCTTGTGCCGGCGAGACGGGATCGTCCCTCCGGCAGCAGCCGTGCAATAGCCTTGCCCGCCGGATTATCCGGCTGTCCGGGAAAAACTATCGGGGCAAGCTTCTCACCGAAGACTGTGCCATCGTCCAACGGGTTCAGAATGCTCTGCTCGATGAACAGGTGGGTGTGAACCATAGCGATGCCGACGGCTATCGCGCTGTTGTCCGTTATTCGGTAAGCCATTGTTGGCTGAAACCAGAATGACTGGAGTGCCGCTCTGGTTCCCGAAAAACGCCCCACGTACTTAAGGTTTTTGGGATCCGAGTCTCTGAAACTCGTAGCGTTCGCGGACAGCCCGAATGGAGCAAACATCGCAAAGCCGAAGGTCATCCTTTGCGACATGCTCTTGGTAAGGTACATGCTCGCAACGGGGATCAGCTTCGGCTTTACGTTCAGGTTGTATCCCTTTTCGGGCACAATCGTTCCTGGAGGTGTGCTCGAGGGAAAGAAGCGGAACAAGCCAACGACACCCAGGCTGTCCATCTGGAGCCGGGTGCCCTTTTGGAAGGCAATGCCGGCGGGATTGTAGAATAGTGCCGATCCGTCGTTGGCAATAGCCACGAAGGCTCCGCCCATTCCTGCAGCTCTTACGCCGTTCTCAAAAATCGAAAAGTTAGATGCGAAACCGGAACCTGAAGTAAAGACGAGCCCGGCAATGGCAAGGACAACAGTTCTAATGTGCATGTTCACCCGAGTAAACTGCGCGATTCGTTATACGCAACGCCACAAGGATAGAGCGGCGACCCGATGTCCGCGTAAAGTTACCTTGGGATACTAATTCTGTCAAACAATTTCATTAAGTCCGAAAACCAAGACGGCTTTGAGGTCAAGGAGGTCGCGGAAGTCAAGATGCCTCCGGTTTCTCTATGCCTCTACGATGTGACGCTTAGGTTTCCAGGCCTGGGCGGGGGCCTCCTGCGCTCTTGCCTGGGGCAACACGCCTCTCAGGAACAAATCGGTTATTCCATTGAAGCAGAGGAAATGAGGCTACATCGATTCTTCAGTGCCGTTTTTTGCGTCTAGCGTTTTCTGAAGCATCAGCAGAGTCACTCCCATGCCACGAGCCAATCGCCACTTTCTTCCTGGATCCAGATGTGTGAAGAAGTAGGTTTGCGTGTACGGAACCGTACACGTCAGCAACAATGTCTTTGGCGGAAGGATGGATAATCCGGCTTCGCAGCGGCGTAAAGATCGCTTCGCGAGGCATATGTGGAGTCGCCCCAGTCAGCAATCACTCTCTCCGCCTGTGCTCTATGCTCCGAAAGGGATGCAGTTGACATCGTAGCCACGGGCGTGCGGAGCTAGGGTATCCAAGAGGACTAGGTTTTAACACGATCGGCCGGCGCAGAATAACGTGGTTAGGACACCCTTGGCCCCATTGCGCCAAAGGCGGCCACCTGGCGCTCCGCTAGCTGAAGGCGCGAACCGAGCGGGTAGCCGCCGACGGGAGGATTCGCGGTGAGGATCCGAAATGAGAACTAGGCCAGAGAAATGTGTGTTAGTCTCATCCATGCTGATAGCGAAAGGGAAGTCGTCGGTGTGCTCCCACAACATGGCCTCTGGGCCGATGGTTCCGCCTGGGGGCCCTATGGTGCCGTAGCCAACAGGCGTGGCAGAGTCGGGAATCAGCAAAGCTCACCGGTTGCGGCTTTGGTCGAAAAAGTGGTGAACTCTATCGATGCTGTGCTGACTGCCAACAAAGCTTTTGCCGACAGGTTAGTCGGATCCAGAGGAGAAGGAGGCGATTCGATGAAGAAAATCACATCCTGGTACATCCTGAATTGTGTCGCATTTCCGCTGTTTCTGCTTGCTGTATCGCCGGACTGTCTGGCCGCCGCGGAGATGGACAGAGGATTTTATGCCTGGGGCTGGAACAACAACGGCCAGCTGGGCAATGCGACCAACGACGGCAGTTACGCCCCCGTCTGGTCGAGGGGCCTCAAATCGAACGTGGTTAGCGCCGCAGGTTCTAACCATAGCCTGGCGTTGAAGTCGGACCGAACTGTCTGGGCTTGGGGCAAGAATGACTGCGGCCAGCTGGGCAGCAACGTCCCAATCGGCACGAACAGCAACGTCCCTGTGCAGGTGAACGGCCTCTTAGGCGTTACCGCCGTCGCCGCGGGCGGCTCCTTTAGTCTGGCGTTGAAGTCAGACGGCACTGTCTGGGCTTGGGGCAAGAATGAATACGGCCAGCTAGGCAGCAACGTCCCAATTGGCACGAACAGCAACGTCCCCGTGCAGGTGAACGGCCTCTCAGGCGTGACGACCATCGCCGCGGGCTTGGATTTCTCTCTGGCGTTGAAGTCAGACGGCACCGTGTGGTCGTGGGGTTGGAGCGCCTACGGCCAGCTAGGCAGCAACGTCCCAATTGGCACGAACAGCAACGTCCCCGGACAGGTGAATAACCTTGCCGATGTGCGGGCCATCGCCGCACGCTACTACCACGGCCTGGCGTTGAAGTCAGACGGCACTGTCTGGGCTTGGGGCATGAACGACGTAGGCCAGCTGGGCGATGGGCATAACGTGAACCGGAGCACCCCCGTCCAGGTGATGAACCTCGCCGGTGTTACGGCCATCGCCGCGGGAGGGCTCCATAGCCTGGCGTTAAAGTCAGACGGAACCGTATGGGCTTGGGGCGAAGACCGCCTGGGCCAGCTAGGCGACAAGGATGTCAGGAACCGGAGCACCCCCGTTCAGGTGATGAACGTCGCCGGTGTTACGGCCATCGCCGCGGGCGGGCTCCATAGCCTGGCGTTAAAGTCAGACGGAACCGTATGGGCTTGGGGCATGAACGATAACGGCCAGCTGGGCAACCGTCCACCACCTAACAGCCGCAACGTTCCCGTCCAGGTGAGTGGTCTCTCAGGCGTGACGACCGTCGCCGCGGGCGTTGGCCACAGCCTCGCTTTGGGCGTTGTAGCATTTCCTATAGCTGCTAAGGCCGGCGCAAATGGGTCGATACGGCCTTCCGGCGATGTCATGGTCAACTACGGAGGTGGCGTGAGGTTTGACATCATCCCAAACGCTGACTACCGTGTCGGTAACGTGCTGGTTGATGCGGTATCGGTGGGGGCGGTGTCGAGCTACTCCTTCACGAATGTCACAGCCAGCCACACCATAGCAGCCACCTTCACCCTCGCTGAGAGAATAACCGTCACCTTTCCCCAAGGCAATGAGAGGTTTGTTGTGGGAACAGGCATAACCATCAGGTGGACCTCGCGGGCACTGAGCGGCAATGTGAAGATAGAGTTATCTCGTGACAATGGCGGGACCTGGACCACCATCAACCCTTCCGCGCCAATTGAGGGCGGCCAATGGCCGTGGACCGTGACTGCCCCATCGGCCATCAAAGCCGTCATGCGTGTGTCCAGCCTCGACAAGCTCCAAGTCTCCAACGTCAGCCGCCCTTTCAGCATAGCGCAACGGTAGGAGGGTTCGAGCTTCGGATACCTGCTGCTCTATCGGATAAAGATGCTCGAACGGGCCTGTGGCTGGGTCCGTTCGGGCATAGACATTGGGTGGATTTCTTCTGAAGACGCCAACTGTGTCCGGAGAATCAATAACTAAGGAGGACACTATGTGTCGCAGATATAGAGCACGGCTTCTCTTTGGAATGGCTGCCTCTCGCTTGTGGTGGCCTTCGGTCTCGCAGTCGTGACAGCGATTTGCGCTACGAGCTTGGCTGATCAGGATGCAGGGCGGAAGGCTGGAAAGCAACCGGTCAAACTATATCGTTACAGACCCCTAGGGCTGTGGTGATCCTATCAAACTCGCCTGGGGCAGCACGCCTCTCAGGAACAAATCGGTCATGCCCTTGGCCAGCCATTCATCGTCCATCTTCTCCACCCATTTGCCGCCGAAAAGCTCGACCAGGATCAGAGACATAATCAACGAAGTCAGGTAAGAAGCAGCTGCGATATCTATGTCCAGGTCGGCGCGAAGCTCACCGCGGTTCTTTCTCTCGGCCAGGAACTCGTCGAACAGCTGGCGCCCCCGAAGAATGAAGGTTCGATAGAACACTTCGGCGAACTCCTGGCTGCGCAAGGCCTCGGCCAGCATGGCGCGAAGCACTCCGATGTGATTGCGGCATACTTCGATGATGATCCGCGCCAGCCCTTCGAGCTCATCCCGCAGCGTTTCGCCCGGGAAGCGGAGTTCCGGCACAGGTGCCGAGCCCGCTATCAGGTCCAACTGTCGCTGCAGGATCGCTTCAAGCAGTTTTTCAGTCCCGCCGAAATGAAGGAAGATGCGGGGCGCCGCAATTGCGCACCTCTCGGCGACCTTTTCAACGATTGTGGCCGTGAATCCTCCCTTCGAGATCACGGATAGCGCGGCATCGAGCACAAGCCGCTGCTGCTCGGAATTCAATACCTCTTCTTTTCCTTCCGGTTTCTTCATAAGGCCTCACATGGGGTCGGCGAGCAAACACCAGGCGCCGCTCGTTGTGCGGGAGCGGTGTTTATCGCCGGACCCCGGCTTCGTGTTTCATGATCTCTCTCGGATCCACGGACTCCTGAACGTCAGGCCGGCCCGTTAGCACCAGCTTCGCAACGCGTTGCGCCGAGACGATAACCGGTGTGATTCCTCCTCCCGGCTTGGTCCAATGACCGACGAGATACAGGTTATCGATCGGGGTGGTATTCGACGGACGGGCGTCACCGAGCTGATCGGGGGCCATTTCCCATCCGAGCATGGCGCCCTGATGGTTCATGGTGTATCGATACGACGTGTTTGCGGTCGCACTCAGCTTCATCACGACATGATCGTCAAAACCCGGGATCAGGCGGCGCAGGTCTGTGATGATCTGGTCCTCAATTTCGAATTTGTGTGCCTGCCAGTCCCGCACCTCGTCGTAGGGGACAGGACTCATTTTCTGCACGATTAGAATATCGTGGCCGGGCGGCGCCATTCTCGGCTCATAGAGAGTCGGGAAAAAGAGCTTGAAGAAAGAGCGTTCGATGTCGTCCGGATTCCAGGAAAACCAGTGATATCCGTCTGCTTTCTCGATCACGTGCGGGTCCATGTCTTTCAGCGCGACGTGAACCAGGAAGCACGCGTGCGTGGGCCGGAGCTTGCGCGCGTTCTCGATCACTTCACTACCACAGTGTTCCTCTCCGACGAGCTGCGTAAAGGTATGGATCACGTCGGCGTTTGATATGACCACAGGGGCTCGGAACTCGAATGGCTGGGGCCTCGTGCGCGACACTGTCTCGCCGGAGACTCCCACGGCGCGGCCATCCTCGATCAGTACCTTTTTAACATCACCGTACAGGAGCACGTCTCCGCCGCGTTCCTTGAGCAGGCTGCCGAGATCGTCGGCAAACACCTGCGATCCGCCGACCGGATAGTAGTTTCCCAGGAAATACGAGAGGCGCAGCATCGAATCGAACAGGAACGAGGTGCGGCGCGGCAGAGAACCCCAGTGGGAGGTATCGGCCATCAGGAGCGCGCGCAGTTTGTAGTCCTGAAAGCATTCCTCGAGCTTTTGCTGAAGGGTATAGGGCTCGAACTTTGCGGCCTTCTCGTTGACGACATCCTTGAAGTAATGCAGGAGTCCGTATAAATAGGCTTCCCGGACTTCGGCGAAGAATTTGTCGATCTGGGCGATTTGGTCGGGGAAACGATTCTTCAGCTTCTCCAGGTAAAGGGTGAAATCCGCTGGAACTTCGAAAACGTCCCCGTTGGGAAAGTGGAACTTGTCTACGGGGTCCATTTTCACCCACTGGGTTGGGTTGCCTAGTTTCTGCAGCACCTTCCCGGTAAGGGTCGTGGGATTTCCTAGTAGCGGATAAAAGTGGGTCGCGGAATCAAAGATAAACTTCTTCCGCCGGAACGTACTGCAGTAGCCCCCGAGGACATAATGACGCTCGATCAGGAGGACTTTCATGCCCGCTTGGGCGAGCAGGTTGGAGCAAATCAGACCGCCGATGCCACCGCCGATCAGGATTGCGTCATATTGAGATTTATATTCTCGTCCGTGTAACTTCATCCGGTTTCCAGAGTGTTAGGGTCTGTCACGAAATAACAGGTCCACTTTGGCGCGAGCGCCGGGCGGGCAGATGCAAGGCGCCGCGCCCCTTCGGGCTGCGGCCCGCAGGCCCGCTGGCTTTGTTGCTCGCTCCTTACATACCACCCCGGGTATGCTCGTCGCTCTCGCCTCGCCAGCGGGCCTGGGGGCCTGCAGCAAAGTGGGCCTGTTATTTCGTGACAGACCCTTAGATCCGAGGCCCAGGATCCAGTTTCAAAGTCCAAAATCCGGCGGCAGGAATCCCAACATTGCTCCGGATTCGAGATGCCAGACTTTGGAATGGGGTTTACTTTGGCCGGTTACGGCCGTATTGCTCATGAGCGGCTGCAAACTCGCCGCTGGCAATCGCCGCACCCATCGAGATCTCGCCGCCCAGCAGTCCGGCGGCCACAATCTCGGCCAGTTTTTTCGACTTTCCCGAGCCGTAGCATCCGAGCATTTCCAGGCACTCTCGTTGAGTGCCTAAGCCGGTACCGCCGCCCACAGTAGCTACGGATAGCGCAGGCAGCGTGAGACTGACGTAGAGCCCCCCTTCGGCCAGCTCGAAATTGGTAATTCCGCAGGCGGAGTTTACCACGTTTGCTACGTCCTGGCCCATTGCAATAAACATCGCCGTCAGACCGTTGGCATACTGCGCGTTGTACCCGATGGCATTTGCCGCCAGGTGTCCGACGAGGGTGGAATGCCACACGTCATACAGCTGGCGGGCCGAGCAGTGCAGATAGGCTTTCAGCACCGCTTCGCTCAATAACGCACCCGCCGTGACGGACTTTCCCTTGCCCCGCGAAAGAAGGTATCCGGATGGTCTTTTTTCGGAGCACATGCCGCTGAACTGAAAGTACCTGACACCCGGGTACTGCTCGGCTATCCAACGGCAGGCCCGATCGCTGGCCTTTACGATCATGTTCATGCCCTGCGCATCGCCGGTGTCAAAACCGAAGTTGAGGATCACCTGCTTGCCGACCTGATGGCACCTCAGATTCCGCAGTTTGCCATGACGTGTCGTCGCTTCCGCCTGCCCGCGAATTTCCTCAAAATTCTGATGGACCCAACCATCGAATGCGGCCGCCGCTGAAATGCTTTCGAAGAAAAAGGAGGGGCTTATCTGGTTTTCGTCGGCAATAAGTGCCGTCTCCACGCCGCCGGAGCGGGTCAAGGCTACCATGCCCCGCTCGTAGGACCGAACCAACGCTCCTTCAGTCGTGGCCAGCGGAATGTAGAAGACGCCTTCGGCGTACTGACCGTGGACTTCGATCGGGCCGGCTACGCCTATGGGAACCTGCGCTACCCCGATCGGATTCTCGATATTGCCGCGCATTTCTTCCGAGTCGGTGGAATAGGAGCCCACGTGCTTCAGCGAGGCGCCGGTGCGCTCCTCAACCCAGGCACGCCGCCGCTCGACTCGCTCTTGTTCATATCCCTGGTTTCTCAGTCGTGGCACTAAATCAGCAATGCTGCCCGTCCGGCCGCGCCCACTCATGCTCAGTTTTTCTCCTTGTTTAATCCGACAAGATTGGCTGCGAATCATAGCAACTGGGGATGCTAACTGCAAAACTCAATTTTCGCAGGCCACGACTCCTCAAAGAGGAATGCCTCGCCGGAAATTGAATTTTGCGGATATGATCCCGGGGTTTGCTAAAATTTCGGCCATGAGGAAGGAGGGTAGTATCTCGCGAATCTCGGATCCAATACCCGTGTGGAAGGCCTGGACACGGAAAATGGTCACCATTCAGACGGTTTCGGATAAAAGCATCCACCAGCCGCTGGGCCAGCAAAAATATGTCGCAAAAATGATAGAGGTTCAGAGGGGCGCTGTCGGAACTACCGACATGGGCAGGAAGACCGCCGCCTTCTGGAGGATGGAAAACCTCTCCTCCACTTTTCTGAAGAATGCCAAACCGGGGGAGTCTCTGCGCGATCCGTACCTCCCGATCGAAATCCGACCCATTTCTCATTGCGGAATGGGCATTGCGGCGGTAGAGGTCGCGAGTTTTCAGGCTTCGAGGATCGTAGAGGTGATCGAGTCATTCTCGAATCCCGAATACCGGCTCTTCGCCTACGAGGGATCGGGCGCGATGCTGGCGCTCTACGAGCCCGACATGTTCCACATAGGGACCAGGGGATTTGCTTTCCTCGGCCTGCTCCCGCTTGCGGCGCTGCGCCGACCCGACAAGGAGAAGTTCGTGCAGTTCTTCGAGCCGGAGATACAGCGTTTGATCGCGCACGGCTATGGCAGAATGCTGTACTTCAAGAGCCACAGTATCGCCAGTGCCATCCGGGCGGCGCAGAAAACAACTTCCCTCCAGCTTCATGCGTGCATTCAAGGCGTCGCCTTCGCCTATTCGATGGTCAACAACAGTGACTTGGGGCGTGTTTTCCGGGCAGGATTCAATTTGAAGGAGACAGCCGTAGGTCCCGCGTTCAGGGATGGCCTGATTTACGCGCTGGAGTTCTGGGAATGGATGGCGCCTGGATTTCTGCCCGGATTCAGGCCGCACACCGAGTTCGAGTCTGAGTTGATTCAGGCAGCGTCCGAAGAAATCGCTCGTTGCCGGGCCGAAGGCCCACTCGCACCGTTTTTAGTAGTCCATCATTGAAACACAGAAGCCGCCAGGAACCGGGGAGAATCACAGGATCAGGCCTAGGATTCCCGCAGGCGTGTCGCCAAGTCACTCAAGGACTGGTAATGGAATACTTCGTCCAGGTGCTGGTGCTTCTTCAAAATTGGGTAAATCGAGTAGATCGCCGTTCCGAGGGATCCCTTGATCTTGGAGTTCCACAGGCCGCAGAGAGTGCGGTTTTTAGGATTGGGCTTGTGATTCATGAACGCGGGAATCAGCGGATCGTTGGAGGCTGTGTCGTATCTCATTACGACCGATGAGACGACACCATTAAAAAATCCTTTGCTTCCGGAAAAATAGTCGTCATGATTTTCCAGGATCCATTCCATCACTTCAGGATCCGTCATGTTGACGATGGTCATGGGCCACGCGATTCCTGCCATCAAGGTTTCCTTCAGTTCGGGAGTGGGGGCTTCGACTTCGGCCAGCCGGATAGCGCGGCAGGGGTGCAGTTCATGGGACAGCTCCCGATTTTTCGCGCCTTCCTGTCTCCTTCCTGCCTTTTTATCTAAACCTGGGAATAGGCAGTAGGGCGCAGGAAAATGACGGTTGTGGCGGAAACTGTATTTGCGAAAGCCGGCTCGGCGCTCAGTTTCTTCCACCCCGAATCGTTCCTGAAGACCTCCCAGACCTTTTCCCGCGCAGCCATGTCTTGATGCACCGTCATGTACACGAGGTTCGGCTGTCTTGGACCAATCAACATCTGGCCGAAAAACACCGACCTCAGGCCGACGCGATCGAAAAGCACGATCTCGCCCCCTTCGTTGAACATCTCGATTTTCTTCAGCGCCGCCGTTTCGCTGTGGCTTTCATAGATGCGCAATTCGAAGATGCGCGGCTTCTTTTCTGACGTCTCCGCCGGAATCCGCAGGCGGGGCACGTTTTTGAACGCTTGGAGCAGCCAACTCTCATACCGTGTATAGGCAGGATTATCGATAGATGTGCTCAGGTATTCAGCGGCGGTTTTCTGATACTCGGAATCCGCGGCCAGCTTGGCGGGGGCCGATTGGAACGTCTCTAGATCTGGATAGGGAATCAAGACGTAGAGCATCAGGGCGTTGCTGCCGGAGACCACGTTGAACACTCCCACCGGCTTTATGCCAAGGCGATTCCAGGCCGGCAAGGCGGCCTTCGACAGATAGTCGTTGAGAACGTTTTTCCGGTTGCCAGTGGGCATTTCGTAAGTTCGAAGTTCGTAGTACTCTCTCTGCGCCTGCTGAGCGAAAGATTCTCTGCCAGACCTGAGCGACAAAGCAGCAGCACCTGTCAAAGAGGAGGTTTTGAGGAATTCCCGTCGTTTCATGGTTTCTCCCTTCAGATCGATAGGATAGTTGGGACTCATACCACGGCGAGACTAGCGCATCTCTTACTGGCTGGGCAAGAAAAGTTCAAACCGTATCAAGCGCGGTGATTAACCAGTGGATCGCAGATCCGGCTCAGAAGCGTCGGCAACCGGACGCGCTCCCTGACGATTGCGCCTCGAATGGGGCCTGGCAAAAGCGCAAGCATTCGCGGCGAGCGGGTATTATACTCAGGCGAAGCAAAAACCAACAAAGAAAGGAAATCGTATGCAACGACGCCAGTTCATCAAGTCCGTGGCGGCCGCCGGCGCCGGATGGGTGATTCTTCCCAGCGGCACACGGGCCGGGCAAAACGCCCCTAGCAATAAGTTGAATATCGCGCTCATCGGCGTGTGGGGGCGCGGGACTGCTCATTACAGCACGCTTTCGAGCGAAAACGTGGTGGCCCTCTGCGACATCAACGATAACCGACTGGCCGAGGCCCTCAAGATATTCCCGAACGCCAAGACCTATTGGGACTGGCGGAAGTGCCTCGACCAGAAGGGCCTGGATGCCGTGGTTATCTGCACCGCCGATCACCACCACGCCTTCATCACCAACTGGGCAATCAATCGCGCTTTGCATGTCTTCTGTGAAAAGCCGCTGGGCATTAGCGTGGAAGAGGTGCGCGCGGTTCGCGCCAATTACCTGAAGAACAAAAACAAGGTGGCCACGCAGCACGGCACGCAGCGCCACGCCTACCCGAACTTCGAGCGCGTGCGCGAACTGATTCTGGACGGAGCGATTGGCGAGCTGAAGAGCGTCTCGGCGTGGGACAGCCGCCAGAACGGCCGGCCAGGCTACCCGCCGGGCCAGGGCGAGCCGCCTTCCTACCTGCACTACGACCAATGGGTCGGGCCTTCACCCTTCCATCCTTACAATCCCGAGTACTTCTCGGCGCCGAACCCCGGCGCGAACTGCCTGAAGTGGAACCCGTACTCGGATTTCGGCGTCGGGCAGATGGGTGACATGGGCGCGCACACCATGGACCTCGTCTGGAACGCCATCGATGCCGGAGCTCCCATTTCCGCCGAGGCCGAGGGCGACAAGTACAATCCCGAGGTCTGCCCGGTCCAATTGGAGGCGACCTTCGAGCAAGCGGCAAACAAGTGGCGCCCGGCAATCAAGGTGGTCTGGTACCAGGGCGGGCTCAAGCCGAAACCGCCCAGGGGCTTCATCGACGTAACGAAGATCGGGAACGGCGCCATCTTCGAGGGGACGAAGGGCTTGATCCTCGCTGATTTCCGGTCGCGGATCGTCATTCCTTCCGACGACGACGGGGACCTGACCTATTACAAGCGGCGTTCCAGCGAACAGCTTCTGCCGCTGGTGGCCGGCGTTGGCGCGGGGGCCGGGCGCAGCCTCGACAAGGTGTTCCAGCAGGAATGGATCGATGCCTGCAAGGGCAGCAGCAGGAAGACGTCGTGCGACTTCGACTACGCCGGAACGATGATGGAGCAGATGATTCTCGGCCTGGTCGCCCACCGCGCCGGGCAGAAGCTGCAATACGACCCGGCCGCGGGCCGCGTCACCAACACCCGCGAGGCCAACGAGTACCTTGGCCGCAAGTACCGGCCAGGCTGGACGCTGAACGGCTAAGGCGAACCAAACGACACCCTCCACATCGCAGAGACGGCCGAGAACGCTGAGGCGGCCGAAGGTTGCCGTCTGCGCTCTCTGCGGTCCTCGCAGCAGGTTTTTTGCAGGCTTCGATTTTCTCGCTCATTCTCAGCGCCTGACTGTTATGTAGGGCGTGGAGACGGCACCTGCAGCCGTTTACGAGCCTGCGAAAAAGACCAGCGTCCCAGATTATCGGCCATAATTGCTTATTGACTGATTCTACAGGAGTAATGGCAAACCATTCAATATCTACATAACTCGTCCGCCCACAACAAGTTATAATGACTCAGAGCATTGTGGATCTTGTTTGGACTATCCATCGCACCGTGAGCACGGGCAGTATAGATCATCCACAGAACCCGTCCAGAGGGGTAGAGGGAGGCTCTATGGCTAAACCGGAACACCTCGGCATTCAGGAACAGCTCCAGCGGCTGCGGGGGCGCTACGATCGGCTCATCAGGGCCGTGGAGCTAACTGCGGACACCGTGATAATAACGGACAGGCAGGGAGTCATCGAGTATGTCAACCCAGCCTTTGCCGAGACCACAGGTTATTCCGCAAACGAGGTCCTGGGCCGGACGCCGAGTCTCCTCAAGTCCGGACTGCACGACGAGCAGTTCTACAAAGAGCTTTGGGCGCTACTCATAGCAGGCAAACCATTCCGTGGAATCATTATCAACCGGAAGAAATCCGGCCAGCTCTACTGGTCTGCACAGACGATCAGCTCGATGAAAGATGAGAATGGAGAGATTACTCACTTTGTCTCCGTGCTGAAAGACGTGACCGAGCTGAGGAAACAGCAGGAGCAGGAGTTTTACCTGCAGATCGCCCATGAAGTTCAGCAGCGCCTCAACACCACGGTGGCATCGTTGCCGGGTTTTGACATTGCTGGAACCGTTTGCTGTGCAACGCTGACAGGGGGGGACTACTTCGACTTCATTATGCAGCCGGACGGGTGTCTCTGTATCGCCATTGGCGATGTCAGCGGCCACGGATTCGGCGCTGCTTTGGTGATGGCTGAAACCCGGGCGTATGTGCGATCCTATGCAACGTTGGAGTCGGACATGGGTGCTATCCTCAGCCGCGTCAATAATGCCCTTGTCACGGACCTCGACGGCGGACAGTACGTGACTTTGCTGTTGGCCCGCCTCGACCCGCGGAACCGCTTGGTCAGATACGCCAGTGCCGGGCATATACCGTGTTACTTACTGCGCCCTTCTGGAGAGATCGGGCACGTCATGGAGAGCACGGGTCCACCGTCAGGCCTCTTCGCCGGCAGTCAGTATTGCTCCAGTCCGGCTGTTTCATTGGACTACGGTGAAACCCTCGTCTTGTTGACCGACGGGGTCACGGAGGCAGCCAACAACGACGAGGCTCAGTTTGGTGCGGACAAAGCTCTTGAGTTCATTAAATGCCATCTGCAGAACAGCGCGGCTGAACTCGTCCGAGGCATCCACGAGACGGTGCGGGCCTTCACAGGCGGCGGGCCTCCGTCCGATGACATCACCTCGGTTATCTGCAAGGTCAGCCTGGCCGCCATGGAGGCATCGGCCTAAGCTATTCACTGGGCCTTTCAGGTTGCTCTCGGAGAACGCAAGACACGCATCCTGCGTACCGCGAGAAGCGGTGGTTTACCATAAAGGAATTAGGGGAAACTACGGTGTGGGTACCGGTCGAAATTACCGAACACTTTAATATCGATGCCGGATGGATACTAGTCGTGCAGGACCACACTCAGGAGGCCGCTCTGCACGATCAGCCCGCCGTTGCCGCCGTAATCGATATAGCCAAGCTTCCCGAACTTATTCATGAAGTGACTTACCCGTGACCGGGTTGTCCCAACCATTTGTGCCAGATTAGCTTGACTGACCCGGGGAAGCACAAGCTCGGCTCTGCTTTCCTTGCCGAAATGAGAAAGCAGTAAGAGAATCTGCGCCAGACGCTTCTCGCCTGAATTGAAAAACTGGTCCACAAGATCCGCTTCGTATCGGATGTTGCGCGAAAGCAGATGTGCGACGAACAATTCCGAGATCTCGTGCCGCTCGTGGAGAATGCGCGTCATCAGCAGCTTCTCAAGCTTGTCGAGAGTGCAGTCTGTCATCGCGGTCGCCGTTGCCATTCGCAACTGTTGACCTGCGAGGCATCCCTCGCCGAAGAACTCGCCGGCGCCAAGAATGGCAACGATCGCTTCTTTGCCATGTTTGGAAATGACCGTGAGCTTCACCTTGCCTCGTCGGAGGTACAAAAAGGAATCCGCGGGTTGTCCTTGCTGAAAGATTTCGCAGTTGGCGCTGTATTCTGCAGAAGTTTTCCCGCGAGAAATTCCAGCGAGCAAGGTTTCCCATTCGATAGGCCGGCTTTTCTTACTTGCCATGACAACCTCCGTCCGCTCGCTGAAGGCAAGCCGAAGCATCAATAGCAATACCCGCATGCTTGAGATACAAATGTCCTTGTATCTCCTGGCTTGCCACTAGAGCACTGGCCGCCATATTACCTGTGGGTGGATCGCGTGTCCGTTCAGTATTGCTCATACCTTTGGTCAAAACTGCTCATTAGTTGATTGGCTTATTACAGCGTTACAGCGAATAGTCGATGGCGTGAATAATGCAGCGGAAGGGTTTCTGATAGAACTTGATTAAATTGCGCGGGAAGCTCCGGCATCACTCACTGAAGGAACTGGGGAAATTGGCTGATGGGGTAAATACTGCGCCGCTTAGGTGGCTACTATTCGTGCAGGACGACGCTGAGGAGGCCGCTATGCACCGTCAATCCGCCGCTGTCGCTGTAATTGACAAAGCCGAGCCTCCTGAACTTATTCATGAAGTGACTGACACGCGACCGGGTTGTGCCGACCATTTGTGCCAGGTCATCCTGGCTGACTCGGGGAAGCACAGGTTCGGCTCTGCTTTCCTTGCCGAAATGAGAAAGCAGTAAAAGAATTCGAGCCAGACGCTTTTCGCTTGAGTTGAAAAGCTGGTTCACCAGATCCGCTTCGTATCGGATGTTGCGTGAAAGCAGATGTGCAACGAACGATTCCGAGATCTCGTGCTGCTCGTGGAGCATGTGCATCATCAGCGGCTTCTCGATGCGGAAAAGAGTGCAATCTGTCATCACCGTAGCCGTTGCCATGCGCAACTGCTGACCTGCCAGGCATCCCTCGCCGAAGAACTCACCGGCGTCCAGTACTGCGACAATCGCTTCCTTGCCATCTTTAGATGTAACCGCAAGCTTCACCTTGCCTCGCCGGAGATAGAATAAGGAATCCGCAGGTTGTCCTTGCCGGAAGATGTTGCGGTTCGCACCGTACTCAATGACTGTTTTACCGCGTGCGATTCCCGCGAGGAGGGATTCCCAATCGATCGGTTGGCCTTTCTTGTCCGCCATAACAATCCCCGTCTGCCTGCAAAAGCGAACCGCCGGCATCATTATTTCGTGCCAAGCTCGGCACCGCCTTGCGGGTTGACGTCGCCACCATGCCATCTCACTCGGTTTTCTCAGGATAAAATATTCCCCCAACCGAGCCATCGTGTTTCAAATAATTATAGCCTCGATGAAGTACGATCAGACAAATAAAAGATGCAGCAGGGAGCACCAGAGCCGTCTGGCAAGCCAGTGATTGGGCCAGCCGGCCCGCAACCGCACCGACAATCCGATTAAACCACAGCCGGTCCCACTTCGGCTGCTTGTGCGACACTCTCAATTCCTTTAGGGTAAACCACCGCCTCTGGCGGTGAGACTCGAAAGGGCTTTGCCGTTCCGGCGTTTGTTGAGCGACATGAACTTTCGATATTGCCAAGCGCGCACATCGCTGCCGGCCCGCGCTGCCTACCGGGCCTGAACTCGAGAACACCGTCCTCTGGCTTGGAATGGCGAAATTCGGGTGGTTAGCTTGGTGGCTAACGCATGAGGCACAGATGGCTCAGGCTTTCTTCAGGTCGCCCGTAACTGTGTGCAAGAATGACTTCACAAGCGCCTTAAACAGGCTCCCGTGGTTCGGAACTTTCAGATGGACAAGCTCATGGACGATGATCTTCTTGCGGAAGTCGGCGGGCTGGCTGAGCAGGTCATCGCTCAATGTTACCCGCCCCGCCGTGGAACAGCTTCCCCACTTTCGTTTCATGGGACGGATGCGGATCTCCTTGGGCTCCACGCCGATCCGTTTCGCCCAGGCCAGGATTTCAGAGCGCAACAACTCCCTGGGAATGGCCTCTTCCAGCGGAGTCCAGGCGGGTGGCTCCTTTTCCTTCATAGTGACGCCCTCCGCAGCATTTTCATGACGCCCTGGGCCAGATCAACCACGGCCTCCACGCCGGATTCGATCAGAGCTTTGTAAAGAGACTTGCGGACTTCCTGTTCCTGATGGCTACTGGTCTGCCAGTGCGGGAATTCCTGGAACGCTGCTGCTGCGCTCTGTGCGACTGTTTGTGCCTTCGACACTCCCTCACGCTTCAGGAACCAGTAAACGGCGAAAGCCTCCGGAGTCAATTCCGTTTCGTCGCGTTTCTTTTCTGCCTCCTTCAGCTCTTTGACCAGGCTTTCCAGCTCTTGCAGAGTTTCCTGTGTGGTTTTCTGCCGTTCCTCGAAGGCGCGGGCAATTTCTTCGGCCTTATCGCCGATGTTGATGAGGTAGGGCTGGTGCTGCGACTCTTGCTGCACAAGATCGTGCAGGGCCTTCAGCAAGTTAAAAATCTTGACCGTATCCGACTGCTTCGCCCCGGCGATCTTGTCCAGGGTGTCGGCGTCCAACCGATGGACTTTCCCCGGCTCCTCAATGCCGGTGGTCACCGCGTGTTCCTGGACGAGCTTGGCCGTCTTCCGCAGGAAGCTCTTGTCTACTGGAATCCCCCTCTCGTAATTCGCATGGACCAGCCGATACATGCTGGTCAGCTCGCCATAGTCCTTGAGGTAGGGCCGCAGGAACGGGTCTGGCGAAATGATCTCGTAAAGTTCCTGATCCTCCTTGTAGAAGCCGTAAAACTCCTGCCGTTGTTCCTTGTCCCGGAAATGCTCCAGGACCGCCTCTACGGCCTTGTCGCCGCTCTTCCCGCGAGGAATAGGCAGATATTCGGCCTCAGCTTCGGCCATCATCTCATTGAAGCGTTCTTTCAAGACCTCCATGCCCTCCACGACGCCTTTTACTTCCTCGGAATCGAAAGCCAGGGCGCGTTCCAGCTTGTCGAATATACCGACGAAATCCAAGATGAACCCTGACGGCTTGCGCCTGCCATGCTCATCTTCATAGGGGCGGTTCACCCGAGCAATCGCCTGTAGCAATACGTGATCGCGCATGGGCTTATCGAGGTACATGCAGTAGAGAATTGGCGCATCGAAGCCGGTAAGCAGCTTCTCTGTGACTATCAGGATCTTCGGCAAGTCTTCGGGATGACGGAAGGCTTTACGGATCGCCTTCTCCTCCTCGTCGGATATTCGGAAGCTCTGAAGCTCCTCGGAGTCCTTCTTTCCGGCGCTACTGATCACGACCTCGGAAAATTCGGGCGGCAAATGCTTATCGAGCGCTTTTTTGTAGAGCACACAGGCTTCCCGGTCCACCGCGACGAGGAATGCTTTGTAGCCCATCGGCTCCACGGTGTTGCGGAAGTGGTTAGCGACGAAGGCAGCAACCTCATCGACGCGCTTGCGGTTCTTGAGCATGTTCCTCAAAGTAACCGCCCGCTCAAGAACCTTGTTCAACTCCTCGATATCGCTCACTCCTTCTAGCTCTTTCAGGCCCAGGAACTCGCGCTCCAGCGTTTCCCGATCCACCTGGAGATGATTGGGAGCCAGGGAGTAATGGAGCGGAACCGTCGTGCCGTCGGCGACGGATTCGCGGATTGAGTACTTATCAAGGTAACCTTTGGGATCATCCGATCCGAAAACCTTGAAGGTCCCTTTTCCGTATGCGGTCTTGTCGATGGGAGTGCCGGTAAACCCGAGGTAAGTGGCATTCGGCAACGCGCCCATCAGGTAGTTACCGAGATCACCGCCGGTTGTCCGGTGGGCCTCGTCTACCAGGACGAAGATGTTGCCCCCCAGATTGATCTTTTCTGGAATCCCGTCGAACTTGTGAATCATCGAAACAATGAGGCCCCGGCGATCGGACTTCAGAAGCCGCCGCAGATGCTTCTTGCTGCGGGCGACCTCGACGCTGCCGAATCCGACAGCCTCCAGGTTGCCAAATAGCTGCGCCTCCAGCTCGTTTCGATCCACCAGCATCAGCACCGTAGGATTGGCAAAGCCGGGATCTTCGATCAGCCGCTTAGCGACGGTAATCATGGTGAACGTCTTGCCACTGCCCTGTGTATGCCAGACCAAGCCCCGAGACTTCTGGGCATCCTTGGCACGTCCTATGCACCGTTCGACCGCCCGCATCTGATGCGGACGCAGAACGGCCTTTGATAACTCGCCGTCGATGCGGGTGAACAGAATGAAGTCGGTAACCACGCGCAGAACCCGGCTTGGAGCGATGAAGGTCTTGACCAGAGTCTCAAAATCGCCCGCCTGCTCATCTTGCCAATTGAACAGCCCTTTCCGGGACAAGTTCCAGGTGGCTCCGTAGAAAAAATGAATCAGGTGCGTGAGCGTATGTAGCTGTGCGAGGGCGAGAAGTTCCGGTGCCTTATGATGGTAGTAGCGGATGTCGTCGAATGCCTCGGCAATCCCCTCCATATGTGAAGCGGCCTTGGTTTCCGCAATGATTATCGGAATGCCGTTTATGAAAAACGTGATGTCCGTGCGGATGTCGGGCGGCGTGCCGTTGCTGAATGTGAACTCATCCGTGACGTGGAACTTGTTTTTTCCAACGATGGATGGATCGAGCAACCGGATGTTCCGCTCCTGCCGTTCTGCCTCGACGAAGACCGTCTTCAGCCCCTTGAGATATTCCCAGGCATCGAGATTCCCCTCAACGTTCGCCCGGATCCGGACCAACTTTTTTGCGACATCCTGGGCTCGCTGCAGATCGACCGTTACCGGGTTGAGCCGCCGAAGCTGCTCGATCAGGACTGAATCTAGGATCGGGCTCGTGATCCCCCGCCGCAAATTGAGAGCATCTTCAGGAGACAGATAGGTCCACCCAGCCTCCACGGCGTACCGGATAGAAGGAGTCTGAACAGAAACCTGTTCTCCACCAAGCGGCATCAAACAACCTCTCTTTCTGCATTGCTGTCCTTTTCTGGAACTCGTACCCTTCCGTTCATGAGGTTGCTAAGCAGAGTTTGGAATAGGGCAACCAACGCGGACTTCAGCTTCTCACCCGCAGTCATTTTCCGATCCAAGGGCTGAAGGATTGATGCGATTACCCGTTGTTCCTTTATCGGAGGAATCGCTATTTGCATCTCTTTCTGTTTGGTAATTCCGACGTATGCCCGTGTGCTTTGTGCAGAGGCAATAGCTCGAAGTTCCTTTTGAAAAGGATCTGACTGCATTGCAGCCGCAAGATAGTCCCGTTCTAGATAATCTAATTTTGCAATGCGATAGTAGGTTACCTGGGGAGAAAGGATTGTGACTTGGTATTGGTCGCCGAGAACAGCAACTTCGCCGATTGTCCCTTTATGTGTAAGTAGCACATCTCCAGGTTCGGCAAATCCGATACGGAGCTTCCGCAGCCAAACCTCGTCCAAAAAATTGGCGCTAGTGAAAACAACTCTGCCGTTTTTTATGCAATTAGCGGTGAGGAATGGAACTCCTCCTTCCCTGAAGTCACTCTGCTTAGGGTGTTTCTCTCCGTGGTTGCCGTCTTGAATGTCTGCCATTACTCCACTTTCCAAAAGACCCGCGAATGTTGTCAGTTCCCAATGCTGTGGTATCAGTCCAATTGTTAAATCAGTAGTTCTTATCCGATCTGCCTGATCAACCGGCACAGGCCCGTAGGTGAACAGATGCCGCATGAGGCTCTGCTTGAGTTGGCGGGTGGCGGCGATGACCTTCTCGGTGGCCTCCTTCGCACGCTGGACCGTGCGGAGGACTTGAGCGATGGCGCGTTGTTCTGGTAACGGAGGGACTGGAACCGCAATTCCTTCTAGGACTGGGATGTTGACGCCTTGCTTTAGCCGCCCACCTTTGACTGCGGTGATCTGCCTCCAGTAAATGTGACTCTTGGTGAACTGGTCCAAGAATTCCGGCAGAACCTTCTCATTAGGTCGAAGGCGAATGAGGTAGGATGCGAATACCGCATCGGTATCAGCTTCGACCAAATAAGCCTTCCCTGTTGTCGCCCCTATACGCGCCACAACCATGTCGCCCTTCTGGAGCCGATACTTCTGGTGTGCAGCTTCGTCGTAGCGACAAAACGGAACCGAGGGCCAGTTGACCTGTCCGTCCTGAATATCAGTAATTCGGAGAAACCGTGGGCCAATCGGGGAACTGACGGCGCTTGCGGTCAGCCCATACTGTGGTCGGTCTGTGAGTGTCCCGAGTCTGGCGACATGCCACTGTTTCGGCAGATCAGCAACGCCCAACTCATCTCCGAATGGCTCCGCTGCACTAACCATTTCTCCATCCCTTGAATCCAAGCTTTGCTAAGACCTTGTCCAACTCTCGGTCAGCCTCGGCACGCTCTTCCTCGGCTTCCTGCAAGAGAACGACGGCTTCATCGAGCGGCAGGACTTCCGTTTCACCGCCCGTGGATACATACCGGCTGGGGGACAGGTTGAAGTCGTTCTTTGCGGCGTCGGCTTCGCTGATGACAGCGGAAACGGATTCCTCAGCCCGCCAGCCGTGGTATGCCGTGGCAATCTGGTCGATGTGCTTATCTTCCAGGAAATTCTTCGGACGGCCCTTGGAGAACAACTTCGAGGCATTGATGAGCAGGATCTCGCCCTTCTTCCGCTTCCGCTTGTTGATCACCATTACGATGCCGGGGGCGGTCGTGTTGTAGAACAGGTTCTCGGGAAGAAGAAGGACTGACTCCACGAGATCGGCCTCGACGAATTGCTTGCGGATGTCACGCTCCTTGTTCGATCCCTGGTTGCCGCTGCCCCGGCTCACCGCTCCGGTGTCCAGAACAACGGCAATCCTACCGGCATCATTGAGGGATGCTGCCATGTGCTGCACCCATCCCCAATCCGCGCTGGAAGAGGGTGGGAATCCATCCTTGAAGCGCTCGTAGGTGTCGTTCTCGTAAGTCGCAGCATCGAACTTCTGGTTCCACATCGGATTTGCGGTCACCAGGTCGAATTGCCGGAGCCGTCCATCGCCTTCGGTGAAGGCAGGCCGGTGAATGGTGTCGCCGAGCGCGATTTCGGCTTCCATGTCGTGCAGGAATGCATTCATCCGCGACATCGCAAACGTGGAGGAATTGATCTCCTGGCCGAAGAGCCGGAGCGGTCCAACGTTGGACGGCAGTTGGAGCCTCCCGTTCCTCTTCTTACCCTTGGTTTCCAGCAACCGGAGATGGCATTTGATCAGCAAGCCGCCGGAACCACAGCACGGATCGTAGACCGTTTCCCCCGGTTTGGGATCGAGGATGCGCGCCATGACGATGGCGACCTCGCGGGGCGTGTAGAATTCCCCGGCGCTCTGCCCCTGGCCTTCCGCGAACTTCCTTAGTAAATATTCATAGGCGCGACCAAGGATATCCGGTTCCACGTCATCCAGGCCCAGCCGGTAGTCGGGATTGTTGAGAACCTGGACCAGTGCGGAGAGGCGTCCATCGTCCACGATCCTCTGACCGGCGGCGGTGGCGTTGAAATCGGTAACGTCAATGACTCCCGACAGCCGGGGATTTTCCCTGGCTACGGCCCGCACCGCATCGGTGAGATGCTCTCCCAAGCCCGTGGTCTTCTGTGCGATGGTCGTCCAGCGGGCCTTCGGAGGAACGTAGAAACGGACCAGCTTGTGATCCTGGTCCACCAGCTTGGCGGCGGTCTTCTCGTTTCCGAACTCCTTGGCAAGATGCGCCACCTCGTCGTCGAAAACATCGGACAGCCGCTTCAGGAAAATCAGCGGCAGGATGTAGTCTTTGAACTTCGGCGCATCCAGCGGCCCCCGAATCTGGCAAGCGGCCTCCCACAGCCAATTTTCCAGCGCCGCCACATCCAGGCGCTTGCCGTTTCCGTTCTTCCGACCGGATTCTTTGTCCTCGTTTTTGGCCTTGCTGTTAGCCATGGAAGCGTCACTCCTGCCTTGGAACCGGATGAAACCACTGCCTTTGATTGCGATTATCGACGGGGATGTTAGCCCTCCTGAAACTTCATTCCCGCCCAGACTGCATGAAATCAGCGAGCAAACGAGCACTGCAGCGGTGGTCGCGGCGACGATTATATTTCGGACACGCGACGATATCGACCGATTTCGCCGCCCATGGCACGAAACCTTTTCCGGGAACATCTTCCACGTCCCAGATCCCAAGGCACAACATCACAACGTCCGACCGTTGGACACTCCTGGCACTGGGGATCATAATCGCCGCAAGCCATGCGTGACGAAGCGGCCAGAAAGCTGCTGGCTGTGACTCCTACTTCACGATTGATGAGTGGAACGATAGAAGGCTCGTGGCTGAGCGGGGTGGAAGGCGGGATGGTGCTATTGGCTAACGGCGTTCCGCAAAACGCTTTTCAGGATGGTCCACAGGATTGAGGTCGTGCTGATATGTCAATGATGGGAGAGCAACTTGTTGAGGAATGGCTCAATCGGCGTGGATATTTCACCATTCGTGGGCCGTCGCCGACTTTTGTCACACGCCGGCCGGCGTGTGGGCCGGCTGCGATCCGCCCGCACACTGAAGCTCCGTAAAGCTCGGCAAGCAACGGCTGGCCCCGCTGCAGCAGGTCGGCTTCATCAGAATCCGCTCGTGGTCCAACACCGCGGCCTTGTAGCAGCGATTCGATGCGGCGTGCGCTGCGCGCCGCCACACGGGCTACCTCGGCGTCGCTTGGAGGGGGCGCCAAGTGGAAGGAGATGCAGCCCCTTTCGTCCTCAGCATAGATGTCATCGAGCGCCGGCATGTCGAAGTGGACGTTCAGATTTAAGGCGTCGCTGGCGCTGCACGAACGTCACGGACCCGCCATCCCTGGCGTGCAAGTTTTGACCAACGGAGGAGTGCCCCCTTAATTGGGGTTCGGGGCGCATTCGTGCGAAATCGTACGGTAAGGAGATTCAGAAGCAGATCAGGAAGGAGTCTTGGCGTACGTTTTCGCACCGTTGCGCCCGGAAGCCCGTGTATAATATGTTCTATAAGGAGGGTACCAAGATGCCGGAATATCGGATTAAGCTTGCGCCCAATACGGTAGCATATGCTGACGGAGAGAACCGCAAGCTAGTAGTAGAGTTCGCCATCCCAGGAGCGCCAACGGAAAGCATCGATGTTAAGATCCTGGAAGACAGCATCCACCTGATAGCGCCAGCAAGGGACGTCGAGTATGTTTCAGCACTGGCTTTAGGTTGGCCGGTGAAACCTGACAAAGCCGAAGCGACTTACGAGCACGGCCTGCTCCGAATCGAGGTGCCCTTCAAAGATCCGATGGAAGATGCTGTGAAGGTTGCCATCAAAGCAGGTGGCGCGGAAACCAAGACCAAAATAATCGAAGCCTGATGACCCGTTAAGTTGTTAGGCTTATAAACGAAACAACCGGGGCTTGTTGTCCGGGTCGTCTCGTTTGATGTTACCGGCGGATACTCTCACTCGAAAGGCGGGGGGATACACGTGGGAGGGAAAAATCCAAGCCGGCCAAATGCCGGTCTGTACAAACCGCCTCGGGATGATCGGCTGGGCGACTTGCAGCATTCGTCCCACATCTTCGTGCCGGATTCCAGCAAAGACTCAGAGCCCGAAAAACGATACGCCAGCTTGGCCTATGCGAGGCTTTCGTCTGCCCAATAACCTGGTGTTCTCTTGGACCACAAGGGGCCCGCTCTTTAGAATCTCACGTTGCATGTCCGCCCTTCTGTCCATAACCCGCAGCTTGACAATGCACACTCGTTTTTTCTTCCAGACCTGCGGGGGAACCTGTCCGAGCAATCCTGCCTTTTTCAGGGCGGCGCACAACTTGGCACGAAAGATCACCGACAGGGCTTAACCAGAAACGCCGGATTCCTGGGCTCGAGCCACTGTGTGCCATCAGCTGAGAGCCCACCCCCGCTACAAAAAGCCGCAAAAGTAGCGGCTTCACGGTGTCCAGTGGTCAGACTCAATTGCCGCAAATTCCAGCTCATGGTTGATCAAACCCAGTCTGCTATTCTGGCCACTTACCACTGACCGCTAGATCCAGATTGACTTTCCAGCTGTGGGCTGTTACAATTAGCACTCATCTACGTCGAGTGCTAATAGACGCAAGTAAATCTCTCAATATAAAAGATTTACAGATTGAGTGCCATTAACTTGGAGAGGAGTAGGTATCTATGCACGTAAGACCACTGCACGATCGAGTACTGGTGAAGCGAATTGAAGAAAAGGAAGTAGTCAAGGGAGGGATCATCATCCCCGACACCGCGAAAGAGAAGCCGATGGAAGGAGAGGTAGTGGCTGTGGGTCCTGGGAAAATTCAGGATGACGGCAAGCGCTCGGCGATGGAGGTGAAGGCCGGGGACAAGATCCTGTTCGGGAAGTACGCGGGGACGGAAATCAAGATCGACGATCAGGAATACGCGATCATGCGCGAGGAAGAGATCCTTGCCGTGCTGGAGTCCGGGAAGAGCAAAAAGTAGTCAGACCATAACGAGATAAAGGAGCTTAAAGATCATGGCAAAGGATATCATTCACGGCGAGCAGTCACGCCAGGCGCTTCTACGGGGCGTGAACCAGCTTGCCGACGCGGTAAAGATCACGCTCGGGCCCCGGGGACGGAACGTGATCCTGGATAAGAAGTTCGGCTCGCCCTTGATCACGAAAGATGGCGTGACGGTAGCGAAGGAGATCGAGTTGAAGGATGGGCTTGAGAACCTGGGAGCGCAGATGGTGCGCGAAGTGGCCTCGAAGACCTCCGACGTGGCAGGTGACGGGACAACGACCGCGACGGTGCTGGCGCAGGCGATCTTCCGGGAGGGTGTGAAGAACGTCGCAGCGGGTGCGAACCCGATGGGATTGAAGCGCGGGATCGAAAAGGCGGTTGCGGCTGCGGTCGAGGAGCTGAAGAGGCTGAGCAAGCCGGTGAAGGGCGAGATGATTTCGCAGGTGGGCTCGGTGTCGGCGAACAACGACAAGACGGTCGGCGTGATCATCGCGGAAGCGATGAAGAAGGTCGGAAAGGACGGCGTGATCACGGTGGAAGAGGCAAAGTCGATCGAAACCTCGCTTGAGGTGGTTGAGGGGATGCAGTTCGACCGCGGGTACCTGTCACCGTATTTCGTGACAGACGCGGAGCGCATGGAGGTGCAACTAGAGGACTGCCTGATCCTGCTGAGCGAGAAGAAGATCAGCTCGATGAAGGACCTGCTTCCGGTGCTCGAGCAGGTGGCACGCGGCGGCCGTCCGCTGCTCATCATCGCGGAGGACATTGAGGGCGAAGCGCTCGCGACGCTAGTGGTGAACAAACTGCGCGGAACGCTGTCGGCGGCTGCCGTGAAGGCTCCCGGCTTCGGCGATCGCAGGAAGGCGATGCTGGAGGACATCGCGATCGTGACGGGCGGCAAGGTGATCTCGGAAGACCTCGGGATCAAGCTGGAGAACGTGAAGCTGGATGAACTGGGCCGAGCCAAGAAGATCACAATCGACAAGGACAATACGACGATCATCGAAGGCGCCGGGAAGCACTCGGAGATCGAGGGTCGTGTGAAGCAGCTGCGCGTCCAGATCGGCGAGACGACGTCGGACTACGACCGTGAGAAGCTGCAGGAGCGGCTCGCGAAGCTGGTCGGCGGCGTGGCGGTGATCAAGGTCGGAGCGGCAACGGAGACGGAGCTGAAGGAGAAGAAGGCGCGGGTGGAGGATGCGATGCACGCGACGCGGGCGGCGGTCGAGGAAGGAATCGTGCCCGGAGGCGGCGTGGCGTTCATCCGGTGCCTGCCGGTGCTGGAGAAGCTGAAGCTGGAGGGCGACGAGGCAGTGGGCGCGAACATCGTGAAGCGCGCGCTGGAGGAGCCGATTCGCCAGATCACGTTCAACGCGGGCCACGAAGGTGCGGTCATCGTGGAGAAGGTCCGGGCCAGCCAGGAAGTGAACTACGGCTTCAACGCCGAGACTGAGGAGTATGAAGACCTGGTCGCGGCAGGCGTGATCGATCCGACGAAGGTGGCGCGGACGGCGTTGCAGAACGCCTCGTCGATCGCGGCGCTGCTTCTGACTACCGAAGCGCTCGTCTGCGAGATCAAGGAAAATGAGAAGGCTGCACTGGCCGGACCTCCGGGCGGCGGAATGGGCGGCATGTACTAAGCCGCTTCGCAGCGTGAAAGTTATAGGGGCACGCGGCCGCGTGCCCCTATGAGGCAGCGGCAGTAGCGTGCCGGATAGCCGATTTTTCTGCAGATTCCACGGCCGTGGCATCTTATAGTTGGTCTGAAGCGCTCGGCTGTAAACTTAGACTCATCCACGTCTCTCCGGGAGCCCTTTTTTAAAGATAGAGAGCTAGAGGATTTTTCCCTTTTTCTTCGCCATTCTTTCGCCGTTCTTTATCCCTCCCCATTTGGTTCGATTTGCTTTCAGACTACCTCAGATGTCTTTTGTGTATGATCCGCTCCGTGACCTATCGCCTCAAGTCTGGCCCTGTTGGACCAGGGTTGGCGCATTGGGGCGGGGCGCGTTCCGTTCTTTGTCCCAATGGGGCGACAGCTTGCGCAGGTTCGCCATAATCTGTGGGAATACTTCGATGATCTTGTCGATGCCTTCCTCGGTGTTGTACCTACTGAGGCTGAAGCGCACGGAGCTCTGAACCGCCCTGAACGGCACTTTCATCACCCTCAGGACATGAGAGGGCTCGGGAGTGCGTATTCCGGACGAACTCTGCCACCATTTCCGGAGCGAATGTTGCCACCCATTCCGGCCTGAAGGTTGCCACCTTTTCCGGAGCAATGTTGCCACCCCCTGGAGCATCGGATCCGGACCTGAATT
>Ga0315279_10001005_pt1 | contig 49111 bp, 48 predicted proteins | sample YL17G06_20_MG_FD_203694 | JGI IMG/M metagenome (GOLD analysis project Ga0315279, IMG submission 203694) | Sediment microbial communities from Yellowstone Lake, YNP, Wyoming, USA - YL17G06_20 | ecosystem: Environmental > Aquatic > Freshwater > Lake > Sediment | place: USA: Wyoming | collected... | reverse complement strand
CTCCCTCAATGAGGTTGTCGATCTTCTTTGTCGGACCATCAACACCTTGCTTCATCAGCCGGAAAGGGTCCGCTCAATGACTTGCTTCGACTGGATTAATACTCTATGTTTGACGTCAAATTAGTATAAATACATCCTGTGGCCGTCAGTGGTCAATTGTACCTTATTCTTTAGTCTACCAGCTAAATCCCTCATGAAGATCGTTGCGTCCTTTATGTCACGGTTCCCAACGTGCCAAGTAGGAATGAGTTTGGAGTCTGCATCGATGGCCGTAAAGGTCCAAATATCTCCATAGCCAAATTGACCCTTCTTATCCTTTGGAAGGTTCTTCTCCTTCGCATAAACAAAGGCCCAAATCTCATCGCATTGGATCTTCTTGCAGGTGAGATTTTGGAAGACTTCGTCTTGGTACTCAGCACAAGCCTTGCCGAGATCCACAAGAAGTTTAAGGATCGTTCCCTTTGCAACGCCCGTCATTCGGCATGTCGCCCGGATTGAATTCCCTTCAACGAGTGCTGCTACCACTTGCCTCTGTCTCTCTTTTGTCAGCTTATTCATAACTTCATCATACTTAACCGCTCAAGCATTGTCAAGTATTTTAATGATCTTGTGAAAAGAAAAACTTACTTGACTGGTCAAGCATTACAATATTTTCTTGACAAATAAATTTATCTGTTATATAAAAATAAATAGCCCTTTTGGGCAAAAGGCGGAGGGTGAGGGATTCAAACCCTCGGCAGGTGGGGCTATCACCTGCGACCGATTATAAATCGGCTCCCATAAATCGCTCGGGCAACCCTCCGGTAATTTTTTAAAAGGGGGATCTGACCATCCCCCTTTTTATTCCTTTGTCACTTCCGCTAATTCCTTGCTTGTTCCTTCATCTTTCGCAAACAGAAAATATCTTTTTAAGCCACCCTTTTTTGTTGAACTTATTTTGCCTGCGTCTTCCAATCTAAAAAGACGAGTATACAAATCCCGCTTGAGATTTTGGGATTTAGTTTTAAAACCATTTTTGACAAGTTCCGAATAAATTACATCTACGGATAATTTCTGAGGTTGATTAGACTTCAAAACTTCTTCTATTGCCTCTCTCATACTCATGTCTTTGTATCGGTCACTTAATACAGTCGGAGCTTCAAATAGTTTTTCTTGCTCAAAAATCCCCTCTCTTCTCAACAATGCGATTGTCTCTGATACTAAGTTAAATTTCCTTTTTTCTTCATTAAGCTCATTCTCAAGAGATGTTATTCGCTCTTGATATCTCTTGGCTAAAACATCCAAGTCTGTCAAGTGTTCCTTCATTTTTCTATCCTCCTTTCTAATCTTTGTTACTTGTATAATTAGCACAAAAATCAAGTGTTGTCAAGAAGAAATTTGACCGCTAAGAAAATAGGCAAGTTTAAATTTGATTAATACTTGACTGGTTAAGCATGGTAGGCAAGTTGAGATTTTTGAGATTGGTGCAGAATTAGAGTTTTAATTAAGAGTTCCCCCTTTTTTCTCTCCTAATAAGGATTTTTCGGATACACCAACAAATTGGTACAAATGGGCCAAGACCAATGCAACTCATGAGGGTGAATATAAGTGCTATTACATCCACAAAAAGCACTTCCCCAATACTTATCTTAAATAAATCAGCGTATTCCTTTCTAACGTAGATAATACCTGAGATTAGGCCAATGAAACCCCAAAGGAAAAGCGCAAGTCCTTCTGACATCTCATTTACCTCTTTGTAGCCCATCTTATCTTCGCTGCTTTTTGTGCGATCTGTTTTCGTTTCTTTCGGGATAGCTTTCTTGCCCTTGCTGGTCCTCCTTTTAACCCTCCAAGCCGACCCAAGGCAACAGCGGCAGGATTCTTTTCTTTGATGAGTGTTTCGGTAGGCTTTTCTTCTTGAGTGGCTTCTGCTACGATCTGGGCAGCTAACACATTTAGGTCTGTGGATAGTTTTTTCTTTTCCATGCCTCAAGCATATCTTAACCGCTCAAGCATGTCAAGAGGAATTATTTTCAAACTGACCCACTACCAGAATCTCAGTTGAATTGACAGGGTTTCAAAAAGGTGATATTTGTTATCTGTTTTAATCGAAGGGCGTCAAGAGAACTTTTCAGAGGAAAGGAGGTGCTTAGAATTAGTTAAGGGTAATGAGTCTTGGGTGAAGAGTTAAAAAGTTGAAAAGGGAGGTATGATTATGTTGAAAAAATTATGTCCTATTCTGATCTTAATATTAGTTGTGTCTATCGGAATTTCCTTTGCACAAGAGAAAAAAGCAAAGATGATCAAGATCGGCGTCACACAGATTGTGTCCCACCCAGCACTGGATGCCGATGCGAAGGGATTTGAAAGGGCCCTGGCCGAAGCAGGGTTTAAAGAAGGGGTTAACGTCACCTACGACCGCCAGAATGCGCAGGGTGATATGGCCAATGCCCAGACCATTGCTCAGAAATTCCTCGACGCAAAGGTGAACATGGTTCACAGCATTGCCACCCCCACCTCTCAGGCCGTGGTGAAGACAATCAAAAATATTCCTGTCGTCTTTTCCTCCGTCACCGACCCCGTTGATGCAGGATTGGTTCCTAAAACCAGTCCTCCTGGGACAAAATCCGGGACCAATGTGACAGGCGTCAGCGACCGTTGGCCTATTCATCTCCAATTTGAGATGTATACCAAGTTCATTCCTAAGGCAAAAAAATGGGGGACGATCTACAACGCCGGAGATGCGAACTCCATGGTTCATATCAAAGAGATGAAGGAATCTGCTAAGAAATTGGGAGTGGAATTGATTGAAGCCACGATCTCCACCAGTGCCGAGACGATGCAGGCTGCTCAATCTCTTGCGGGAAAAGGGGTCCAAGCCATCAACATCACTTCCGACAATACAGCGGTCTCTGCTTTCGAAGCGATTGTGAAGGTATGTAATGAAAAGAAGATCCCTTTGTTCGCCGGAGATGTGGATAGCGTCCCGAGAGGTGCGATCGCCGCTTATGGACTGGATTACTTTCTGATCGGCGAGTCTGCCGGCAAGAAGGCTGTCCAGATACTCAAAGGCAAAAAACCTGGAGAGGTCCCTTGGGGACCCGCAGAGAAGTTTGGTTTGGTCGTGAGCGAAAAGGCAGCAAAGGCACAAGGAATCGTCATTCCTCCTGACCTTCTGAAAAAAGCGGACAAAGTGATCAAAGAATAGGGCGTTCTCCGTGTCCGTTCCAAATCTTAAAGAATTTCTCCCTCCCTCCCTCTAACGAAGGGGGGAGGGAGATAGATTGATTCCCCATGGAAATTCTCCTCGGTATTTTCCAAATTTCATTAGAGCAAGGATTGGCCTATGCGCTGGTCGCCTTAGGGATCGTCATCAGCTTCCGGATCCTGTCCTTTCCGGATTTAACTGTAGATGGGAGTTTTGTTCTGGGCGGAGCCGTGGTGGCCCGGATGATCGTCTTGGGTTATCAACCCCTGACAGGAGTCGTCCTGGCGATCTTCATCGGCTTTGCCGCAGGCTGCGCCACGGGCATACTCAATACCCGGCTCAAGATCAATAGTCTTCTTGCAGGAATCTTGATCATGACGATCCTCTACTCTGTCAATCTTAGAGTGATGGGCCGATCCAATACCCCTCTCCTCAACAATGTTACGGTTTTCACTCCTTTTGAGCAAATGGAGATGAGATGGCTATCCATTGTCCTTTTCTTCGGTCTGATCGTCTTTACCTGTAAATTCTTAACTGACCTTTTTCTCCACACTCAGGTTGGATTGGCCATGAGGGCTACGGGTGACAACGAGCAGATGATCCGGACTTTGGGGGTGAACACAGACAATATGACCGTGCTGGGTTTGGGTATCTCCAATGCCTTCGTTGCCCTCTCCGGTGCGCTGGTGGCTCAACACCAGGGATTTGCAGATATTGGAATGGGCATCGGTATGATCGTGACCGGGCTCGCCGCCATCATTATTGGAGAGACCTTGCTCAAGGCGAAGTCTGTAGGGATGAATACATTTGCTGCTATCGTTGGCTCTTTCATCTACCGTTTGACCGTCACCGTAGGTCTCTGGCTGGGGCTTGCACCCACCGATCTCAAGATGGCCACAGGTGCCATGGTCATCCTTGCTCTGGGCTTTCCCGCTCTCAAGAAAGGAAAAGAAGAAAGACTTCATCTACGGGGAATATAACTCAATTGCAAATTGCAGATTGTAGATTGCAAATTGAAGATTTTTAAACTTTCAATCTGAAATCTTAAATCTAAAATCTGAAATGGAATTATTGAAGAGATGGTACTCATCCAAGAACTAAAAAAGATATTCAATCGCAATACCATCGATGAGAAGGCGGCGATCAACGGGATTGTGCTCGAAGTGAAAAAGGGTGAGTTCATCACGGTGATCGGGTCCAATGGCGCAGGCAAAACCACGCTTCTTAATCTAATAGCCGGCACCTATCTTCCCGATGAGGGGAAGATCTCTATCGATGGGCGTGAAGTGACTCTTCTTCCAGAGTATCGAAGGGCCAAATACTTAGGAAGAATTTTTCAAAACCCATTGATGGGAACGGCCTCCTCAATGACCATTGAGGAGAATCTTTCCATGGCCGAATTTCGAGGAAGATCAAGAGGCCTCTCCTGGGGAGTGACAAAGAGACAGAGGCAGCGATTTAGGGGACTTTTAGAAACCCTTGAACTGGGTTTGGAGAACCGTCTTTCAGACCGCGTCAGCCTTCTATCCGGTGGCCAGCGCCAGTGTCTCACCCTGTTGATGGCCACACTCTCTTTGCCCAAACTTTTACTCCTGGATGAACACACCGCCTCCCTCGATCCAAAAACAGCAGAGAAGGTGATCCATCTGACCGACCGAATTATCAGAGAGAACAAACTCACTACCATTATGGTCACCCATAATATGCTTCAGGCGATTAACTTCGGGGATCGGATGATCATGCTTCATGAAGGGAAAATTCAGTTTGATGTGGAAGGGGAGGAGAAGAAGCGATTGACCGTGGAGGAAGTGGTAAAACGCTTTGGTGAAAAATTAGAGGACGAAACCTTACTCTGCAAGCCTGTCGAAGGATGAACCTGACAGTTGCAAAACGGACACGGGCAAACCGCCCTTCAAGGCTTCGGAAGGCGGTTGTTTTGAGAATTTAAGGGTATCGGAGGACATCACTCCAAGTGAATTCCAGCAAGGGAAGGGGACGAGAGTGCCGATTCGGCCAAAAGTTCGCCTCGAAGCCTCTCCGAACGGCTTGTCCATGTCCGTATCGTCAAAAGTTTATCAACGTTAAGGTGAACTTAAGACGGTTAAAGATGAGGGTTGAGGCTAAGGTTGAGGTTTTGTTAGCCTTAATCTGAACCTCAACCTGTAAAGGAGTTCGCTATGGATATCTTCGAATTAATGAAAAGGGATGGGCACGAACAGATCATCTTCAACTTCGATAAGGAGACAGGGATGAGAGCGATCATCGCCATTCACGACTCTACACTCGGTCAGACCTTTGGTGGCGTAAGGATGGTGAACTATGGTTCGATGGGGGATGCCCTAAGGGATGCGATGAGGTTATCCAAGGCAATGACCTATAAATGTGCAGCCGCGGAGGAGGATAAGGGGGGAGGGAAGGCAGTCATTTGGGGTGATCCCAAGAAAGATAAGAATGAGGCTTTTCTCCGGGCTTTTGGAAGGTTCATTGAGATGTTAAATGGTCGCTTTGTCACCGGGGCAGATCTTAACGTTAATATGATGGACGGTTCTATCATGGGAAGAGAAAGTAGATATATTCTTGCTAAGCCACGAGAAGAGGGAAGTTCTGGAAGCACAGGACCCATAACGGCCTTTGGGATCTATGTGGGATTAAAAGCTTGTGCTAAATTCCTCTGGGGAGATGAAAACCTTCGAGGTAAGAAAATTGCTGTCCAGGGGCTGGGTGCAGTAGGAGAACCTCTATTAGAATATTTAAGGGAAGGGGGATTAGATGTGACTGCTGCCGACACTAACGAAGAGACCCTTCAACGCCTTCAGCCCCAATATGGGTTCAAGAGGGTGAAACCGGAAGCCATCTATGAAGTGGAATGTGATATCTTCTGCCCTTGCGCAATTGGCAGCATCTTAAATGACCAGACCATTCCCAAATTGAAATGCAAAATCGTAGCCGGTTCTGCAAATAACCAATTGGAAGACGAAGAACGTCACAGCCGGATGCTTCAAGAAAGAAGTATCCTCTATGCTCCGGATTACATCATCAATGCTGGAGGGGTGATCCAGGTCATCGATGAGATTCAGGGCTACAATCCCGAGCGGGTGAAGATGAAGACGGAGCGAGTCTACGGCCGCCTCCTCCATATCTTTGAGATGGCTAAAAAAGAAGGCATTCTTCCTTTAGAGGCGGCCAATCGCTATGCAGAATCTCGAATTCGGGAGATCCAAAAAGTGAAACGCCTCTATGTGCCAACATAGGGAAAATTAATGGATCGAGTATATTCCCACTCTGAAATAGATGTTCTGCGATTCTAAATGGAGCCCCACGGGCAAGCCCGTGGTCCCCAAAAACCATACCCACCTACGCCAAGGCTTCGGTGGGTCATCCGCCGGTGAGCGAAATCCGTCGAAGCATGGCAGATTCCTCGCTGAAAGGGCTCCTATCCGGAGTTACGCATTCCTCCATGGCCAAGGCCGTGGTCTCCTGCGTAGGCGGATGAAAATGGGTTGAGATTGTTTATTCTATACTGTTGCGACCATGGTTTTAAGATATCCTCTTACTATTTGAGTCAATGTTCCTCAGGACTCAATGGAGAAGATTTGTTTAGAGGAATTTTATAAAACTTGGAGTGAGGAGGTGGAAGATGCACACCATTCATAAAAGGTTCTGGAATGAAGGCTTTTGGGTGATCGTTTCCATTCTTGGTCTTTTTATAGCCACCCTTGCTTGGGGCGATCCGAAGAAGGTGGTCACAGCCATTGATGCGGCCAGTGCAAACTGTAAAACAGTTTCTCAAAAGATCTTCGAATGGAAGGAGCTCGGTTATCAAGAATTTAAGAGTTCTCAACTCCTGATGGAGGAATTAAAAAAGCTGGGATACAAAGTCACGGGTGATCCGAAGGTTCCGGAAGATCTCGTCAAGGAAGGTATTTTGAAAACCGCATTCCGAGCTGAGATGGTGGGAAAAGGTCCTGGCCCCACGATCACGATTATGCTCGAGTATGACGCACTTCCAAATGGGCATTCTTGTGGTCACAATCTGATCGCCACCTCAGGACTTCTCGCAGCCGTAGGTCTCGCTGCCGTCATGCCCGAGACGCCGGGACGGGTTTTGGTCCTCGGGACTCCTGCCGAAGAAACTGGCCCCAGAGGGGGTAAGATCTTCCTCCTTGAAGGGGGACACTTCGAAGGGTCTGATATCGTCTTGATCACCCATCCTTCAGATCGGTGGAATGCAGGCGAAAAATTACTCTCCTCGAAGATGGCTCTCTTCACTTTCAAAGGGAAGGCTTCCCATGCAGCCGCAGCACCCGAAAAGGGAATCAATGCGCTCAATGCCGTGATTCACACTTTTACCGGCATTGACATGCTTCGAGGCCATCTCCGCCAGGATGTCCGGATCCATGGAATCATCACGAAAGGAGGGACCGCACGTAACATCGTCTCTGAAGTGGCTCAATGTGATTTTTCGATCCGGGCCCTCGATGTACCCACCTTGGAAGACGCCTATCAGAAAGTGGTGAACTGCGCAAAGGCAGGTGCATTAGCAACAGGGGCAACGCTCGAGTTTGGACCACCTCGTACTTCCCTCAAGTCTCCAATCAGTGTCCCATTTTTGACGAAGATGGTGGTCGATCAGGTCAAGGTTGTGGAGGTTCCTGAGGCTGATATTAAACAGTCCACCGGTTTTGGATCGGGAGACCTGGGAAACGTGGGTCATGTCTACCCGACGGTCAATCTTAATTTCAAGATAGCCCCTGAGGGGACAGCCCTACATTCGGATGCCTTCCGGAATGTAGCGATTTCCGAGGAGGGGTGGAAGGCCACGGTAATGGCAGCCAAGGTCATTGCCCTCACCTCCTACGACCTCCTGATTCATCCCGAAAAGGTCAAAGCTGTCCAAGATGAGTTCAAGGAAATGAAAGCCAAGGAAGGGAAGTAAGCGGCTTTGTTTGGCGGGATGGAGAGAGACTGAAAACAGGCTCCAAAGAAGATGATCATAAGGGAGCTGAAGAAGTGAAGGCGCATCATTTAAAGACAGATGTTGTCATTATGGGAGGAGGGCTTGCTGGACTCAACGCTGCCATTGCTGCAGCTGAGCGAGGAGTCGAAGTGGTCATTCTGGATAAAGGCAAAATCGAAAGGAGCGGCAACATCGCAGGCGGAGTGGACCACTTTATGGCTTATCTTGAAACCGGAGAACCTTGGGACAGCCGGGAAGCCTACCTCGAATATGTTGAAGAAGAAGGTTACGGTATTGTTAATGCAGAGATCCACAATCGGGTCTTTTGTGATGAACTGAAAAATGCGATCACACGGCTGGAAAGAATTGGATCGCCCCTTTCTGATCCAAAAACAGGTCAATACTATCGGACTGCATCTATGGGCCAGCCTGGGCCTTACTGGATCAATTTCAACGGGAAGTTTCTCAAACCAAATCTTGCAAAAGAGGTCAGACGTTTGGGCTGTACGGTCCTCGATCGTGTCATGGCCACGCGGCTGATGGTCTCTGGCCTTAAGTTGGCCGGGGTTATGGGATTCCATACTCGGACCGGAGATCTATACTCTATCGAGTGCAAAGCATTAGTTGCTTCTACTGGGAATACCAATCGGCTCTATGAGACTCCAACGCGGATGCTCTTTAATACATGGCTATGTCCTTATAACACAGGAGAGGCCCAGCGATTAGCCTTAGAGGCTGAAGCCACACTTGCGAACATGGAGTTTCTGAGAATGACCATCGTGCCCAAGGGATTTAGCGCACCGGGATTAAATGCCTTCACAGGGATGGGTTCCTATTTCATTAATGGTCTTGGCGAAAGGTACATGTCCAGATACCATGAAAAGGCGGAGAAGGCGCCCCGCAACTTGTTGGTCTGGGGAACACTGAATGAACTGAAAGAGGGGAGAGGCCCGGTCTTCATTGATTCCAGACACCTTCCTCCCGAAAAGATCTCTCACCTCAAAAAAACTCTTGGGCTTGACAAGGAAACCTTGGACGATTTTTTGAAAGCTCGGGGTATTGACATCGAGAAAAAACCGTTAGAGGTCATGGTATCGGAGGCCATGCAGACTGGACCCATAGAGGTTGTGGGAAGTGGAATCCACATTGATGAAAATTGCATGTCCACTGTAGAAGGTTTGTTTGCCGGAGGTGATTGTGCAGATCAGATGAAGGTCGTTCACATGGCGGTCGCAGGAGGTTATTCTGCCGGAAAATTTGCGGCCGAATACACCTTAAGAAACAAATTGAAAGGGTTGGATAAAAAAGAGGTTCAGGAAGAAAAAGCTCGTATCCTGTCTCCCCTTAAAAGAAAGAAGGGTTTACATTATCAAGAAGTGGAAGATGTCTTACGGCAAATCATGGCTGAAAATGTGGGGCCTTATCGGACGAGAGCGTCCCTTGAAACAGCTCAGACCAAAATCAATGCCCTTGCGCCTTACCTCGAAGAGATCAAGGCAAACAACTTTCATGAACTGATGAGAGGTATTGAGACCGCGAGTTTGATCAAGGTGGGAGAGATCATGGCCCGTGCCGCACTCTTCCGGAAGGAGAGCCGCTTCATTCCTTACCATTACAGGGAGGATTATCCTGAAACAGATAATACAAACTGGTGCGGACAGGTACTGGTCAGCCAGATTGATGGGAAGATCACCTCTGAATTTAAACCCTTACATTACAGACATGGATCGAAGGGCTATCACCTTCTCTAAAGAGATCATCTATGCCGCCCTCTATCAATAAAAAATGTATTAAATGTGGCAACTGTTATGAGATTTGTCCTGGTGATGTTTTTGACTGGCCAGACCAAAAGAAAAAACCTATCGTTTTTTACCCGATCGAATGTTGGCACTGCGGGGCCTGTCGATTAGAGTGTCCCGTGGGCGCCATCGAGTATTATTTCCCTTTGGGGATGACGCATGTCTAAGGAGTGCATCTTATGGCCGTTCCATTTGCAAATCATCTAAAAGATATCCCTGAATACATTCCTGGTAAGCCTGTCGAAGAGTTAGAGAGAGAATTAGGAATCAAGGAAGCCGTTAAGATGGCATCCAATGAGAATTTTTGGGGTCCGCCGCCAAAAGTGAGGGCAGCCGTCGCCGATAAGATCCGATGGTTAAATCTTTACCCCGATTCGGGTTGCTTCCTTCTGCGAGAAGCTCTTGGCAAAAAATTCGGAGTCCCACGAGAACAGGTCATCATTGGTAACGGAAGCAACTATCTCATTGAGCTGATCTGCAGAAGTGTCTTAAATCCGGGGGATGAAGGGGTGACCTGTGATCCGAGTTTTCTCTTTTATCGCCGGGCGATCAAAGGGGCAATTGGCGCTCACAAATCGATTCCCCTAAGAAACTTTGAGGTGGATGTGGAAGATCTTTTAAAAGGTCTCTCCGATCGAACCAGACTTATCCTGTTGGGCTCACCCAACAATCCGACCGGTAGAACCATTCCCTTTTCCAAGCTGAAAATGTTGATGGATCGTCTGGATGAAAATGTGTTAGTCGTTCTCGACGAAGCCTATTTCGACTTTGTCGAATCCTCGGAGTTCCGATCGGGTCTTGAAATCTTAGAGGATCACCAAAACCTGATCGTCCTTAGAACCTTTTCAAAAATCTATAGCCTGGCAGGTCTTCGGATTGGCTACGGGATCTCCCATGCGGCCATCATCCAGGGTCTAATGAAATTGTATCTTCCTTTTAACGTTGGAGCCCTTGCCCAAGCTGCCACGTTGGCATCCCTCGAAGGAAAAGATTCTCTTGACGAAATAAAAAGAATCAATGAAGAAGGCAAAAACTATTTCTACAGAGAACTGAGAAACCTGGGTGTAGAATTTGTTCCTACAGAAGCAAATTTTATTTTAATCCGTGTGGGCAAGGCGACCACTGTGTATGAGCGTTTTTTAAAAAAAGGAATTATTCTCCGTGATATGACCCCTTGGAAGTTACCTGACCATATCCGGGTCACAATTTCGCTCCCTGAAAATAATGAGCGTTTCATAAAAGAGCTTCGAATCATCTTGGCAGATCGCTAAAACATTAGGAGGAATAAAAGACTTCATAGTCTATAAAATAGGTGAAACAAACGACCGATTATTCATGCATTCGGTCACCAGAATGATCTTCCCTCCTCCGTTTTTATGCCAATTTTAAAATTTTCTTTCCGTTCCCTCCAAAGATCTTCTCCTTATCCTCCCTGGGGATATCCAGTTCCTCAATCGTAGAGATTGATTTCGACATATCTCCGATCACATGGGGATAATCGCTTCCCAAGACCATGTGGTCCGCCCCCACCGTATGGTAACCGCACATTAAAGAGGGTTTATGGAAAGAGACGGTATCGTAATAAAATTTTTTCAAATATTCACTTGGAAGTTTTGAGATGTGTTCCCTACAATCCGGGAAAGCCCTATACCCATTGTTGATCCTTTCATAGAGGAAGGGAATCGTTCCTCCCAAATGGGGAAGGATGAGAGTGAGATTTGGATATTTTTCAAAGAGGCCACTGTAGACCATCTTCGAAACAGTTAATGTCGTATCCATTACAAAACCGACCAGAGGGACCAGTGGCCACTCTGCCATCGTCTCAGGGTGAACCGGAACCATAGGATGGAGGAAAATGGGAAGGTCCAAACGGTTGACCTCTTCATAAAAAGGCCAGAATTCTTTCATATGAAGATGTTTCCCATCGATATTCGTCCCGAGGACGACGCCTTTCATTCCAAGATCTTTCACACAACGATGGAGTTCAGGGAGGGCATCATCGGGGTGTCCGAGAGGAACGCTCGCAAAGGCAATAAAATGTTTAGGATATTTCTGGCAGAGGTCGGCAAAATAGTCATTGACCAACTTAGCGAGATAGAGGTTTCTCTTTCTCGTTGAGAAATAAACGTTCGGAGTGGAAAGGGTGAGAACCTGTATGTCGAGTCCGAGTCGGTCCATATCAGAAATTCGTTCTTCGGGATTCTCCATCTGAGAGGTGATCCCAAGAAAACGGGCCCCCTTCTCTTTAACGATTTTCAGGCCCGTGGCATCATGCGTAAATTCATAACGACGGCCCCATTGCTCCATTTTTTTCAGATACTCTGATGGGTAGAAATGGTTGTGGAAATCAATCTTCATAAAAAAGCCTCCTTTGATTTAGAATGAAACTGCTTATAACCCATCTTTCATTAAAAAGTCAACGAGCAATCCACTCAAGATTTTTTATTGCCTCTCCTATAAATGAATTGATTTCCTTCAATTAAACTTTATTCCCGTATGAAACTTGGCTTGACAGGCGGAAGAATAAGATATATAAACTTTAAAAATTTGCAAAGGAGGTATTTATGAAACAGAAAGGATGGAAGAGAGGGAAAATGATTCTTGTTTTTGGATTTCTTTTTATTCTCGTACCCGTTTTCTCATTTGCCCAACAGTATCCGACAAAACCAATCAATCTCATCGTGACGTTCGCCCCAGGTGGAACGTTGGACACAAGCACACGGATTCTTGCAAGCAAAGCTGAAAAATTTCTCGGACAACCCTTGGTTGTTTCAAATGTTGGCGGAGGAGCGGGGTCCGTTGCCCTTGGCCAGGTTGCAAAGAAGAGACCAGATGGTTATGACATCACGAGTTGCACCAGCACAGGTCTGATCAGGATTCCCCAGTTACGGGCTGTCCCCTATGGCCACGAGGATTTTGTTCCCATCATGCACTTTGCAGCCGTGCAATCGGGTGTAGTGGTGAAATCAGATTCTCCCTATAAAACCTTTAAGGATCTGATTGAATATGCAAGAAAGAATCCTGGAAAGGTCACCTACGCCACATCAGGGGCTGGCTCACCCATGCACATGGCAATGGAATATGTTGCTGAAAAGGAAGGGATTCAATGGACTCACGTTCCGCAAACGGGAGGGGCTCCAGGGCTGACAGCAGTCCTCGGAGGCCATGTCACCGCCATGTCAGATAGCACGGAATGGCTTCCCCATGTCCAGGAGGGATCGCTCCGTCTCCTCGTTACTCATGGAGAGCGAAGAATGAAGGGGTTTCCGAATGTGCCGACTCTCAGAGACCTGGGTTACGACTTCATCAATGAAACGGTTTTCGTGATCGCTGCTCTGAAGGGAACACCTCCGTCGATCGTAAAAAAGTTGGACGAAGCCTTCCATAAGGCCATGGACGATCCAGAGTTTATCAAGGCGATACAAAATTTGGAATTCGATGTTGCGTATCGGAATTCCGAAGATACCAAGAAATATCTGGAAGATGCGTATCAACGGTTTGGAGTGATGATCAGGAAGCTTAACATCCAAAAGGAAAAATAATGAAGACTTTCGACCAGACAAGCAGCCTATTCTGGCTGCTTGTCTCTATCTCTGTCTTCGTTGAATCCCTCCGTTTAGGAATCGGAACACTCAAGAATCCAGGGATGGGTTTCTTGACATTCAGTGCTTCAGGAATCTTAGGAATCCTTTCACTCATTCTGTTCTTTAAAGCCTCTTTCAAAAAGGAAGAGGTTAAGACCGCCCCTTTTTTCGCCGGAATGTTCTGGAAAAGAATCCCTTTTGTTCTAATTGTTCTTATCCTCTATTCTAGGATGATGCCCATATTGGGGTATCTTATCAGCACCTTTCTTTTGATGACCGCCCTTTTCTGGATTCTCGAACGAAAGAAGATCGCATTTGTTTTTGTTTCTTCCATACTGAGCACGCTTGTTACTTACCTTGTCTTCTCGAAATGGCTCAATTGTCAATTTCCGGATGGGTTATTCGGGTTTTGAGGAAAAAGTGGGATTTTTCGATAATATCATTTACGGTTTTCAGGTCACTTTTCAACCCATCAACTTCCTTTTCTGTGGCATTGGGGTATTGGTTGGAACGCTCGTGGGTGTCTTGCCCGGCATCGGTCCTGCTGGCGCGATGGCCCTCCTACTTCCTGCAACGTTTAAGGTATCGCCTACTTCGACACTCATTTTACTGGCAGGCATTTACTATGGCGTTCAGTATGGAGGATCTACGACCTCCATCCTGGTCAATATCCCTGGGGAGGCCTCGTCTGTCGTCACCTGCATCGATGGATATCAGATGGCCCGTCAGGGCCGGGCAGGCCCTGCCTTAGGGATCGCAGCGATCGGATCTTTTATTGCCGGAACGATCGCTAATGTGGGACTGATGTTCGTTGCCGTTCCTCTCGCCCGTGCCGCCCTCCGTTTCGGGCCTCCCGAATATTTTGCGCTCATGTGCATGGGGTTGATCATTGTTACCTACCTCGCCCAGGGTTCAATTTTGAAGGCGATTATGATGGCCTTGGTGGGAATTATCCTCGGAAGCATCGGACTCGATGTCATCACCGGCCTTCCCCGGTTCACCTTTGGGATCAATGAACTGACGGATGGGGTCGGCATTATTCCGCTGGTCATGGGTCTTTTTGGAATATCCGAAATCTTTGTCAATCTCGAAGAAAGTCTTGAGAGGGAAATTTTTAAAACCCATATTAAAAATCTTTGGCCGTCCCTAAAGGATTGGGCCCAGGCAAAATGGGCCGTTGTGAGAGGGTCAATCATTGGGTTTCTCCTTGGGATTCTCCCTGGAGGAGGGGCTGTTATTGCAACCTTCGTCGCCTATGCGGTTGAAAAGAAGGTTGCTAAAGAACCGCAGAGGTTTGGAAAAGGGGCGATTGAAGGGGTGGCGGGTCCGGAGTCGGCTAACAATGCGGCAGCTGGATCTTCGTTGATTCCGCTCCTCTCCCTTGGAATCCCTCCCAATCCCATTATGGCCATTTTCTTCTCAGCGCTGATCATTCATGGAATCCAACCCGGCCCCCTGCTCATCAAGCAACATCCTGATCTCTTCTGGGGCTTGGTTGCCAGCTTATACCTGGGCAATTTCCTTCTCCTCATTCTCAACCTTCCCCTAATCAGCATGTGGGTGAAGGTACTCGAGATCCCATACAAGCTCCTTTTTCCACTGATCCTCCTTTTCTGCCTCATCGGCGCTTACAGCATGAATAATGTCGTCTTCGATCTCTACGTGATGATTTTCTTTGGGGTGGTGGGTTGGATTATGAAGAAATTTGGTTACGAGGGCGCCCCCCTTATCCTGGCCTATGTGTTGGGTCCCATGCTGGAGAATTCTCTTCGCCAGTCGCTCCTGATTTCAGGAGGGAGTTTTTTGATCTTTGTTTCCCGTCCCATTTCTGCCATTGCTTTAGGTATTGCCTTCCTTCTACTCCTTTCAAACCTCTTCCCATACTTTAAAAAGCAGCACGAAATATATGAAGAATTCAAGGAATAAGGGTTGGGGCCTCATGTTTCACTTCCGAATTCATCCCGCATACGGAAAGATAATCTAATTCAGAGTGATTAAAGAGGAGACACGAAAGATGGACGACCAGAAAGAGATAGTTACAGAATCCATATCTATCAAAGAACTAGAAAGACGATGGAAAGAAGTAAGGATAAGGATGAAGGAAGAAGGCATCGACTTTCTGGTGATGCAAAATGATAATGAATGGTTAGGAGGGTATGTCAAGTGGTTTACAGATATTCCAGCCCGAAACGCACAACCCCACACGGTGATTTTCCCTGTTGACGATGAGATGACGACCATCACTCATGGTGGGAAACCCCCAGGAGATATGGGTCCGCCAGCATGGACGCTGAGGGGTGTTAAAAAAAGACTCACTGCCCCATACTTCCGAAGTGTGATGTATACCCATACCTATGATGCAGAACTTGCCGTAGCAACATTGAGGGTCAAGAAGAAGGCAAAAGTCGGGATTGTAGGGAAAGGGACGATGTCCGCAGCGTTTTATGAGCACCTGATGAAGGGGCTTTATGAATTTACTTTTGTTGATGCGGCGGACCTTGTGGACCGAATAAAAGCGATCAAGAGTGACGAGGGAATAAGCCTCATTAAAAAGACAGTGGCTATTCAGGATGAGGCGATCGACTATGCAAAAAAGGCGATTCGACCTGGAAGAAGGGACTTCGAAATCGTTGCTGATATCATTCATAAGGTGGTTGATTTAGGTAGCGAAGAACAGTTAGTCCTCGGTGGCTCCGGAACGTTGGGAAGACCTGTCTCTATTCAAAAGCGTCATTTTCAGAATCGAATGGTAAGAGAAGGAGATCAATTTAGCCTCTTGATCGAAGTCAATGGCCCGGGTGGAATGTATGCGGAAATTGGAAGGATTTTCTTTGTTGGAAAAGTACCTTCCGAGCTGGAAGATGCTTTTGAGATGGCAAGGGAAATACAAAAAGCGACCTTAAGGCTCATCAAGCCAGGGGTAAACCCCGCAGAAATCTGGCAGGCCAATAATGAATTCTTGACGAAGAAGGGTTATCTTCCTGAAACAAGGCTATTTGCCCATGGTCAGGGATATGATCTGGTTGAGCGGCCTTTGATTCGTGACGACGAGCCGATGGAACTCAAGCCACGGATGAATATCACCGTTCATCCTACCGTGGGTTCAGACAGGATCTGGGTATGGGTCTGTGACAACTACCTCATTACCGAATCAGGTGTCAGCGAATGTCTACATAAAACACCTCAGGAGATTTTTTCAGTTTGATGAGCCGTGATATCTAAGCGAGAAAGAATCTTTTTCTCCAATTGGAAACCATTTAGGAAGTATGGTAGGATAAAAAATATTGCAAGGAGTATAGGGATGCAGAAGGAGGTTTCCCTTACCATCACCGAAGCCTATCGCCGGCAATTTCCGAACCTGAGTTTTGGAATCGGAACGATCCAGAATTGCACCTATATTGAAAAGAGCGAATCATTCAAGCTCTACAAAAGGGAACTCCTTCGAAAGATGCGAAGGAGGTCCAACCTTGGCCAAATCCAAGAACGGATCAATCTCTACGATCAATTTTTCAAGAAATGGGGATATCCCTGCCCCCTTCCAAGTCATTTTAAGCGAACGATCGAAATGGGGTTCCCGATTGTCAATCTCTATATCGATACCCATATCATTGCGGAGATGTGCCATGGAATTTTAATGGCCATTCAGGATCTCGATCGTTTCCACGGGGAATGGAGGCTCGACCTTGCGAATGAAGGAGAGGCCTTTGAAGGGGTCTCAGGAAAGATGATCCGCTGTAAAGAAGAGGAGATTGTTCTTCGTGATGGAGAAGGGATTGTCTGTTCCCTTTTTCAAGGTCCGGATTTTAAAACGAGGATAGAACCAGCAAGCAAGAATATTGTAGTTTATGTCTTCACCGCACCAGGGATTCAGGAGGAGCAGGTCTCCAATGGGTTACAGTTAGCCGTCGAGATTCTGGGAAAATTTGGTAGCGGCAAGGAGGCCTGGTGGGAGGTGTTTAGACCGTAGCCAATGCGGAATGCAGAATGTTGATTGCGGAGTTTTTCGATTTTAAATTTAAATTCCGCAGTCCGCAATCCGAAATCCGAAATACAGAAAGGAGTCATCGATGCCCATTGTCCAGATCAGTTTGCTTCCAGGGAGAACTCCAGAGAAGAAAGAGGAACTGATTAAGAACGTCACCGATGCAATTGCCGATACTCTTCAGATTCCAAAAGACCGGGTTCACATTGTCCTCACCGAAGTCCCTAAGGAGAATCTGGGACACGGAGGCATTCCTCTCTCCAAATTGGATTAACCTGATTGGAACAATGGAATATTTGAATAATGGAATGCTGGGTTTTTCCCCAATGTTCCACTTTTCTGTTTTTCCCTGTGACTATGTTATCTGGGAGAGATGAACCCTGCCCCCTTAATCCGAGGAAAACTTACAAGAACCGAGCTTATCCGGGATCAGTTCGCCACTTTTGGCATCGGTTATCCAACCAATTTTTGTGTTGACAGAGGTATCAATTGATACCATAATAAATATGGATCGACCTTCTTATAAAGAAATCAACCGTAAGATAAAGCAGGCAAAAGAGGCGGTATCAGAAAATCGAATTTCTGTCTTGAATCCAGTTAGTGTCGCTGCTGAAACATTGGAATTAGGCATTAACCTTCGAAACATCTCGGATATTCTTAACGATCTCTTGGGAGAGATAAAACCGAATGATTATGTGGGACAATATCCCCCACAACGTTCTTATGAAGATGAAATAAAGGATTGTGAGCTTTTGGCCTTCCGGTGGTTAAGTAAAAAGTTAGGATGTCGAGTTTATTTGAAGTACTTTTAAAGAAGACAAGTTTTGGCTCGTATCTCTCCATGAAGACCGAAAAGAGACTGGGGGAGGTTGAAATGAAAGAAAATGGAATGAACTGTCCTAATGGACATGGGAAAATGGTGATTATAAGAGTAAAAAAGAGAATGACTTTTCGTGGTATTAATATAACCGTTCCGACAAATCAGTATGTGTGCAGGGTTTGCGGTATGGAGGCAGGAACAGTCAACCAAACGGTAGATATTCAGAAGGCGATTTCAGAAGCCTATCGTAAGGCAGTCAATCTGCTAACGGGAGAAGAAATCGTTGAGAAGAGGAAGAAATTAAATTTCACCCAGGAGGCTCTTGCCAAGAGAATGAATGTTGGAATTGCAAGCATCAAGAGGTGGGAAGGAGGCACCGTTCAGAGCAAGTCGATGGACCGAGCCCTTCGGATTGCCCTTGGAGACCAAAGTGTCGGAGATAACTGCACCGGAAATCGAGCCTTTTCGATCCCAAGGATAAAGTTGGTTTTAAAAGAATTCGAGTCTGTCCTTGGTAAACATATTTTAAAGAAAAATGATAAGATGCTCTTTGCAGCAAAGTACTTGTGGTATGCGGACATGGTAGCGCACCGGGAAACAGGGGAAAGCATGACCGGTTCCACCTATGCTGCTCTTCCTTATGGGCCTCAGCTGAATAATTATAAGGACTTGATTGATGACATGATAAAGGCTGATGAGTCAAAGGCTGAACCCCTTAGCCCAGAGGAAAAAAGAATTATCACTCGGATCGCCTTAAAATTTCCTGAAGAGCGAATGGTTTATAATGTCACCCATAAAGAAAAAATCTGGAAGAAACAACCCAACGGAGCGATTATTCCTTATACTGATTCAGCGAAGTTAATGGGGATTTAATGAAGCAGTTGGACGGGTTGTAGATTTCAAGATGGGAGTCGGCTTTTTTGTTTCCCAAAAGAAAGGGAAAGGAATAAAATATACCTGCGATTGTATCCCTGGCCGAAGAACCTCAAGTGAGACGCTCCTCAAACGAAGTGATCCTTAAGCTTAGCGATCCTAAGACATCTTTCGGCTTTGGTTTGAGGAGAGAACCCCAAGGAAGTTGAAAGGCGAGGGTAAGTAGTGAATAGTGTAGGCCTGACACTCATTCTATTCTCCCTATAAAAACATTCCCTCCTGAAAGCGAGAATTGACAGATTGTCGTGAAAGGTGTAGATTACTTTCTAATATCAAGAGTTTACGGGTATTGCCGGAAAGTGGGCCGAAGTGAGGAGAAAAATGAAAGAGAAAATCTGTAGAACTTGCGGAAGGGCGTGGGTGTCATCAGACCTTGATCGATGGAAAGGAAAACCTGAAAAAGAACCACCGATTTGTCCTATATGTAATGGTAAAATGAAGATTTCTGGGACTGGATGGGTAAGTTGGAAATGTGCAGAGTGCGGTTATAGTAGTGGTCTGGAGTACTGTTCAGAGTATGAATATCCAAAGGATTTGGCAGATTTAAGATATCACAATAGAACAAGTTAGGTGAAATTGTCACCACTATTCTTTAAGGAAGCCAGGAGACCGTACCATAACTTAAAGGAGGTACAAGGATGAGCCTGACCAAACAACTTCAGGAGCTGCAAGCATTTGATGATAGGCACAAATGGCTAATAGATGCAGATTTAACATATTGCTCAGGAAGATTCTTGCTAATACGTGATGATTTTTTCTTTAGACTTTCAGGTGGGTACCTTTTACATCAAGCATCGGAAAAATATCTCAAAACCTTAAGAAAACTTCTTCTTCCGGATATTAGAATGAGAAAAGGTGACCACAACTTAGGGCAGATCCTGGATGATCTTAAGGGTAAAATAGAAACTTCATGGTTTAATAAAATAACTCAATCCATCAAAAGAATTGGACCACTGGCAGACTTCCGCTATCCCGATTTAACCGCAACTGGGGACATAAAAACAATGCGGGAAGGATTAGAAGGTGCCGACTATTTGGTTGCGTCTGTTAGAAAACAAATTGATAATAGGTCCCCCACTATTGCTTACAAAGCGATAAGGCGTTACATAAAGGGAAGTAAAAATAATGATCAAAATCTTTGATAACGTTCAAAAGGTGAGGCACGAATTAAAAAACCGGTTCAAGTAATCTGAAACCCACAGTATGTCCCCCTCCCCCTTTGATGGGGGAGGGAGAGGGTGGGGGTGGAAAAGTTATGAATTTCAAAGTACTTAAATCATTTCCCCCTCCCCTTCATCCCCTCCCACCGGTGGAGGGGAGATTTGCTGGATGTCTTTACTCATCTTGAAGGATGTATTGGAAAACATTTATGCCTCACCTTTTGAACGTTACTAAATCTTTTGATAGATAGCCTTCTTAGGAATAATTCATCTGCAAAATATTGGATAGACCATTTATCCGGAATCAATGAAAAGATTGATCGCAAACTAAGGAAGTATCAAGCTATCTGAGGAAAATCATTTAGATTTAAGGAGGCAAGAAAAGGGATTGTAAGATTCCCATAATATACGTTTATTAGGTTAAGCTTTGATTTCAGGCGACCGCTTATAGCGGGTGAGGGGGACGTCCATAAAATTATAAAAATCCTTTAAAGGATTTGGTGTCATCCAAAAAAAGTTGGCGGTGCTCTGATCGCATAGTGCATAGATCATCGCGCATCGGGAAAAAACATTTCCCGTATAGCAGAGAGTAGTGTATTAAAAGGGAGTGGATTCAAGCGAGGGCGGGGGAGAAGGAGTGAAAAACCGTAGAAAAAAGAATAATAGGCTTCTGGCATATCAAGCTGAGGAGGTTTTTAAGGAAGCTGTCGCTGAAGCGATCGCTGAACATCGGCGCAACGAAGTTCCTATTGCCATCTTTCGGGACGAGAAAGTGATTCGTATACCTGCTAATGAGATTATGGTTCGTGATTCGCAGGGTGAGTATGCAGTCTCAAAGAAGTAGAAGTAGAAGTAAAAGGTTCTATTTTAGATAAGGAGTTCGAACAAAATGGATTCGGCATTTAAAGAACTTCAGCAGTTGAATCGGCAGCACCTTCATTATCTCTGGCAGATGGCCAACAAGGGGGAATTGGGCGGCCTTACTGAAGAAAAGCAACGACTGGGGAAAATCATGCTTGCCCACTCCGATGAGTATTTTAATCAGTTTGAATTCGCTGACACCTTGGCGGACCACCAGTTCGACCCCGAAAGCGAGGTTAATCCGTTTTTGCACGTCACTCTACATGCCGTTGCGGAAAAGCAGATAGAGGACCGAGAACCCATTGAAGCGTTTCAGTTTTACAATGGCATGATCAGGAGTAAGTGTACTCGGCACGAAGCCATTCACCTTCTCATAACAATACTGATTAAGTTTCTCTTTCCCGTCCTTAAGGAAAAAGTGGAGTTTGATCTTGCGGGGTATCGCAAGCTACTGAAAACGTACAAGTCACGAAACCCGGAGAAAATCGTTGGACTTCTTGAGAAAGAATAAGAAAAGGATTAGGGAGACTTTCGTGAAATTGAGGAATTAAGGGATTGCGAATTGAAAAATTCCTAAATTCCTCAATCCCTAAATTCGGTTTTCGCGCAGTCTTTTTGAGACCTCTGCCGTCATCTGACAAACCCTTTCTGCCAGAGGGATGGAAAGGGAGGCGGTTCCGCAGCTGGGGGTGAGAATTGTCCTTTGGAATAGGGACGGATCAATTCCTTTTTTAGTGAGAACCTCAACCCCCTCCTTGAAACGCCTGACCAGACTTTGAGAATCCTCTCTGAGGATGGCCTCGCTGGTTGGGACGATGCCCCAGGCTAAGATTCCCCCTCTTTCTAAGAATGCTTTTAATTCCTTTGGATAAAGAGAGAGCGTCCCCAGATAACCATAAGCATCGAGACTGAGGATATCGATGTTCGTCGAAAGGAGCACGCTCCAGTCGGTATTTCCACAACAGTGAATGCCCTTAAATCCCTTCACGGCGTCAAAACATTCATTTAAAGAATGAATGACATCCTCCCGATTCAGGCCTGAAAAGGCAGAACCAAATGAGGAGAGGGATGGTTCATCAAAAAAGATAATCGTTGGGGTCCCAGGAAAAAGTTCGTTGAACCTCTTTTCCATCCATCGGGCCTTCAATGAGAGATGTTTGATGAGGATGTCCCTCAAGGTGGGATCATAAAAGATTGATTTTTTTTCTTGATCGGCTAAGGCGAGACCGAAAGTGATAGGCCCTGTAATCTGGCCCTTGATATATTTTATCTTCTTTTGGTGGCCCTCCGAGGAGAGGTCTTTTAAGATCCGAAGGCCCTTTGCAAAATTTTCTGAGATTTGAAAGGGTTCAAGTTCACCCCCCTCCAGCCGTTGGTAAAATTCCTCGATTTCCTTATCAAATCCGTGAGAGGTATCTACCCAAACCCTTTGTTCCTTTTCTTTCCATCTTAAGGAGGGAAACCCCTCAGAATATTGAACAACCATCCCTTCCAGAAAAGACCGCTTTGGCAGTTGAGGCCAGAATGGTATTTCGGGGAAGTTTTTAAGGATGAGTCGGAAAACTGCTTTCTCGTCCTGATGGGGAAAGGATCCGATCCCTGTTGTGATGAAAGAGTATTGAAATTCCATAGCTTTTCATAAAACCATTCTGTATTAAAAGTCAAGGACATTTTGCCATGCCCACTCTAACCATTTGATTACAGATATGAAACTTGACAACTCAAGGTTCGATGATTATCTATTTAGCTGAAATTTCAAAAGAAAGGAGGTCTGTCTTTATGAAGGTGAAGCCACTTCATGATCGGCTCATTGTCCAGAGATTGGAGGAGGAAGAGAAGACAAAAGGAGGAATCATCATTCCTGATACAGCCAAGGAAAAACCGATTGAGGGAAAAGTGATTGCTGTTGGGGCAGGAAGGATCAAAAAGGATGGGACAAAGATTCCCCTTGAGGTTAAAAAGGGCAATCGGGTCCTCTATGCAAAATATGCAGGAACCGAAGTGAAGATTGATGGAGAAGAATATCTCATCATGAAAGAGGATGATGTCCTCGCTGTCATTGAATGATGGATGGAGTGAAAAGAAAGGAGGCGTCTTATGGCGAAAGAATTGAAGTTTGGTCAGGAAGCGAGAAATGCGATTCTGGAAGGTGTCAATATCCTGGCCGATGTGGTCAAGGTAACTTTGGGACCCAAGGGCAGGAATGTGGTTCTGGAGAAGTCTTTTGGTTCTCCAGTGGTGACAAAGGACGGCGTCACGGTTGCCAAAGAGATTGAACTCGAAGATCATTTTCAGAATATGGGGGCCAAAATGGTGAAAGAGGTGGCCAGTAAAACCTCCGATACGGCAGGGGATGGAACGACGACAGCCACAGTTCTGGCCCAAGCGATCTATCGAGAGGGATATAAGATTGTGGCCGCCGGTGCCAATCCCATGGATATCAAGAGAGGAATCGACTTTGCCGTTGAAGAGGTCGTCAAGGAGTTGAAAAAACTCTCCAAACCTGTCAAGGAGCAGAAAGAGATTTCTCAGGTGGGGACGATCTCTGCCAATAACGATCCAACCATTGGCAACATCATTGCCGAGGCGATGAACAAGGTTGGAAAAGAAGGGGTGATCACTGTGGAGGAGGCCAAGGCCATGGAGACTACCCTGGAGGTCGTGGAGGGAATGCAGTTCGACAGGGGTTATATTTCTCCCTATTTCGTCACAGATCCGGAAAAGATGGAGGCGATGGTCGAGGACCCTTATATTCTACTCTTTGAGAAGAAGATCTCCAATATGAAGGAACTTCTCCCTATCTTGGAGCAGGTTGCTAAGACAGGCAGACCGCTCCTCATCATCGCAGAGGATGTGGAGGGGGAAGCTCTGGCTACTTTGGTTGTCAATAAACTTCGAGGGACATTGAAGTGTGCCGCGGTCAAGGCTCCAGGTTTTGGAGACCGTAGAAAGGAGATGCTCGAAGATATCGCCATTTTAACGGACGGCAAGGCAATCTTTGAGGATGTGGGGATTAAACTTGAAAAGATGAAGCTGGATGATCTGGGCAGAGCGAAGAAGGTGGTGGTCGACAAAGACAATACCACGATTGTCGAAGGAGCAGGGAAACCCTCTGCGATCGAAGGCCGGATCAAACAGATGCGTGTTCAGATTGAAGAGACCACCTCTGATTACGACAAAGAGAAACTCCAAGAGCGATTGGCAAAACTGGCCGGAGGAGTTGCTGTGATCAAGGTGGGCGCAGCCACCGAGACCGAAATGAAAGAGAGGAAGGCTCGAGTCGAGGATGCGCTCAATGCAACCCGTGCGGCAGTGGAAGAGGGTATTGTCCCTGGGGGTGGGGTGGCCTACTTGAGATGTTTGCCCGTCTTGAAGAAGGCGAGACTGGAAGGCGATCGGCAGACCGGCGTCGGCATCGTCATCAAGGCCCTTGAGGAACCGATTCGTCAGATTGTTGAAAACGCTGGAAAGGAAGGCTCTGTGGTGGTGGAAAAAGTGAAGGAGGGGAAAGGAGCCTTCGGGTTTGATGCAGATAAGGAAGAGTATGCTGATATGATCGAGGCCGGGATCATTGATCCGACAAAGGTGGTGAGGTTCGCCCTCCAGAATGCAGCCAGTGTGGCTTCTCTGTTGATCACCACAGAGGTCGTCGTGGCTGAGAAACCTAAGAAGGAACAGGCTGGTCCACCGATGCCTCCAGCTTATTAATAAAAAAAGTAGGGGCGAGGTTAAAACTCGTCCCTATTCTCTCTCTTACTTTTGATCGGGATGGACAATCAAGGGGGGTTGTTGGAATGGAGATCAGAAAGGATTTAAAAGAATGGTTTCATTCCATCGAGAACGACCCGCAGAAAAGGTTGCATCTTCTTGCCTTTCGTGATTTCTGTTTTGATCTGTTTGAAGAAGAATATGGAGGAATCCCTCCAGGGGAGGAGATCGATCCCCGATTTGTCAAAGGCCTCCTCCTCTGTACATAAACGAATCTTAAACTCTAAGCCGAATCTGTATCACGGGTTCCTATGCCTATATGATTTTGAACGACATTTTGTGGTAATTACTTTCCTTTCGCCCACCTCAATTCTGAGATGAAATCTGGCAAATTATTTCGGCTCTGTCGTTCCTGTTCCAGTTTCTTTTTGAGCTTTGTCTTTTGAGTATTGAGATCGCTGGTGCACGAATGCGATGATCCCGGGAAGAATTGAAATAACAATAATCGCCAGGATCACCAGCGTAAAGTGACGTTTTATAAATGGGATATTGCCAAAAAAATAGCCACCCAAAATAAAAGAAACAATCCAGGCGATACCTCCTACTACGTTAAATATAATGAAACGGATATACGGCATGCACCCGATACCTGCTACAAAAGGAGCGAAGGTGCGGATAAATGGGATAAATCTTGCAAGAATAATGGTCTTTCCCCCATATTTTATGTAGAACTGATGGGTGCGTTCAAGATGCTTTTTGTTCAGGAAGCGGGATTTCTCTTTGGTGAATACCTTCGGTCCTGTCATGTGTCCTATCCAGTAATTTACCGTATCTCCTGCGATCGCTGCAAAACTGAGTAAAATTGTTAACCATTTAATGTCGAGAGAGCCCATGGCAGCTAAAGTCCCTGTAGCAAATAGAAGCGAATCTCCTGGAAGGAAAGGAGTCACCACCAGACCGGTTTCACAAAAGATAATGGAAAAAAGTATAGCGTATGTCCAGATGCCATAATTTTGAATGATTAAATCGAGATGCTGATCCAAGTGCATCAGGAGATCGAAAAAAAATTCTACCACTGTCAAAAAATCCTCCTCATCCTAACGTTCACCTCACCTGCAAATATCCTAAAAAGAAGTTTCTGAAACCAAGAATGGAATGACCTAAACTCTCCTTCATATCGAGCAGACGCTTCGTACGAATCCTTTTTCAAATTAATATAAATATATTAAATCATATTACCCCCCCACCCGCCCCTCCCCCTCAAGGGGGGAGGGTGAGGGTGGGGGGGAAGGTCATTTTATTTAATGCGTTTGTATTAGTAAATCGCGATCAAAAAATGAATGGTTCAGAAATATTACCCGTTTCTCTTCAGCAACGAAGAATGTGGGTTTTCTGATCAAGAAAAATTGGTTGCAATGAGAAATGGCAAACCTGTTTCAAAGGATGGGTCCCCAGCAAGGATTCAGCGCAGGACCCGTTTGAGCCGAATCGTTTCGATTTCTGATGGTCATCCACTGAGAGGTTTCCCTGATCGGGGTTTTCAAAACGGAGATGGGAATAGAGAAAATCAACTTCGAACAAGGCCTTCTCTCCATGTTCAAAAATCAAAACTGGTTATTGTTTGCTAATCAGATCAAATTCACCTTACTTCCCATGGGTCCAATGACCGAAAATTATTATATGATTTCTTTTACATGTCAATATGAAAGATGAGTCAGATGTAATCCCTCAGTTACGGTCGGACATCCTATGCCAGGATCGAGGTGGTCTCTCCAGAGAAAACTTGAAGCGGCGCATTTGAGCGGTGAGTCAAGGGGTGGATACCCTTAAAATGGTCCCTATAGTACTACCCGCCGGTTGCCCTCCCTCTAAAGATCCGCTTTTCAAGGTTTCGGAGGGGAGACCACCCCGATCCAATCGCACCCGAGACGGAGGGGTTACAGTCAGATACGGATTTCCGAACAGATTTTTTTCTTGAAGGTCTTCAAATTAAATCCCACCTTTGACATTAAGTCATCCTGTTCATCTCCTCCAATTCCAAGGCGAGGGATTCCCAGAGTTGGGAAAGTTCTTTCACCCTTTCTTGAGTTTTCTTATGAGTCTGAATGGTTTCATACGCCTCTTTCTGGTTCAGGTAGAGAGAGGTGTCTGAAAGTCTTTGATTGAGATCATCCAATGTTTGTGTCGCCTCATTTAAAGATTTTTCCACCTCCTGGAATCTCTTTTCGAGACTGACCCATTGCCGCCGAAATTGGTCCATCTGTTGAGCCTTTCTTCTCCTCTCCTCCTTATCCTTGGAGGATGATTTCTTTGGTAACGGCAAGGGCGATGCATGCATCACCCCCACCTCTTTTTGAGCCTCTTCCAATTGGATCTGCTGCTTCTTATAAAGGTAGTAGTCATAATTGCCTGGAAAGAGATGAAGGGTTCCCCGATCGATCTCCATCACTTTGTTGGCGATCTGGTTGATCAGATGACGATCGTGGGTAATCAAACAGATCGTCCCTTGAAATTGGTTCAGGGCCATCTCCAATACATTGCGAGAAGGTATGTCCAGGTGGCTGGTTGGTTCATCTAAAAGAAGGAAGTTGGCAGGTTTGAGGAGCATCTTTGTTAGGACCAATCGACTCTTCTCGCCGCCGCTCAGAACAGAGACCTTCTTTTCAACCTCCTCTCCGCTGAAGAGAAACGTACCCAGGAGGGTCCGAAGTTCTGTCTGGGTTTCATCCGTAGCAATGGAGAGGAGTTCCTCGAAGACTGTATTTTCAGAATGGAGGATGTCGAATTGTTGCTGGGCAAAGTAAGCCCGGGTGACATCCTTACCCAATATCATCTCGCCTTTCTCAAAGTCGAGAACTCCAGCCAAGATCTTGAGAAGTGTCGATTTGCCTGCCCCATTGGGACCGATTAGAACCACCTTATCCCCTCGGAAGAGAGTGAGATCAATTCCCTGATAAACCTTGATGTCGCCATAACTCTTGTGGAGGTTTTTCACCTCCACAACTCTGTGGCCGCTCCGTTTGGGCGCAGGAAAGTGGAATCGGATCTCTTTCTTTTTCCCTTTCGGGAGTTCGACCCGCTCCAATTTTTCGAGCATTTTGATGCGACTCTGAACCTGCTTGGACTTCGTATTCTTAGCTCGGAATCGTTCGATAAACCTTTCTGTCTGCTCGATCTTCTTCTGCTGAGTTTTATAGGTAGCCTCGAGGGTTTGCCTCCGCGCTTCTTTTTCTTCCAAGTAGTGGTCATAGTCACCGTAATACAGATCAATCTTCTGGGTCTCAATTTCTGCGATCCGGTCGATGAGATGGTTGAGGAAGACTCGATCGTGGGAAACGATGACCATGGCACCTGGATAATTGACTAAGAAGTTCTCCAGCCAGATGAGGGATTCCAAATCCAAATAGTTGGTCGGTTCGTCCAAAAGGAGAAGGTCAGGAGACTGAAGGAGGATTTTTGCTAAAGCAATTCGCATCAGCCAGCCTCCGCTCAGTTCATCCGTAGCGCGGTTGAAATCGCTCTCTTTAAATCCTAATCCTTGCAGGATTTGTTTGGCCTCAGCTTCCAAGCCATATCCCCCGAGGATAGTGTAACGCTCCTGAAGTTTTCCATATTCCTTTGCCAACCTCTCTTGTTCTCTTGGATCCTCCATGGATGACAGTTCTTCTTCCAATATCTTCATCTTGTCCTGAAGGGATATGATCCCGGAAAGACTTTTTAAAACCTCATCCAAGACTGGATTTCCTGTGAAGGCGACGACTTCTTGGGGAAGATAGCCGATCTTTACCCCCTTGGCAATACGGATTTCTCCGTCGTCGATCGATTCCTCTCCCAAGATCAATTTGAAAAGGGTTGTCTTCCCAGAACCATTGGGGCCGACAAGGCCCATCCGGTCCCTCACTCCGATCTGAAGGGAACAATCCTTAAAGAGGACCTTACTTCCAAACTGTTTTTGAATATGGTTGAGGGTGATCATTGCTGCCTTAGGAAAATGCTAAAGGAAATAATAGAATCTCTATGCAGACATCCCTATTAACACCCTAAGAAGCTTGGGTGCAAATAAATTTGTTTTTTCATCAACCAACTCACGCATCGATGTCACTGGGGCATTTTGGGTTTTCCAAAAACTTCTTTATTAATTATTTGCTTTCTCATCCTTAATTTGGAATATCCCTTTAGAAGATTGATTTACACTATTGGATCCAAAAAATTCTTACTTCGGCTGCAACCTGCTTAAACTCGGGATCTCCTGTGACCAATTCCGCCTTTCGAAGCTTCGCCAGGGCTGCAGCGAAACAGTCACCATAAGACATTCGTTTAAAAGCCTTGAACTCAGCTGCCTGTTTAGTAAGCTCCAAATCGACAGGGACAACCTGAATGGGTAGGGTTGAGACAAGGTGTGCCACTGCTTCGACTCGCTCCCGCCCTGCCTCCCTGAGCGTGATGTAGTAAACTTCCCCCCAGTTCACTACAGAGAGAAAAAGGGCTTTTCCGGAATCCCTTGCCACCTGGAAAAGTTCAATCATTTTGTCCGCTCCGCGTTCGTTCTCCAGGTATGCGATTAGGCTATGTGAGTCCAATACTCTTAGCGCCGCCTTCATAGCGTGCGCTCCTTTGCCTTCTCTTCCTTCAAAGCTTTGAGTAACCTTCCTTTTGTGCCGGTTATTCCAGCCATGCCCCGGATGTATTCATCAGTTATTGGTTTTATTACGATTTCACCATCCCTCTCGAAAAGGGAAACCTGCGTTCCCTTTTTGATACCAAACTTCCGCCGCAGCCTGGAAGGAATCACTACCTGACCCTTTGCTGTTACGACTGCCTTGTCCATAAAACCTCCTTTTGTTATACATCTTAAATTCGTATACCCTATTTTGTTTTGTTAGTCAAGAAATATTTTTTCATACAAAAATATGAGTGGTACCCCAAAACAGTAAAGGGTTGCTGAGAAAAAAGGGTTTTTTTCAAAGAATTGATGGAATGATGGTTTGGAAGGAAGTTGTAATTTGGTGGGTGTTAAGAATCCTTATCATATTTGTCGAAATTATATCCTGCTTTTCTGTAATCCTCCAAAGCCCGAGTCTTCAAATCTTCTCTTTTTGTCTTCTCCGCCTCTTTATCTGCCAATTCGGCAGCGTGGCTCCATTTCCCCTCTTTTTCATACTCCTTGATCTTCCGATCCGTTTCTGTGATGGGACTCCCTTTGACCACCACAGCAGGGGCGAAGAGGACCCGGTGGACAGAATTTTTACAATAAGGACAGTGAGTTAAGGCCGGTTCGGTCATCCTTTGGATGACCTCAAAACCAGATCTGCAGTGATCACAACTTCGATCCAAATCAACGGCCCGGTATTCGTAGGTAGGCATAAGATTATCTCCCATAAATAAATAATATTTTTCATTAAATTGTCAAGGGGGAAAGCCCAATGTTATAAAAACAATGTCAAATGTCAAGGCCCAAATGTCCAGATAAAGGTTGAGGCTAAGATTAAGGTTGAGAAATGATAAAATCCTTGACCTTAACCTTGACCTAAACCTAATCTTATCGAAGATGATCCCCTATCAGAACATTGAGATTGCTGGAGAGATCAGAAATATGAAATTTCGAAGCTCGACCGAAACCTTTACGGGTACCCTCGATTTATACGAAGAAGGAGGAATGGCCAACTATTGACTTCAACTTTCCATTGTGTTAAAAAAAATCACATTTTCCTCTCAATTAAAACCCAAATAGTTTTAGTCTTCTTTAAAATTTGATGAACTAAGCTAACCCTTCCGTCCTTGAGAAGGAGGGGGAGGCTCGGGGGAGAGGAGTTTTTCATTTTTTGGGGGTATTATGAAATCGAACTATAAAAGATCAATCTTTATTTTTCTCATTATCTCTTTTACTCTCTTTTTAGGTCTTGGATTCCTATGGGCCGCAAAACCTGTTCCTGAAAAAGAGGGTCCCAAACCTGCAGTAGTGACTAAGCCTTCTGAACCTGGGGAAAAAGGGGAGAAATTCATCATCAAGGGGCGCGAGTATTGTTATGAATGTATTGACAACTCCGAATGTCTCAGTTGCCATGGGAAAAAGATCAGCGAGAGAAAATTTGCACAATCCGTTCATGGAGCCAACTCCTGCAATAGCTGTCACTGGGACATTACCGATGTCAAAGCCCATGTGAAGGTAAGAGGAGCAAAGATTTATGCCGAGCCAGTCACCTGCCATCGATGTCATAAAAAGGAAGGGGCAGAACATTATGCAAGTGCCCACTTCATTAATGATATTCAATGTAAAGACTGCCACAAAGACATCCACGAGATGACCCCATGGAAAGGCGATAAGGTCCGGGTCATCCAGAAATGCACGACCTGTCATTCCGATGACGGTTACTCAGAGAGTGTCCACGGAAAATCTGTCCTCGCTGGAAACCCGGATTCTGCTAACTGCAGCGATTGCCACGGTCTCCACAAGATTCCAATATTAAAGGGAGATGAACCAAAAGTAGTACAATTTCGGAAAGAGTTCCATACGGAAATCTGTCAGAAGTGCCATGCTGACAAGGAGATGATGGAACGAAACAAGGTTTTCCTCATTGCCACGCAGACCTATTATGAAAGTTATCATGGAAAGGTTGAGGAATTGGGCTATCCGACATTGGTAGCAGGTTGTGCGGACTGTCATGGTTTTCATAGCATCCTGCCGAGGGATAATCCCAAATCACTTATCTCGGACGAGCGTCTCGTTGAAACCTGTGGAAAGTGCCACCCGGGTGCCAATATCAATTTTGTTCAGTTCATCACCCATGCAACCCATACCGATCCAGAGCGAGAACCAGTGCTTTATGGGACCTTCATCCTGATGACCAGCCTTTTGGTTTCGGTCTTTGGGGTCTTCTGGTTTCATGCTTTTCTCTGGTGGCGGAAGGACTTCTGGGAAAAAAGAGAATTGAGGGCCAGGGGAATTTTCTTCCTGCTCCATGATATGAGGCCGGACGAAGCAGGCCAAATCTACCGTCGCTTCAAGACGTTCGACATCGTTCTTCACTTCACGATGATGGTCACGTTCATCGGACTTGTCCTGACCGGCCTTCCATTGAAATTCTCACATGCACCCTGGGCCAGTGGTTTGATGCACTTCCTTGGAGGAGCTAAAATGGCTGGGTTGATCCATCGGATCTGTGCGGCCATTACCTTTGGTTACTTCGGAACCACCATGGTCTATATCTTCTACTTTCTCTTCTTTAAGAAGATCAAAGGAAATCCTAACCCCCTGCAAAGACTTTTTGGTCCGGATTCGCTCTGCCCTCGTTGGAAGGATATTCAAGACATCATTGGGATGATCCGTTGGTTCTTTAACCAAGGGCCAAAACCCCAGTTCGATCGATGGACTTACTGGGAAAAATTTGACTTCTTGGCCGTTTTCTGGGGGATGTTTGCCATCGGACTTTCAGGCCTGATGCTCTGGTTTCCGGAATTCTTCACTATCTTTCTGCCCGGATGGATACTCAATATTGCGACGATCGTCCATTCGGATGAGGCACTCTTGGCCTCTGGCTTCATCTTTACAGTCCATTTTTTTAATACCCATTTTCGACCTTCGAAGTTCCCGATCGATACGGTCATCTTCACAGGAAGGTTCCCTAAATACGAACTGGTAGAAGAACGGTTAGAACAGTACAAGAGGATGATGGCGGAGAGGACATTGGAGACCTATCGGGATAAATACCCCAGCGTGGGGACAGATCTCTTCTCAACGGTTGTAGGATTTGCCATGCTGGCCATCGGGCTTCTCTGCGTCTTCCTGATTGGGTGGGAGTTTCTTGGTTAATTCTGATTTCGGAATTCGGAATGCGGATTTCGGATTGAGGGACCCATCAAAAACTTATTCCGCATTCCGCAATCTGCAATCCGCAATTTACTTTGAGATCTTACAGCCGATCTTTTCGAGATAGGCAATATAATTAAAGGTAGGACTTTGGTCTTTGGTGTGGCAATTTCGGCAGAGACCGAGGGTTACTTTTCGCTCTATCCCTCTCTTTCCTGGATGTCCCTTCCCTTCCCCATGACAAGCTTCACACTGGACTCCGCGAAGGTAGAAGGGGATTTCCTCCACCGTGGCATACTCTCCTATCTTACCATAACCGGTGGAGTGACAGACGAGACATTCCTCCTGAGCATATTTGGGTGAGGTAGTGATGGTTTGTGAGGCCTTTGCATGCTTGGTCTTCAGCCAATTTCTGTAGTTCACTTCGTGGCATCGTTTGCAAGAGATCGCTCCAACAAAAGGGCTCTCCTTAGGAATTCGGGCGATCATCTCCTTTTCCGGCAATTCCTTCTCGGGCAGTCCTGCCACTTTTGGCTTGTATAAATTTGCTGACTCGGCACGGTATATCTCCACTTCCTTGATCATCTTGGGATCGTCCTTCACAGAGAGTTGGACAGGAATGGGGGTATGTTTGTAGAAATTTTTTTCTTCGGAGGCGACGAGGGTTTTCTCCAATTCCTTTTTTTTCGACTCCAAGAACCTCAATTCTTTAACCTTCATCTCGTCTTGCTTCCCTGACTTTGCCATCTCAGCATCGATTTGCATCGATCGGGTGATCAGCCTTTCCAATCTTTTCTCCATCTCGTCCCGTTCAGTGGAAATGAGGAATTTGATCGGTTTTTTCGTATCGACCAAAGAATAATCAATCCGACCCAAATATCCTCCCCTGGGTTCCAATCGATAAATTGGAACTTCATTCACCATTTCTGTCACAGTCCTTTTCGATTCTCCGCCCCCACCAAGAATCAGGTCGATCTGAGTATTTTCCTTGGCCAGTTTCCTATCCTTCGACTCGCCCAACTGAGAGAGGACGACGATCAGATCACAATATTCTCTGAGACTTTTGGTCAAAGTCTTCGACGTCGATAGAGGATCGAGGATGGTTAGTCCAGGATCTTTCTCCTGAAGGATCGGGTTGAATATATCATCTAAAAGCCCAAATATTCCAACCTTTAGCCCTGCGATCTCCTTGATTACATAAGGTTTGAATACTCCCTTCTGAGCACTCTTATCCACCAGGTTGGCTGATATAAATGGGAACTTCGCCTTTTGGCTCACATCGGAAAGAAATTTGAACCCCATCATTAAATCTTTATCACCTACATTGACCACATCATATCCCATTTCTTTATAGGATTGGATGAGGAGATCGATACGTAGAAGGGCATCTCTCCGTTTGGTTTCCGTCTGGGGAGGTTTTCGAAAAAGGAGATTTCCGGTATCGAGGAGAAGGATCTTTCTTTCCTCTTTTTTCAACTGGGCGATAAGAGTGGCCTTCTTGGCGACACCGCCAAGGGGGCTCCTGAATCAGCCGCAGGGCTCGACCTCGCCCATCACATCGTTCGTGTAAACGATGCTGAATTGGACTTTAGGTGCGGCTTGGATGAAAGGAGTGTGGGATAGGTTCAAAAGGAGAGCCGCAACCAAAAAAAATTGCGCTGTTTTGAATTTCAATTGGACCCCACCCTTTTTTCAATCTAACAAATCGATATTTTGAAATCAAGTGGAAATCCAGACGAGGCAAGTTATTTTTTGGACAACGAAAAACGCTTCTCCCCTGCTGGAATAGAGATATCCAACCAGTTTTCTTTCGGTGCAAAGGGACAGGTATATTTTTCATTGTATTGGCAGAAGGGGTTATGGGCCCGGTTGAAATCGATCAGCACCTTTCCCCCAGGCATCGGTTCGATATAAAGATACCTTCCCTCAGAATAAGTCTCTTTCCCTGAAGTCTTGTCCTTGAAAGGAAGAAAGAGCTCTCCGCCTCCGAGGGGCCGGTATATCTGGAGGACATTTCCTTTGCCTTCCCATTTAAAGCGGAACTTACCATATTTCACATACTTTTTCTCTTTACCCTTACTGGTGGGAAGATTGATGTAAATGGGTTTGGGTTCTATAGGATATCGTTCGATCGTCCCGACCATCGCATATTTAAGATCGATCGGATAATAGATGAGACCTTTAAATCTTTTCCGATCAGCCTCCTTCAATGGAGATTGAGAATCCTCCTTAAAGAATTGGTCTTTCTTTACTCGAAAGGCCTTTAATTTCTCCTCCCTTCGCTCCATCGGATTCTCTTCCACCTTCGGAGGAGGAATATCTACCTTTCCACCTAAAAGAAGGAGGCATAAGAAAATGATTGATAAAAACGGCCATTTATAATTGGTAAAAAAATATCTCACCATATCTTAAAAAAAGATAACCCTTTTCCAAACGTTTTGTTTTTTATCTAAATTAAATTTATCAACTTATAATTCTTAAATCAAGAAAAAAAGTAAATTTTTCGATAACTTGTGAAAAAATTCTTTATTCTTGCAATCCCTTATAATAAGTGATAAAAAAAGGTTGGTTTAATGGGGTGGGGTCCCCAGTGGAGACTTTCCGTGTAATTGAACATTTCTTTTTGTTATCGTCAACGATTGAAAATTATTTAAGGCTATGAACTGAGCCGTGGTGTTAGTTTAGCATAGCGGTTCATTTTAGGGTTAGGAATATTCAAAGAAGGATACCTCCTTTTTAGAAAGGGATAGGGGCAGGATCATGACGACAAGCAAAAAGATTGTAGTATTTTCAATGTTGGCGGTGGCAATAGCCATTTTCCTGTTTCTTGTTTATCAATTTACAGCTTTTTATCATTACAAATCAATTGTTCTTGATAGGTTTCCTGTTGAGCCTCCCTTTAAAGAGACGAAAAGATTTTTTGAAGCGGAAATGGAGAGAAAGGAACGGGCGATAGAATTGGCAAAAAAGTATGCGAGGGGAAAGGATGAAATCTATGGGGATGCCCAAAATATTGCAGAAAAGATTAAAGGGGATGTGAAAATCATTGGATGGCATGCTGACAAAGCTATCCATACGGGGCAATTGTATGATTCCGAAAGAACCGGATCCAGATTGTTAGAGGATTTCAAGGGGTCCATGGAGAAAATTAAGAGAGGCTTAATCAAACTGAAAGACTTGGGTTTTTTGATGGATGGAAGCCCCGCCTCCGAATTGCTCATTGAAAATGATCCCAAATACTTTTCCTCGCGAATAAAAAGGCTCAAAGAGGAATATGTGTCAATACAATTCTATTTACTCCCCCGGGGTAAAGGTATCGTTAAAGCAAAGGATCTATCTGAAGAGGCCCAAAAGGTGGTGGATGAGATCGACAAGGAGATAGAGAGGGCTTTAGGCATGATGAAGCATTTTTACCATTATAGTGACTCAATGTATTTTGTAACCTTTCGATATCAAACTCAAGAAGATAGGGCGAAAAACAGAAGCCAAGGGTGGTATTTTGAGGTAGACCTTGATTTAGATACTGTGAGAGATGTCGTTTTTGATAAGGATCTCAGCAAAAAATATCAGATCACTCCTAAGGTTAAATAAGATTTAATTTTTAAAGGAGAAACTTTTATGAAGAAAGAAGTCAAGTGGGGAATGGTGATTGATCTCAAGCGTTGTGTGGGATGTTTTGCCTGCCAAGTGGCGTGTAAAGCGGAACATGAGACCCCTCTTGGCGCTTGGAGAATTTGGGTGAAAACCATTCAGAAAGGAACATATCCGGAAATGGCTACCCTCTCCTTACCTTGGGATTGTCCTTACTGCGAGCGCCCCGAAGAGGCCAGATATCCTCGGATGACAGTTCTTTTTCTACCTTGGCTGTGTAACCATTGTGATCGCCCTATCTGTAATACCGTATGTCCGGTGGGAGCTGCCTATAAACGAAAAGAAGACGGTATTGTGATGATCGATCCCCACCGCTGTATCGGCTGTAACTATTGTAGAGCCGCTTGCCCTTATAATGTCCGATTCTCAAATCCAATTACCGGAATGATCCAGAAATGTGACTTCTGTGTCCACCGGGTTGATTCTGGACTTCTACCCGCCTGTGTAGAATCGTGCCCAACGAATGCGATGGTATTTGGGAATTTGAAGGACCCGAGCAGTAAGGTGTCTCAACTGATTTCAAAAGAGAAGATTCAGGTCCTCAAAAAGGAGATGGCTACCTATCCTAATGTCTACTATATAAATCTGGATAAGGACGTCGCCGATCCACTCAAAGGATGGGAAAAACATTATTATCACAAGGAATTTGAAAAATTATAAGCTAAAGAGGGACGATTATGGAAGTGCAACTTTTATACAATGTGTTCCATCATGAAGCGGTCAGCCTATTGATTGCCATTTATTTTCATATTGTCGGACTCCATGCAGGGTGCTCGATCGTATCCATTACCGCCACCTTAATAGGAAGAAAGGAATATAAACCCGTGGCCAAGATCGGGGCCATCTTTGTAATCATCCTCTTTTCCATATCGCCTATCTTTCTTCTAACCGATCTTTTTCAACCCTTACGTTTCTGGTACCTATTCCTCCACTTCAATCCTACTTCACCCCTCAGTTGGGGAACTTTCATCCTCTGCGCTTACCCCATCTTCACCGGAATTTACATATACTTTTTATTCAAAGGAAATGTTAGATGGTCAAAAATTTTCGGAGTCATCAGCCTCCCTACTGCTATTGGTGTTCACGGATATACGGGTTTCGTCCTCGGGTTTGCCAAAGCCAGAGTCCTATGGAATACCGCGGTGATGCCTTCCTATTTCCTAGCCTCGGCAATGATTTCAGGAATGGCTTTTATGCTCATCGTGGCTCTGGTTCGCTACCGTTTCACTTATCAGGACAAACCACTCGATGAGAGGGAGAAGGATGCAGAAATCATTGATCTTCTTTCGAAATGGTTGGCGGGTTTTATGATTCTAAATGTCTTTTATGTGTTTTCTGACCTCACCGTTATGTATTACCATACCGAGGATGCCTTTGAAACAGTTGAGCTTGTCCGTCTCGGAAAATTCAGCTTCCTCTATATCTGGGTGGATAATGTCTTGGGGAATATTGTCCCTTCTCTCATTATTGTTTTCAGGAAGACACGGAAGTCACATCTTTTACTATTGATTGCTGCCATATTGGCCTCCATTGGTGTCTTCATCATGAGATATGTGATGGTTTTTGGCGGCCAATATGTTCCCCTGAGTTGATGGGAGGTGAGTGGAGATGATACGTCGTGATTTTTTGAAATTATGCCTTGGCAGTATATCGGCATTTCTATTCCACCATTATCTTGTGCTCTCCGCGTATGCCAAAGAGGTATTTGGAGGAGAACAGGTATCGCGACATACGAGGAAATCTCTCAAGGGGATTCCGAGCATCTGCCAACTCTGTCCTGCCCATTGCGGGATTATCGGTTTTTTAGAAGGCGATCAGTTGGTGAAAATTGGAGGGAATCCAAAACATCCCAACAATCTTGGGAAGTTATGTGCCAGAGGTCTGGCTGGCGTCAACATGGCGTACGATCCGGATCGAATTACTTCTCCATTGATGAGGAAGGGAGAGCGAGGGAAAGGGCAATGGGAAAGGATCTCTTGGGATAAGGCCTATACCGAAATCACTTCAAGATTTAAAACAATATACCAAAGCGGGCAGAAGGGGGACTTCATCTTCCAATCAGAACACGAGCCCGATGGCATCATTAGGCGTTTCTTGGAGGCTTTTGGTAAAGCCCTCATCCTTAATGAGGATAGCCTCAACTTTGGCAATAGGGATTGGGGTCAATGGCTTACCTGGGGGGAGGAAAGAGGAGTTCCAGATATGGCCAATAGCCATTACATTCTAAACTTCGGTTCCAATCCTTACGAGACACATGAATATTATACAGGTTTCATAGGAAGATTGATTGAAGCTCGGGTCAAAAATAAGGCCAAACTGGTAACTTTTGATGTGAGGCTTTCTTACACAGCCGGGAACAGCGATGAATGGTTTCCCATCACCCCTGGGACCGATGGTATGGTGGCTTTGGCCATGGCCAATGTCATTCTCAAGGCTAATCTTCACAATAAAGATTTTATCGAGAGATGGATAAATGTCTCTTCCTCTACACTGGCCCAATACTTATCCCAATACACCCCTGAGATGGCGGAGAAGACAAGCGGAGTTGCCGCATCGGATATAGAAAGGATTGCCAAGGAATTTGCCCTATCGATGCCTGCTGTGGCCATTTCGGGCCATGGTGTGAGTAGCCATTTGAACGGAGTCTATAATGAAAGGTGTATATTCCTTTTGAACACCATTGTTGGAAACATTGATAATCTGGGAGGATATTGTCTTCCAAGGGCTTATCGTTTTGAAGAACCAGACTTAAAGCCATCTTTCCAAAAAGAGAAAGGATTCGATTTGGAAAAGGTTCAAATCACTCCACAAAAGTTCATCTCCATGGCGAAACGTGGAAAGTTAGCCACGAAATTGTATTTCGTTTACGAATCCAATCCTGCTTATAAAAACCCTGAGAGCGGTTTGACTTCAGAAGTATTGAAGGATGAAAGACTAATTCCCTATATTGTAGTGGCAGATAGTTATATGACGGAAACCGCCGCTTTGGCTGACATTGTTCTTCCAACTGCCAATTACTTGGAGAGTTGGGGAGTAGATTCATCCCCAGCGTTGAACTTGATTCCTTTTGTTGCACTCCAACAACCTATTGTCCCCCCGTTTGCCAAATCTGTTCCTATCTCAGATATTTTTATAGAGCTTGCACACAGGATCGGTGGGGGCCTACCACGATATTTCAAGTTCAACTCTACAGAAGAATATATCAAGAAGGTTGCCTCAGGAATTGAGAAATTGGAACAAGCAGGGGGTCTCAAATACTTAAAAGAGAACGGAGTTTGGTTTGATAATAATGCGAAGCCGAGATACAGATCGTATGAATTGAAAAGGTTTAGCACACCTTCAGGAAGGATTGAAATCTATTCAGAGAGGTTGAAAAGAAGAGGATTCCAGCCTCTTCCTACCTATGAACCCATTCCAGGACATGGGGATCTCAAGGGGAAGTTCGTCCTTGTGACTTATGAACCGAATGTGATGGGGTCAAGGACAGGAAATTTTAAATGGCTGGCCGAGATTAAGCACCAAAACCCAGTCTGGATCAATAAGGATGTTGCCAAACAACTTCATATTGAAGAGGGAGATCGTATTAAGATTTCAACCCGACTCGGATCATTTGTGACGGATGCGCGTTTAACCTTTGGCATCCACCCGAGAGTGATCGCTATCGAAAGAAATTTAGGTCATTGGGGATATGGACATATTGCCCGCGCCAAAAGATTTAAGAGCAACGATCCTAACACCAATTTGGTCTGGTGGGAAAAAGAAGGAAATGGTATCTCTCCCAATCCAATCATCTCGGGGGATTCAGACCCAATCGGTGGAGGAGAGGCTTGGAATGATACTTTAGTGATCGTTTCTAAGGTCTAATGGGACGGGGGGAAGCCCCTTCTTTCAGGAAAATAATCAAATTTGTTCCCGACAAAAAGAGGAAGGAATCGATGAAGGTTTTGAGCATGATAAGAGGGATGAGGTCGAAGGTCAAGATTGAGAAGATATTGAAATCGAAGTGGGTTATTTTTGGTGTCGGCCCCATCCTTACCTTGGTAGGTGTCGTGTTGGTGATCTGGGTGGGACACACATTGACTGCCCATCCGCTAATCTGCCTTTCGTGTCATGCAAGACAGACCAGTATTTCCATGTGGTCAACTTCGATGATTCATCCTCCTCGTATCGCCTGTGTGAATTGTCATGCTAAAGTCGGTCAAATATTCCCTCGTGATTTTTTCGCTGATGAGCGGGTGAATGAAAACTGCCTATTTTGCCACAAGCATGTGGCTGAGAAGGAGAAGGAAGAAGCTCATCACATGAAAATTGCCCACAAGCTTCATATCGAGGAATCGAAGTTGAAGTGCATTGATTGCCACAGAAATATCGCCCATGAAAAAATGGAAGCCAAAACGAACCGCCCCCGCAGGTTAACTTGTGTCGAGTGCCATGAAGAAGCGTTAACAGGAGGGCCTGAATCTTGTATGAAATGCCATACCAAGATCCCAGTGAAATCCCCCTCGTAATCATAGAAGTCGATCAATATGAATTACTTCTTTGAGCTTTTTCCAAGGATCATTAAGTTTTTTTCTAAAAGGAAAAAGAAGGTTATCTACGGCCTTCTTTTTTTTCTTGTCATCGTCTTATTTTTAGGAGGGTTTAAATATTCAGAAAGCCCTTCGTTTTGTGGTCTCTGTCACAATATGAAGGAATATGTTGAGTCTTGGAAAACATCCTCGCATAACAAAGCGACTTGCCTGAGTTGTCACCGCAAACCAGGCATTTTGAATCATTTGAAAGGGAAAAGGGAAGATCTCCAGCTCGCATTGACTTATATCATTATTGGGAGAGGCATCAAAAAACTCCATTATGAAATTGATGATGGTAATTGTTTGCAAAATGGATGTCACAAAAAAGATGACCTGAAAGGGGATATGATATTTAAGAATGTTAGCTTTCCCCATGGAAGGCATCTGGGTGAGTTGAGAAGAGGGATGAACCTTCGATGCACCTCTTGTCATGCCCAGCTTGTGCAGGGATTGCATCTCACCGTTCACGAAACCAACTGTTTTATTTGTCACTTTTACCAGGCTGGTCCAAGAGGGGAAGAGGAATGTATTTCGTGTGCCGTTGGAGGTTGTACTTCCTGTCACGTCGAGCCTAAAGGGGACATCAAGGTCAAAGGTTGGAATTTCAATCATCGGAAGTATATCGCCAGAGGGGTGGCCTGTGAGAAATGTCATCTCAGTGTGGTTCAAGGGGATGGCCATGTGCCAGAGGGAAAATGTGTAGAGTGCCATAAAGAACCTGTGATACTGAGTACCAAATATACCTCTCAGGTCATGCATAAAAAACATGTCGCCGACCATAAGATCGAATGTTCAAAGTGCCACACACCTCTTCGGCATGAGATTGGATCGATTCTTACCTTTACTCGTTCTCCTACTATTTGTGATAAGTGCCACAGCAAAGAGATGCACCCTGGGCCAAGAGAGTTATACCGTGGTAGTGGGGGGATTGGAGTCCCAGACTCCCCCAGCCTGATGTTTACAACGAATGTTGACTGTATCGCCTGCCATCGAAAGGGTGAGGAGAGCCAGGCTGCGCTTCATACCACGAAATATGCTGAAAAAGCAATTGGGGAGGCATGCGTGGACTGCCATGGTGAGGGATACGATGAGACCTTAAAGCATTGGAAGGTCCTTCTTTCAAAAGTAGAGAATGAGAGCAACCAGAAGATCTTCAATGTTCAAAAGGTGCTATACGATTTTGAAAAGACGAGAGGGGGGGCTGCAAACTTTAAAAAGGCCCAGAACCTCCTCAACGAAGCTCGCCACAATTACAGCTTTGTTCTATTGGGCAAGGGGGTTCACAATATCGAATATTCCTTTAAGCTCCTTAACGCAGCTAACAATAAAACCGAACAGGCTTTGGCAGCCATTGATAAAGGTTATAAGCCTAAAGAGTTTCAGACTCAAATGACCTGTACGACTCTATGCCATGTGGGAATGGAAAAGCGAACGGTTCCCTTCAATGACATAAAATTTTCTCACGAAACCCATGTGACTGGGAAGAGCTTGAAGTGTTCCGACTGCCATGCTCCTCGTGAAAATCATGGGAAGACCTTTCAGAAGAATTGTGCAGACTGTCATCACGGAAAGGAGATGAAGAAAGTTAAGTGTGAAGACTGTCATGTCTCCGTCAAAAGAATAGTTCAGGGAAAAGGAGGCATCGGCGTTAAGGAGAGGCCGAGCAATAAGTTAGATGTGGTCGAATGCATGGATTGCCATCGTGGTGTGGCGGCAAAAAAGAAGGACACATTCGATGCCATTAAGAAACGATGCATCGAATGCCACGACCAGAGTTATGGAGAGATGGCAGTACGTTGGAAAACGGCTTCTGAAGGGTTGTTGAAGAAAGTGGTTCCCAAATTAGATAAGGTCAGGGAAGAGATCGGGAGGATTGAACTCCGAGGAGGCCATACCTTTGTTTATCGAAAATTATTTGGAGAGGCAGAATTTAATCTTAATTTAGTCAAAAAGGGAAATGGAATTCACAACTTGGAATATACAGAAGAATTAATAGAATTTGCCAACAATCGGCTCGATGAGGCAATCAAACAATTGGCAAAAAAGAAGTGAACGATTAAAACATTAAAAGAATTAGTTTAATAAGTTTAATTTCTTAGAAAAAAAGCCCCATCCCATTAGGATGCAGGGCTTTCTTATTTTTTGGGTGTTTAATATTCAATCAAGATAGACTTGACAAAGGTATTGGAATTTTGTAAATTTTTTCTCAAAATTTGTGAAAGGAGTCACAAAATTGAAATATACTAAAATACCGGAGGCAACTATTAGGAGATTATCAAGGTATTCAAGATGTTTGGAAGAGATGGATGAAAGGGGGGAGAAAGTAGTTTCCTCTGCTCAACTGGCCAACATATGCATGGTGAATGCGGCTCAGGTGAGAAAGGACCTCGCCTATTTTGGTGAATTTGGGATTCGAGGGGTGGGTTATTATGTGAAAGATCTACTCCAAGATATTAAAAGGATATTGGGATTGAATAAGGAGTGGAGGATGGCAGTGATTGGAATTGGGAATTTGGGTTCTTCACTTCTGTCCTATAAGGATTTCCTAAAACAGAATTATAAGATCGTTGCGGCATTCGATATCGATCCGCCAAAAGTGATTGGGAGGGTTTCAGAAAAGTTGGGCAAGCCAGTGGAGGTCCTTCACATCAATCGAATCAAAGAGGTAGCGAAGGAAAGGAAGATTGAAATTGGGCTCATCACAACCCCCCCTTCGGAGGCTCAGAGCGTAGCGAATCTGTTGGTGGAGGCAGAGGTGAGAGGAATTCTCAACTTTGCGCCAGTGCAGATTATACTCCCTGAGGGATATGTGGTGAAGAATGTCTTTTTTACAAACATCTTGGACAATTTGGCATACCTTTTATCGAATTAAAAAAATAAATTTCCTATCGATATAAAATACCTTCATAATCCCCCTTTAGTAAAGGGAAGATGCGAAAAAATCGAGCACATGGTTCAAACGGAAAGGACGGGTGGATTGGAGAAGCTTTAGACCTGCCTGCGCGTAGCCGCTTCGGCGAAGGCAGGGCGCAACCTTTGGAAATTGAAGCACTGTGCCGTAAGCTCGCTTAAACACATATCTTTATTGCTGTGGCGGGTGACCCTTAACCTCAGCGAGCGCATTCTAAAGCTTTGGAGATTCACTCGTCCTTTCGGGACAAAGGTTGACGAAAGCAATTTTTTCACAGCTTTAAGGTGGCAAGGGGGGATTATTAATTGTGAATAAAACAAAATGAGGAGTAAAACCATGAAGAGAACGGTGGGATTTATCGGATTGGGAATCATGGGGAAGCCAATGGCAAAAAACCTCCTGAAGGCTGGATTCCCCCTTGTGGTTTTCGACCTGAACAGGGCCGCCATTGAGGATCTGGTCAAAGTGGGAGCCCTCCCTGCGGGTTCATCAAAAGAAGTGGCTGAAAGGGCAGAGGTGATCATCACGATGCTTCCTGATTCGCCAGAGGTGAAAGAAGTTATCCTGGGGAAAGATGGCGTGATTCAGGGAGCAAAACCCAACTCTGTGGTCATCGACATGAGTTCTATCAATCCTCTGGTTACCCAGGAGATTGCAAGAGCATTGAAGGAAAAAGAAGTGAAGATGCTGGATGCCCCTGTCAGCGGAGGCGAATCCGGCGCGATTCAAGGGACATTGGCCATTATGGTTGGGGGGGAGGATGAGGTTTTCAGGGATTGCATGGAAATTTTTAAAGCGATGGGGAAAAACATCGTTCTCGTCGGAGGGATCGGGGCCGGTGGGTTTGCTAAATTAGTCAACCAGATGATCGTCGCCATTAACATTGCTGCCGTTGGAGAGTCCTTCAGCCTCGGGGTGAAGGCAGGTCTCGATCCTCAGATCATCTACGAGGCAATCAGGGGTGGATTAGCCGGGAGTCAGGTTTTAGAGGCAAAGGCACCGATGATATTCCGAAGGAATTTTAAACCGGGTTTTAAGATCAAGCTCCACCATAAAGATCTTCATAATGCACTTTCCACAGGCAAGGATTTAGGCGTTCCAATGCCACTTTCCAGTTTCGTCCAGCAAGTCTTCGTTTCATTAATAACAGAAGGAAAAGGGGAGGAGGACCATTCGGCATTAGCCACCTTCTTTGAAAAGATGGCGAGGGTGGAAATCAAATCGGTAGATAAGGCGAAATTTGATTGACGTGACGATAAAAACTACATATATCGTTTCTTATTTTTTATAGTAAAAAATTTAGAATAGGAAAGTCATGCCGCTTAAAAAGAAATTATCGCCCTTTAAAAAAAGGAAGGGTTCAGCCTCATCTTTAGAAACCATCCCTTCCATTATTACCGAACTTCCCGGGCCTGAAGCAAGAAAGGTCTTAAAAAAGGACCAAGAATTTGTCTCTCAATCCTACACCCGTGTCTATCCTCTGGTGGTAAAGAAGGCCAGAGGGGTTTGGGTAGAGGATGTGGATTCCAACCGATTTCTCGATTTTACCTCAGGGATTGCTGTCACAAATGCCGGTCATTGTCATCCTCGCGTAGTGGAGGCCATCCATCGACAGGCAGAGCAGCTCATCCATATGTCGGGCAGCGATTTCTACTATAGTCTCCAATCAAACCTTGCAGAGAAGCTCGCTGAAATCACCCCAGGGCCAAGAGAGAAAAGGGTCTTCTTTGGTAATTCCGGAGCAGAGGCCATTGAGGCTGCTCTGAAGCTGGCACGATATCATACGAAGAGACCCCGAGTACTGGCCTTCCTCGGTGCCTTTCATGGACGAACCATGGGAGCCCTCTCCTTAACAGCCAGTAAAGTAATTCATGAGAAGGGATTCTCTCCCCTCGTCCCAGGGGTCACCCATGTCCCATATGCTTACTGTTATCGTTGTCCCTACCATCATCAGGCGTACCCCGGGTGCAGTCTTGCCTGTGTCGATTGGATTCGTGAAGACCTCTTCAAGCGGAGTCTTCCACCGGAGGAGGTTGCAGCCATCTTTGTTGAGCCGATTCAAGGCGAAGGAGGTTATATTGTGCCTCCGCCAGAATTTCATCAAAAACTTTACGAACTGGCAAAGGAGTTTGGAATTCTCTTTGTAGATGATGAGGTTCAGAGCGGAATGGGAAGAACAGGAAGGATGATGGCCATTGAACACTGGGGTGTGATCCCTGATATCATTGCCTTAGCAAAAGGAATTGCTTCAGGGATGCCCCTGGGAGCTACAGTATCCCAGAGTGAGGTGATGGACTGGGTCCCTGGTTCTCATGCCAGCACTTTTGGTGGAAATCCCATCAGTTGCCGAGCCGCCCTGACAACCATTGAACTCCTTGAGGAAGGACTCATTGAAAATGCTGCACGTCTGGGTGAATATATCCTTGGACAATTGAAAGGACTTCAGAAACGATTTCCCCTGATCGGCGATGTGAGGGGAAAGGGGTTGATGATCGGGATAGAACTCGTCAAAGATCCGGGGACAAAGGAGAAGGCAATTGAAGAGAGGAGCAAGATCATCCAGGCCTGTTTTGAGAAGGGGCTTCTCATCTTGGGATGTGGGGAGAATGTGGTTCGCCTCATCCCGCCCCTGATCATCACGAAGAGCGAGGTGGATGTTGCCCTCACGATCTTAGAAGAGGTTTTAAAAGAGGTGGAGGCTTCATCTACTTCAACATCTGGACGAATTCGTCGCAGGTAATAAGGTAGGCAAAACCAAATCCTAAATTCTTTAACGTCGCAAGATGAAGTTCGCTTCTTCCAGTGGCCGTTCCGTCAATCAGGAAAAATACACGGTAGTCCCTCATAAAAGCATCACGGGCCGTGGTCTCACAGCAAAGGTTGGTCATCACTCCTGAGATGATCAGGTCCTGAATTCCTCTGGATCGGAGGGTGGTATCCAGATCGGTCTTAAAAAAGGCGCTATAGCGTTTCTTAGGCAGAACCGTATCATTTGACCCGATGTTGATCTCTGGAAGAAATTTCCAATCCTCTGTCCCGTCGATGATCAACTCACCCCACCATTTCCCGAGCACCCCACCGTCTGAAGCCTGTTTGGTGTGACCATGCTGGGTGAAGAGGATCGGGACATTTCCTTGCCGACAGGATTGAATCACCTTCAAAATATTCCTCAAGACGGGTTGAATAATTCGATGAAAGAAGTTCTGCAAATCGATGACGAGAAGGGCAGCATGCTTCGGGTCTATCATGGCCTTCCTCTCTCGATAAGGTTTCAATTCCTTTAAGATTTTTTCAAGATCGAGGTTCATCCGTTTTTAAAGAGTCCTTTTCTCTTTCCACCTCGGGTGATCGATTAGGATAAAGATAAAAAGCGAATCAGAATTAGCCCATAGATGTGGGTAGCCTGAACCAATGCATCCACCTCCACGGACTCATTTGCTGTATGGGACTGATCAACCCCTCCTGGCCCTAAGATAAGGGTTGGTATGTGGCATTGGTTGATATAGAAACGGGCATCCGTGAACCCCGAGAACCCTTTGATCTTCGGCCTTTCTCCCCTCACTTCCTGGATCGCATCCATCGCGATCCTGACGATTTCCTCTTTGGTATCGATTTCAGAGGGTTCGGCGAAGTCAATCTCTTCCATTCGACATTGAAAGGAAGGATCCTGCGATTGAACGGAATCTAAGATCTCTATGATTCCTCTTGAAACTTCTTCCCTCTTTTCGCTCGGCAACATTCTCCGATCCACCTCGATTTCACATCGGTCAGGAACGATATTGATTTTTGTCCCACCTTGAATCGTACCGATGTTGATCGTCGGCTTCCCAAGGAGAGGATGCTCCTTCTCGATAAGGGTGGAATTTAATTGATCCATTACCTTTTTCATCTTCCCGATTGCATTGACACCCAAATCAGGTCTTGAGCCGTGGGCCGATTTTCCGATTGTTGAAATCTTGAACCAAAGAGCTCCCTTTTGGGCAATCACTGGATCAAGGTTGGAGGGTTCTCCTACCAGGGCTGCATCGCCTCGGATCAATCCCCTCTGGGTCAAAAAACCCATGCCTTGATGGCCGTGAGATTCTTCATCGGAGACCAAATGAAGAACAATAGTTCCTTGATCAAGATGGATTTTCGAACGATCGATCATGGAGATTGCTTGAAGAAAAGAGGCAATTCCACTCTTCATATCGGATGCCCCACGACCATAAATCCTTCCCTTTTTTAACTTTCCTTGGTAAGGGGGATATTGCCATTGAGATGGATCCCCTGCAGGTACAACGTCCAGATGCCCATTGAAGATAAGTCTTCGGCCACCTTTTCCCCAACTTCTCTCAGCAATGATGTTCCATCTTCCTTTTGGAGAGAGGACCGTTTTGACACGGAAGCCCATTTTTGAAAGAATAGGCTTCAAGAAGAGGGCAATCCTCTTCTCATTACCTGGTGGGTTCTCTGTCGGGATCTGAATCAACTGCCTTGTTAATTCGAGCAGTTGCTTCTTTCTTATGTAACGATGCAAGTTCATATTTATCACCTAAGTTTATGTCTTTCATCTTACGAAGAAAAGAGAACGAAGGCAACACGAAATTGAGATTTCTGAAAAAGTCCAGAAATCTCTGTAATTATAGAGAGCGCGTAGTAATTTTTCAGAGCTCTCAAATTGAAGCTCTCAAATTGAAGTGTTGACATCCTCAATATTAATAGATAAAATGTCGGCCAATTGGGAAAATGGAATGATTCAAAAAAAAAGGAGGTGAAGAAAAAAAAGAAACGTTTTTTGATATCTTTAAAGGAGGATAGGATGATGAGAAATCGAAAAGAGATTATTTTTTTGTTCGTATTAGTTCTATCTTTTTTAATGATTTTACCCACCCTTTTCGCCGCCGAGAAGGAGGTCAAGATTGGTGTCCTCTATCCTCTCTCTGGAGCACTTGCCACGATTGGGAGAGATTTACAGAGGGCAGCAGAATTGACTGCGGAACAATTGGTCAATAATAAAAATCCTGAAATCGACATTTTGATGGCCAAATGGGGCGGCATTCCAAACTTAGGTGGAGCTAAGATCAAACTGATCTTTGCTGACCACCGTGGAGAACCGGACCGTGGGGCGGATCTGGCCAAACGCCTCATCCTCGATGATAAAGTCGCTGGATTGATGGGCGCCTACCAGAGTTCAGTTA
>Ga0315279_10001004_pt1 | contig 49172 bp, 38 predicted proteins | sample YL17G06_20_MG_FD_203694 | JGI IMG/M metagenome (GOLD analysis project Ga0315279, IMG submission 203694) | Sediment microbial communities from Yellowstone Lake, YNP, Wyoming, USA - YL17G06_20 | ecosystem: Environmental > Aquatic > Freshwater > Lake > Sediment | place: USA: Wyoming | collected... | reverse complement strand
CCACGTGGTCACGTTTCCTGCGACGAACATGTTGTAGAAGGTTTGCTTTGTGATGCCCTTTGTCAGAATGTCATTTATGACGGGATTGTCAGCGTTTATGATAGCAACTACGGCGTCTTTGGTTACTATAACATAGAATGCGCCTTTAGCGATTTCCTCTGGATAGATGTCTCTGGAGACCATTCCTATGTCGACAAGTCCGGAGAGAGCGTCAGTCATCCCTTTGCCTGCGCCGCCGGCGGATACTTCGATCTTCACCTTCGGGTGGAGCTTCTGATACTCCTCTGCCCACTTCACCATCAACGGGTAGAGAGCAAAAGCTCCTGAGACCCTTATCGTGCCTTGAGGTTCAGGTCCGGCACTGAGGTAGTTGTACACAACAATTGAGGCTATGATGAGGACTGCAACGATTACTATGAGCTTCCTGTTCATCTCGAACACCTTGGTCGTGCGGAGTTCTTGGGCACGGGATGGCTTGTAAACCGTGTGGAGTCAATGACTAGAACATCACAAATAAGTGTTACGTCAATGATAATAAGCAACAGGCGGGTATTGCACAGAACGATCGCCTTGCCGAAGGAACGGCGCAAAGCCAGTTCTACAAGACGTGACTATGTCACGCTGAGCATCCCTCGCGAACTGTATGAGAAGGCTGAGGGTGCGATCAAGGGAACGGGTTTCCGAAGCGTGACAGAGTACGCGATCTTCGTCTTGCGAGAATCGCTCCTGCTCAAAGCTGGGGAGTCGGTCAGGGATCGGCTTAAGGCGCTCGGATACATTGACTGAGAAGAATGATGATTTGACAATGGAGAAACGTAAGACGATCGAGATTCCTGAAACGCTCTATGATCGAGTCAGTGCGAGAATCAAGGGAACAGAGTTCGCTTCTGTTTCGGATTATGTGGCGCGTGTGATCAGGGAGCGGTTGGCAGTCGAAGAGAACGAGAAGCCATCGGGCTACACGAAAGAAGAGGAAGAGAAAGTCAAGCAACGGCTCAAAGCCCTCGGCTACCTCTAGAGAAACCAAGGCGCATCTTTGATGTTACCACCACACGGCGGCACGCTCGTCGACAGAATCCTCCCCGCGGAACGGCAGGAGCAGGCACTTGAAGAAGCAAGCAGGCTTCCTCAGCTGCACGTCAGCGACGATCTTGCGAAGGACATCGAGAACATCGCGTTCGGTGCATTCAGCCCACTCGAAGGCTTCCTATGTCAGAGCGAATACGAGTCGGTGTTGCACCAGAAGCGGCTGAGTAACGATCTTCCATGGACGCTGCCAATCGTGCTGGACGCGTCAAAGGAGGATCTGAAGAATGTGAAGGCAGGCGACACCGTGGCGATCCTCGATCCTCTAAGGGAACCCGTCGCGTTACTGGAAGTCGAAGAGATCTTTCCCTACAAGAAGGAGGAGCTCGCCCAAGAGGTCTTCGGCACAACCGACCCGGCGCATCCAGGCGTTGCAAAGACTTACGCGATGAAGGACTGTCTCGTCGGCGGGAAGATATCGCTCATCCGCATGTCCTTTGACGAATTTCAGAAGTACCGGCTGAGCCCGATTGAGACTCGGGTCCTCTTCAAAGAGAAAGGCTGGCGAACAATTGTCGGCTTCCAGACACGAAACATCCCGCACATAGGTCATGAGTACGTGCAGAAGACGGCGCTGACCTTCGTGGATGGTCTATTCATCAACCCGGTGATTGGAAAGAAGAAGAGTGGAGACTTCAAGGACGAGGTCATACTCGCCGCCTACGAGGCACTGCTGCGCCACTATTACCTGCGGGATCGGACAGTGATGGCCGTGCTTCGCACGGAGATGAGATATGCTGGGCCTCGTGAAGCGATCTTTCACGCGATCGTAAGGAAGAACTTTGGTTGCACACACTTCGTCGTCGGCAGAGACCACGCAGGCGTCGGCAAATACTACCCGCCATACGCGGCGCAGGAGATCTTCGACGAATTCCCCGACCTAGGAATCGTACCGTTGCCTTTCAAATCCTTCTTCTACTGTCGCAAATGCGAGACCGTCGTTAACGAGAAGATTTGTCCTCACGATTCAACACAACGGGTCGATTTCAGCGGGACGGATCTCCGTGCCAAGTTGATCAAAGGGGAGCCGCCTCCGAAGGAGTTAGTCAGGCCAGAGGTGGCTGAGGTCTTGCTGAGATCGAAGGATCCGTTCGTGGAGTGAACACGCATGGGCAAGAGGAAACTTATGATAATGGGATTGGACTCCGCGCCACCAGAGCTTGTACTCGAAAAGTTTCGCGACGAACTACCGAACATACGCGGGCTGATGGAACGTGGCGTCTACGCTCGGATGCGGAGTTCTGATCCACCGATAACGATTCCCGCCTGGATGGTCATGGTGACGAGCAGGAATCCTGGGAGCTTAGGCCTGTATGGGTTTAGGCACCGGAAGGGTTACTCGTACACAGACGGCTGGATTGCGAACTCCCTGTCGGTGAAGGCGGAGAAGATCTGGGACGTTCTCGCACGAGCTGGCATGAGGGTGTGCGTGGTCGGAGTTCCACCAAGTTACCCGCCAACCCCAGTGAACGGAGAATTGATCTCATGCTTCATCACGCCCGACGCGAACCGAGAATATACACACCCGCCTGAATTGAAGCGGGAGATCGAAGCGCTCGTCGGCCCGTACCCCTTTGATGTCGAATTCAGGACCGATCAACGCGATCAACTACTAAAGGACCTTCATGAAATGACTGATACTCACTTCCGGGTCATCGAGCACCTCATGACGACTCGGCCGTGGGACTTCTTCATGTTCGTAGACATAGGCTTGGATCGGATGCATCACGCGTTCTGGAAGTACTTCGACAAGAACCATCCGAAGTACGTGCCCGGCAACCAATACGAGAACGCCATGCTCGACTACTACAAACGCCTCGACGAGCATGTGGCGCGGCTACTGAAGAAGATTGATGATGACACGATCGTTGTGGTCGTGTCTGATCATGGCGTCAAGGGCATGCGAGGAGCATTCTGCGTCAACGAATGGCTTATTCGCGAGGGCTACTTGGTCCTGAAAGAGAGACCGCAGAGCGTAGTGGAGCTGGAGAAGGCGGCGGTTGACTGGAGCAGAACGAAAGCGTGGGCGTGGGGAGGATACTATGCAAGAGTGTTCTTCAACGTGAAAGGTCGGGAACCTCAAGGCATCATCGAGCCTGCAGACTTCGAGGACGAACGCGACAAGCTTGCCAGACGACTCGAACAAATCACTGATCCGTCAGGTCGGAGGATGGAAACGCGGGCGTACAAGCCGGAGACGCTGTATCCTGTCAGCATCGGTGACCGACCAGACCTGATGGTGTACTTCGATGACCTGTACTGGCGATCCGCAGGAACGCTAGGCCACAGTGACATCTACCTCTCAGAGAACGACACCGGCCCAGACGACGCCGTACACAGCCAACATGGAACCTTCATCCTGCACGATCGTCAGCTCAGGCAAAGAGGCAAGATCGCTGACATTGGCATCCTTGACATCGCGCCGACACTGCTCGAGAGAATGAGAATCCCGATTCCATCATCCATGGAAGGAAAACCGATCAATCTGAGTTGATGCAAAATGAGAGAAGGATTCGTAGTGTGGTTGACAGGACTGCCTGGTTCCGGGAAGACGACGATAGCGCGAGAGCTCGAACCGGAATTGAAGAAGCGAGGCTGGCCTGTTGAGGTGCTTGACGGCGACGAGATCCGTCAGAACCTGAGCAAAGGTCTCGGGTTCAGCAGAGAAGACCGAGAAACACACCTGAAACGCGTCACATACGTCGCGAAACTTCTTTCAAGAAATGGCGTCGCCGTCATCGCGGCGTTCATTTCTCCGTATCGGAACATACGCGAGTATGCACGACAAGAAACAACAAACTTCGTAGAGGTCTACGTGAAATGCTCGGTCGAAGCCTGTGCACAGCGTGACCCCAAGGGGCTGTACAAGAAGGCCTCTGCCGGCCAGATCAAGGATCTGACTGGACCCCAAGATCTGTACGAGGAACCTTTGAACCCCGGCTTGGTTGTGGATACAGAAAGGCTAACGGTTGCTGAGAGTGTGCATGAGATCAACTCCAAGCTTCATGAACTCAATCTGATATGACGTAAGAGAAATGAGCCGCGGGAGTATCTTCGTCCTAAGATTGAAGGGCTGAGGGCTAGTATGTCTATGCGTGGTCTTTCAGCAAATCATTTATACAAGAAGGATCTCACGAATGATAACTGGAGCCAGTTTGAGAGTGTTCTCTTCCAGTTCTCATAGGTCTTCACTAGCAGCGATCACAATTGCGGTCGCATTTTTCTCATTGATGCCACTTGCCACGTGTGCCTCGAATCAGGAGCGTTTCGAAGGAGTAGTGGTGAGCGCTACCCCGTTCATGGGGCCTCCGAGATACTTCCTCAATATTAGCCGATCAGGATTAATCAGACTCCTCGTGCCGCAGAAGATTCCAATGGCGTCCATCGTTGGCTGGCGTGTGGTCGTCGAGGGTTCAATGGAGACGCAAGGTAGGCCGGTCATACAGGCAAGTTCGATACGGCCGGTCTCTCCCACCGCCGCGAGCGCCACAAAGCTTCCTAGCATCATGATGCTAGCGAGTTTCTCCGATTTGGCTCCGTCCAAGACTAGGACGGAGTTGAACAATATGGCGGTCCAGGCGCAAGGCTACTACAGTGAAGTCTCATATGGCAAGGTGAAGGTGACTGGAAGGGTCGTAACTGATTGGAAACAGATGCCCAACAACTGGTGCTACTATGGGCAGGATGATGATGACAGTTGGATGCTAATAGAAGACGCGGTCCATGCGTTTGACGGAGAAGTCAACTTCGGAAAGCACAACTACGTTGTGGTAACTCATGCCGGAAATGGTGAAGAAGCTAGCCCCGAGCAATGTGATATTCATTCCGTTCAGTGGGATGGCCTCCTTATCTGGACGAATGATTTCATCCTAGTCACTCATGGAGCCATTATCCCCGAAACGGAGCCGTCTCCATATAGTCCATTCGGCGTTTGGGTCCATGAGTATGGTCACGAGCTTGGATTGCCTGATCTCTATAAAGGCGGGGACCCCGTCGGCCCGTGGGATCTCATGGCCAGCGGAAATTGGAATGGCTACGGTGCAACTCCAGCGCATCCGTCCGCGTACTGCAAGATACGCAAAGGCTGGATAGGTTCAACTCAAATCACGATCGTGAATGCTGGCTCGAAGTCAACCGTCACGATAGGCACCTTCGAGTCTTCTTCTTCAGGGAAGCTGGTAGTCAAACTTCCCTTGGCTGATGGCAAGTACTACCTAATCGAGTATAGAAGAAAGATCGGATATGACGCTGCACTGCCGGATGCGGGTACAGTCATCACGCTTGTAGATCCTTCCAAAGTGTATGTGGAAGAAGGCCTTGTGACCGTTATGGATCGGAATCCGGGGACGTCAACGCTGGACGATGCTGCCTTCCGAACTGGAGAATCCTACAACAACCCGAGTACTGGGATTGTCGTATCCGTCGTCTCCACATCAGCATCTAGCGCAGTGATCCTTGTTGACAGAACCCAGAGCACGTAGAGACGAAAGAATCTCGTTTCTTGTTTTGATGTGTGTTGTAGCCTCGGTAGCTGGAGTTGCGGTGGCAGCCCCAGTAGCGCCTAACCTGTCAAGGGTCACATGTGTTGTCGAATCAAGGAGTGCCGTGACGAGGGGCGTCGAGTACACACTCAGAATCGTTGAAGCCCAAGTCATAGAGGGCGGCATTCAGTGGGATCGTATTCCGAAAATAAATGCAACCGACAGAAGTTCATCACTCAATTTGGCAGAAGGAAGCACGGTGGTCCTACTTGTGACACACAAGGGCGATGAGCATGATGATTGGTGGGAGATAATAGGCATAGTCGAACACGGAGAGACACAGACGATCGGAATCGGAACGGTAACAACTGCAACATCTTCAGTGAACACAGCCACTCTTGTATTGGTGGAGTTTCCGAGCCCACCGCAGAGCCTAGCAGATGTGCCCAGATTCTTGACTCAGCTCTGGGCTTGGTTTTCATGTCACTTCTTCGAGCAGTGCCCGAAGAGATCTTGAAGTGGCTTAGAGTACGCTCTGGACGTAGGCGTGAGCATGGTATAGACTGCGTTGGCTGGGAAATCGAAGCGGGATCTCGGTAATCGTCTGGCCATCGCGCACCTTCAGAGTATTCGACTATCCTATCTCCTTTCTTGAATTTGAACCGTCATCTTGCGGTTCTTTTTTTTTGAGTGGCAAGTTCTCAGCTTCGATTACCGACGTCACCACACAAAAGTCGTTCGCCGGGTCTGGAATCGTCATTTCGGCTCAGAGATCCTCCGCTGAATGGATCGCCGAGGCACCCTCGTCGCTGCTAGGGATTCTTCCACTGGCTAATTTCGGCACGGTGTACTTCAGTTCTTGCTCTGCAACTGTAAGCGGGGTAGCTGGCTCAATAGGATCGTTTGGCAGTGCAGTTGTTCAGCAAATCAAGATGGTCAACAAGAATGGCGCGGACAAGGCCGTGCCTTCTCCTCTGTCTCCTGATGGCGCGAGCTTCTCAGTGCGGTGGGTAAGCTCAGCGTCGTGAACCGAGGGACCGCTGGAACGGCTGTTGTTCACGAGGACCCATGTGAGCTCCAATATTTCTCTCATGGAATAGAATTGTCTTGAACTGGACTGACGAAGTAGGCTGACGGGTTCGACAACGACTTGAAGTGAGGCCCAATTCATCAAGTGTTTTTCTCGGGCTTCTCTCGTATTTCCAGAGGCATCAGCTTCCTGTGCTCGCATTCATTGGACTCAACCGTGTGAAGACAAGTGCGCTCATTCGGCAACAGGATCACAGAGACGTGCTCCTGTCCCACATTCCTCCGATGCTCTCGTTATGTCAGGCGTCTGAGTTCGTGTTTGTTGTATGTTGCTCGCTCATTTGGTGACTATTCTGGTATCGACGACTGCCGTATGAGTGCAAAGTAGACGGCTGGGTAGTTATTTGTACGGTCGTAATCAACAACAGTTTTAGAAGGTTCTGAGGGATATCTGCGCTGCGGTCCAGGGCATTGAAGATCTGCATGGTATCTTACGAGTTTCCGCCCTTCCCTGGCGGCGAAGGAGCGTACACTAGCACATTGTTCGGAGCGCTACAGGAACAGGGTGCACAAGTGACACTGCTTACCAGCGACCTCCTGGGAACCAACAGCAAATCGTCCCTCCACGATGACATCCGGTATGTGCCTACCGTGCGATCACCACCCGGAAGGTTGCTTTCCTTTTGTTATAGAGCGAGACGCGCACTTGGTGATCTTCACAGATATCAGCATTTCGACGTTGTTCACTACACCAATGACTATTGCGGTGTTTTCCTGCCAACTCGCGTATTGTCCGTTCCCCTGGTGGCAACGGTTCATCATCCGTATGCCCTTGAAGCCTCGACCGTTCTCAGAAAATTGCGGCACGACCTCCCTGCGGCTATCAGATACCTTGTCTTGAGAAGACCCTACCTTTTGGACAGTCTTCAGGCACGTTTGATCTCTGCATCGGATGGTATCGTCGCAGTCAGCAAGTTCACGGCCGGAATCGTCAGGGGAAGGCGAAATATCGCAGACAAGGTTGTTTCTGTGATTCCGAACTCCGTCGACACAAATAGATTCAATCCGCAAGTCAAAGGTTCCGAGATGCGAGAGAGGTGGCGAGTAAACGGAGACCCTTCGATATTATATGTCGGCCGTTGGGACCACTATAAAGGCTTGGAGTACCTACTTGACGCGTTCAGCACGATGCTGACTCATTTGCCCGAGGCCAAGCTGGTCTTGACTGGATCCGGCGTCATGGCAAGCACGGTACTGGCCATGACGAGGAGGCTGGGAATTGGAAATGCTGTGCGGCTTGTTGGGACGATCAGCGAACAAGATCTCCCCAAGGCATATTCGGCATCAGATTGTGTAGTCTACCCCTCCCTTGTTGAAGGGTTTGGAATAGTGCTTTTGGAGGCGATGGCAACGGGCAAGCCTTGTATCACCTCAAACCGTGGGCCGTTCACGGAGATAATATCTCACGGCGAGAATGGCATACTTGTGGATCCCCGCAGCACCGAGTCCCTTTGTCAAGCAATGCTCACTGTACTCAAGGATCGCAAGCTTGCTAGGGATCTTGGAAGAACTGCGAGGAGGACCGTGGAACAGCGCTTCACTCCACAGGCGATGGCGAGAGAGACACTCGCCATGTACGCCGAAGTAGTCAGAATGAGAGACCCCCGTCGCCCGTAAGATTGAGAATCGAGTCTGCGGATACGCGGAGCTCTAGGTCTTGTGGCTCCCTACCACGCGAAAAATGGAAGGTCGGATGCTTTTACAGCAAGATGCGCGATGCCAAAGTTCATGAAGTGAAATCACTGTCAGGAAACGTTAAGTCTTTAATCCCGACTCGCACTCACGTGCCAGCGTGTCGATTTCATGGAACAGAAGGTCGTGCTCATTGGGCTGGATGGGGCCTCCCCCCAAATTCTCGAACGGATGGTGGCCGAAGGGAAGCTTCCGAACTTCGCTAAGATGATGACAAGTGGCACGTATGGCCGACTTCGGAGTGTTATCACTACCTCAAGTGCGCCTGCGTGGACTACTGCGGCTACTGGGGTGAATCCTGGAAAACATGGGATTTTCGATTTCGGATGGTACGATGGGTATAGCTGGAAACTGGTTGATTCGTCCAAAAGGAGGGCGAGGCCGATCTGGCAGATACTCAGCTCCAGCAATAGAAGAGTCTGCATTGTCAACGTGCCGATAACATTTCCTCCAGACAGGGTGAATGGAGAGATGATTTCCGGAGTGTGTGCCACTATGGATAGCAACTTCACCTACCCTCCTAGCCTAAGGCAAGAGCTGATTGTATCGGGTTACCGAATCGAACCACAATACCCCGGCGCATCAATTCTGGATGCGGAAGTGGCGGTGGACAACCTCGTTCATAAGGTGCTGATCACAGAAGAGAGACGGAAGGATACCTTACTCAGGCTTATGGCTTCAGGGAAGCCTGATTTTGCGTTCGTGGTCTTCGTGGCTACCGATAGGCTTCAGCACTTCCTTTGGAATTATCAGAGGCATATTGAAGCGGTGTATGAAAAGATGGATGAAATCGTCGGAGCAATACTCTCAGAAGTCAGTGACACGACGAATGTGATCATAATGTCGGACCATGGGTTTGGGCCCGTCCGCAGATGTTTTCGTCCAAACACATTCTTCATCGAAGCAGGGCTTTTTCGGCTAAGGTTGTCTCTGCAGCAAATTCTTAGGAAATTGGGGATCACTGAAATCGGAGCGTTCCGTGTCGCTCGAAGAATTATTGGGACTGAGAGAGTTGGAAGAATGGTCGGTGGCAGACAGGGATTCCTGCGCAGGATCTTCAGAGATCTCGGAGTGCAGATTCCCTCCACACATTTGGCAACTTACAGGGAAGCGAACTGGACCAAGACGAAGGCATTCAGTCCTGCACCCCATATGATCAAGATAAATCTCGTGGGAAGAGAGCCCAAGGGGATCGTGCCGCCAGAAGAGTATGAGCAACTGCGCGATCACATAACCCACGAGCTCCTGCGCTATATCGACCCCGAAACCGGAATGAAACCCGTGAAGAGTGTGCACAAGCGGGAGGAAGTATTCCATGGTCCCTTTGTCGAGGAAGCGCCTGATCTTGTCTTCGAGATGGAAGAGGGATATAATGATAATCAGTATGTCGGGGAATCGATAAGCGTTAACGCGGGTGACGAGTTCGAGAGAGGTTTGGGCCTCTCTGGCCGCCACCTGATTGACGGCATTTTCATGGCGATAGGCCCTTGCGTAAGAAGCGGGGCGAGTATCAGGAGTGGGCAAATCGCCGACATAGCGCCGACAGTTCTTTACCTTATGGGCCTTCCTGTACCCACCTACATGGACGGCAAAGTGCTCGTGGAATGCATTCGTCCCTCCGCGCTGGAACAGTCGCCTATACGAACAACGGAAGCTCAGCAAGGCGAGGAGAAACTTGGTCAAGGTTACTCCGCAAAGGAAGAAGAAGAGCTGCTCGAGAAACTGAGACGCCTAGGTTATGTCTCGTGACCCAGCGAGCAGAAGCCAATGCTCTCCCATGAGGAAGTCCTAGGTGAACTGTTATCTCCCATCCCTCCGTAGTATCGCCTTTACTCCTCTTGAGTAGTACCTAAGTTTCGGATACTGGGACAACATGGCTAGGCCTAGAAACACAACATACTCTGGCCTTTTCAGGGTTGCAAGAAGAGCGATTAGAACGACCGCGGGTCCCTCAAGAAAGAAGTACAGGTAGTTGTAGTACAAGGGCCACTGAGCATTCTCTGGTATCAACCTGTCGGCACTGACCAGCCAGGCCACGATGAAGTAACCGACAACGCAGACAGGGATAGTCAACCAAAAGTACTGAACAGTCACGGAGAAGAGAAGCAACAATCCCGCGATAAAGACAGCCGTCAAGGGGCGAAGATACGAGTTGAGAATCTTCATTGCTTTCGCGCGGCCCAAGCGTGTTACAAGGGTATTAACGCCGGCAATTGTGTCCCCTTCGTAGTCATCGATTTGGTGATGAAAAATGACTTCGATCTGCACCATCGAGTAGCACGCTAGGACAACCCACGCAAAGAAACCAAAGCAACCGAAAAAAGCCGCGATGAAGAATGCCGGGATAGTCTTCTCGACAAGAGCATTTGACCATATTCCGTGAATAGTCTGTCCTTTCAGTCGGAGAGGAGGCGCAGAATACTCTACACCGAGGAAGTACCATCCGAGGTACACTAGAACCAGAGAAATCTGTCCAATCCCGAAACCGACAATCGCAAGTCCAAGAAGGAACAGCAGCGCGATCGCAGCAAGAACTGTTCTCGGAGAGATATTCGCAACCGCGCTTACTTTTCCATACAACAGGTCGGTATTGACGTCCGAGTAGTCATTGACGAGAAGCCCATTCATGAGCGCTAGAAGTACAGCAACTAGAAGCAATAGGAGCTGAAGTGTTGAGTAATTCGAGGCACAAACCAGCCCGAAGAACGCAACAGCCATCACCGAGAACCTGATGTTTGAATCAATGAACGCATGCCATACTCTAAGGCGTAGAACCCGAGCAAGAGCACTACGCATACCGTCCGCTACGGGGTTCATCGAATATCTTCCGGGGTGAGCCTCACAGGAGCCCGCTCCTTCCCAGATCGGGGATGAGTCTTGCGAGGCGCTCCTTCTCCCGCGCTGTCTTGCCTTGAGCTGCGACCACGATCACTGGGCGTCTGCCAGGCTCGCTGTCCTCTGCGAATATTTCTGATAAGACTCTCCCATCCATGTCGGCAGGAATGGACAGGCCAAGCGTGTGCAGGATGGTAGGTGCCACGTCCATAATGGAAGCATCCGGAAGCCACTTGCCCGGCTTGATGTGTTGTCCATGCACAATCAGTATTCCTCTCCTTGCGGAAGTGTGGTGTCCGGTCACGTGAGGAGCTGCTGGCCACCCTTTCATCTGAGAGAAGATCTTTGTCGTGTGGTCAAGGGGATCAGCGAAATATCTCTGTTTCGTCAGGAAGACTACGTCAGGAGCCCTAGAGAGGTGCTCTCCGGAGTAAATGTCTTCTCTCCGGAGGACTTGCTGGAACACAGCCTCAGATTCGTAGGTCACTAATCGCAGCTTCGTCATCAACGAGTCAACGATCTTGGAACGTGCTTCTTCGCCTAGGGTCTTATTCACAAAGATGCCGAAAAACGACGGTTTCACTTCTTGGTTGGACCAATGGTCGTTGTATGACTTGACCAACAACTTCCGTCCAACTTCAGGGAAGAAGCTCTGGAGATCAACTCCCACCTTCTTGAGGATGGAATTGGCGACTCTGCCTAGGAAGAGCAACAGAGATCCACGGTTGGGGGCCCTGCGAGCGAAACCCTCCGCTTCAAGCCAAGCTGACAAGGAGAACCTCAGAGTAGGAAAGGAATGAAACCCGTGGTCGGAAGCGATGAAAATCGTTGGCGATGCATGGTCCTTTTCAAACATGTCCACGATGTCATGCAAGGTATTATCGATTTTGGAATAGTACTTGAGCAGAGCCGACTGATCGTCCCAGAACAAGTGCTGCACTCGGTCAGTACCGTCGAAGAGAATAAAGAAAAGGTCCCAATGCGCCTGCTCAGCAAGAATCCTCACAAGACTCTCAAGCTTCTTCATCTTTTCGAACTCAGCCTCGTACGCTTGCCTCTTCTGCTCCACATTGTTTGGGCTCCCCGCCAGTAACCCAATCTCTTGGTCTTCCAAGACTGTGCTGTAGTACCCCATGTCTTCCAATTTCTGGACGAGCTCTCTAGGATACGCGTAATCTCGTCGCTTTGGCGGAACGAAGGCGCCAGATACCATAACTCCGTTCAGTTGATCTGGAGGATAGGTCCCGGGCATGTTCAGGATGCAGGAACTTCCTCCATGCTCATCCAGCAGGTTCCAAATCCTTTTCGCCTTGACCATCTGCGCGTTGACTATCTTGAAATCCGTCATGGTCTCGTAGTCTTCGACGAAGCTGTAGATTCCGAGCTTTCCAGGATTCTGCCCAGTGGCAAGGCACAGCCAAGCTGGGAAAGTGAGAGGCGGTATTGTGCTCTCCAGATTTCCAGCTGCTCCTTCCATCACTAGTCTCCTGAGAGTTGGCAGCGATCCATCGTCGACCCATTTCTTCAGCAGGTCCCATGTTGCACCATCAAGTCCAATGACAAGAACTCTACAAGTCAAGGTCTACCCAACTTAGATATAGCCTAACGCGTGGAGTCGATCTCGAATCTTCCTACTATCCTCCTCACTGTAGACTTGCTCGCGGCCTTCCAAATTGGCCATCACCAACTCAAGGACATGAGTGACATAGTCGTCGACCGTCTTGAATTCCGTACCGTCGATCCTTCTGACGGCGCTTTCGAATAGTTGTTTCGGAATCGAGATCGAGACTCTTGTATCTTTTTCGCCGGTCACGATCTGTCGTTCCCAGCGATGACCTAAGAAGCAATAAGAACTTTGTCTATTTACCTTTGTGAAAAGCTTCTCGCTGTTGGCTAGAGAAAAATCCGACGACATGCTCTTAGAAATTCTTATACCTGCCTTTAGCGTATCTTCGGAATACTGATTCGGAATACGGACTCAGAGTTTGGACTTGCAAATTGGAAGTGCGATGGCGCTTGGGTGGATCGTAGCGACGGGGCCTCCTTTTGGGATATGCCATCGAGACCGTGGGTCTCACTAGAACATTCAACGGAATTGCGGTTGTGGATGATCTGAATCTCAAAGTTCGAAGAGGAGAGCTTTTCGCTTTTCTTGGGCCGAATGGAGCGGGCAAGACGACCACGATAAGGATGCTCTGTTGTCTGCTTCGTCCTACAAATGGTCAGGCGAAGATCAATGGCCTTGACGTAGTTGCGGATTCTCTCAAGGTCAGATCACAAATAGGGCTGCTCCCCGAGTTCTCTAACCTGTACCTCGAATTCTCGGCCAGATACAATGTGGAGCTAATGGCAAGGTTGCACGGGCTCTCCAAGTCAGAGAGCAGAAGAAAGGCCAAAGAGCTTCTGGATCTGTTTGACCTGCGAGGTAGGGAGGATGATCGAGTTGCAGTTTTCTCAAGGGGCATGCAGAGGAGGTTGGCAATGGCCGCTGCAATGGCTCATGATCCTGAGGTACTGTTCTTAGATGAGCTCACAAGTGGATTGGACGTGCATTCAGCCAAAGTAATGCGGGAAATCGTAAGACAGCTAAGCTCTGATGGAGTCACTGTCTTCCTGACAACGCATCGAATCGAGGATGCCGAACAGCTGTGTCAAAGGATAGGCATCATAGACGTCGGCAGACTCGTGGCTGTGAATAGCCTGCGCGAATTGAGGCGAAACGCCGGACAGCGCGACATCATAGAGCTAAAGATTTCAAAGAGCAAGAGAATACGAGCAGAGCGAGTCAGGGAAGTGGAGGGAGTCGCTGAGTCTAGCTGGGAGGAGGAGACTGACAGTCTCAGGCTATGGGTTGACGACGCTGAAAAGACTCTTCCGAAGGTCTTGGAGACGGCTGTGAAGAATAGTGTCGGAATCCTCTCGGTTAGAATAGTGAAATCTTCCCTTGAGGAAGTATTCCTGAAGCTCACGGGAAAGCCTTTGAAAGAAGAAGGGCCAGCAGTGGACACCCGGCTTCTTGCTCAGAAAGGTCTACGGGTAGGCTGATGCTATGACTCTGAGAAAATCGATCCTTGATTCCCTCTGGATTGCTGAGAAAGATGTTAAAGGCTTGCTGCAGCTGCGTGTAAGGCTATTCCTGACGGTGATGCTCCCGATCCTCGGAATGTTACTCTTCAGCTTTAGATTCGGGGGCATTGCTCTTTCCGAGGCGCCGGTCGCTGTTGTCATGGATGAGAGCGACAGGAAGGGCCTCGAACTCGCCAGAATGCTCGATGAGACGAACCAAATAGCGCTCATTTCGACACAGACCTCTGATGCCGCTCAGCAGCTACTCAGGGACGGAAAGGTGTACGGAGCAATTATCATACCCGATGGGTTTTCCAGCAGGCTCGCGGCTGGACTAGATTGCGAAGTCCAGCTGCTCCTGGATGACTCAAACCCAATGCTCGCCTCTTCTATCAGCGCGGTAGTCGAAAGAGTAGTTAATGAATTCAATAGCAAGACGAGTCCGCAGCTCGTGAAAGCAAAGTCCGGGTTTCTCTACGGCGCGGGTCTGAATTATGTCCCCTTCTTGGCATCAGGTCTGGTGGCGATGACAGCGATGTTCGGTGCAATACTCCAGGCTCTCTCGATAGTGTGGGAAAGGAGCCTGAGAACCCTGGATATGCTACTTGTAGCGCCTGTGAGGGCGGCCTCGGTAGTCATGGGAAAGGTCCTCGCAGGCATGGTGGCAGGAGTGGCACAATCAATCATGATCCTCGTCGCTGCAAACGTGCTGTTTGCTGTCGAACTAACGAACCTTCCATTGGTGGTACTGATAGTATTCCTAAGCTCATTCACATTCACCGGCTTCGGAGTGCTCATATCTTGCGTAGCGAAGGACCCTAAGGAGGCGGCGGGATACAACCATCTCCTGAGCTGGCCTATGGTTTTCGTGAGTGGAGTCTTCTTCCCTCTTGAAGCCTTACCGAGGTGGCTTCAATATGTCTCTAGGATGTTCCCACTGGTCTACTCTGTGGAAGCACTCAGGGCGGTCATGATCAAAGGACGTGGATTCTCCGACGTTGGGTTGGACCTATTGGTGTTGGCTTGCTTCGCGGCCTCATCGCTCTACCTTGGCTCTCGTGTCCTCGTGCAATCTGAGACCCGTTAGTCGTTGACCCTGCCTTTGAGCCAGCCTCATTGCGAGTATGTTGCGGGCCCGAACCTGACGTGAGACCGAGGGATAGGTCGGCTTTTATGTTAACCCTAACGCAACTCCTCCAAAGCGCCTTAACGGCGCGGGCGATAATGTTCCTGTTCAAGTTGGAGGGATAACGGGAGAGTGCGTGAAGATCTACGGTTGCATCCCGCTCCAGCCCTCGGTGTGATGGTGGGGATCTGTGCCTACAACGAGGAGAGGAACATCGGCCGGCTTCTAGATGCGATAGGACCTGTCGCCGTTGTTACGGAGATAGTGGTTGTCAGTAGCGGAAGCACAGACCGAACGGACTCTATTGTCAGGGAGAAGGCTCGCACCGACTCGCGGATCAGGCTCCTGCAGCAACCTGTACGAACGGGAAAGGCGGATGCCGTCAATGTCCTTATCGATTCTTGCCGGTCCCCCGTGCTAATCTTCGTATCAGGTGATACGCTTCCTGCAAATGAATCGATTTCTCGCATTGTGCGGTGGTTTGAGGATCCAACTGTTGGGGCTGTCAGCGCACGACCAGTCCCTGTGAATCCAAAGAAAGGATTTGGCCACGTCGCACACATCATGTGGTCAGCCCATTGGCGGTTTCTTTGGAACTTGACGTTGTCGAAGAAGCTGGCCCATGTCTCAGGAGAGATGTGCGGTCTCTCTAGCAAGGTTCTCAGGCGGATTCCTCAGGACATCATTAATGAGGATGGATACCTAGCCACGATCTTGGCAAAGAAGGGGTTTAGAATAATCCTCGACCGCGACTCCATAGTGTACATGAAGGCCCCTACGAACGTTGCAGAGCTGGTTGATCAGAGACGCAGAATCGCGGCTGGGCACAGGCAGATCATGAAAAGGACCGGACGAATCCCCACCGTCCTTGCGTCGTCATGGCGGATCTATCCATCCGAAGCAGTTCTCACTATCTTCGGTGTTTTTCGCGAGTTTCGAATCGGGACGTGGCTTTGGGGGCTGGTGCTTCTGATCTGTGAGCTCGTGGCTCACCTTCTTGCCTTCGGCATCTTTGGACAGAGCGAGCACGTGTTTTGGAAACCCCTAAGAACCACGAAAAGCCTGAAGACGTAGCAGACACATGTCGGCTGAACCTTCGCGAGGACGTGAGCAATGGCCACGAAACAGTACGCGGAATGAGCGTCACCGCGGAAGGCTTTTTAGACATCTGAGGGCTCCTCCCTAGTTCGGCAGCGACTTTCACAACGCCAAGGCTGGGATTTCGCTTCTTTCCATTCGAAGGTGAGTCAATGAGATGAGATGGTCTAGCGAGATTCATACCCTTCGGTGTTGTATGCTTGCCATTCTTGCTTTGGTCCTGTTTCTTTCGTGCTTGAATCCGGTCATAAGCCAAAGTGACCCATATTCTGCGGCATTCTCTCCCGGCGAAGAAGTGCCCGCAGTCAGTGCTCAGATAAACAGGGAGATCTTTCTCAAGAGCGTTCCCGACAGGATGACGGTAGGCCAGCCGTATACGATTGTTCTCGTAGTAACCAATACGGGAAATTTCGACTTGGTCTTCTTCATCAAGTTCGTTTTTCCGTATGGGGGGACAATGAAGTTCTTCTCGTTTATGAGAGGTGACGTGGTTACTCCCGCACCGGGATCCATCAAATTGGAACCCGGCGCATCTGCCCGTGTCGAGTCCCAGATAGTTCCAATGAACGAGAACGTAGGCGCTTTGGAGATTAGTGCACTTCTGTACGCGAAGGCTCGTACCCAGGGCGAACAGGCGTCATACGTTCTTGTCGATAAGGTAAGCGCGACAGTACGGGAGATCAGGCTCGCCCTGTCAGAGGGAGAAAGAATGGATCTCTTCGGGACGGTAGCTGTTGTTGCAATTCTGGCTGGGCTCATCGTGGCATGGAAGTATCTCCGGAATCGATCCACTAGGTTTGGTATGTTGGTGTCATCTTCTCTCTTTGCCTTGGCCCTCTCGGTGCGCTTGCCCAATTTGTCGCTTCCTGGATGGTACGCGGATGAACAGGTTCTAGCATATGATGCCAGCAGGATACTGTACAGCAGTTGGGTGTGGACGAAGGACATCATGAACTCATGGACATGCTTTCCTCCTCTTTTCTTGTACATGCAGGCTTTGCTGATCTACCTTTTTGGAAATAGTCTTGAAATGATGAGAACGGCGGCAGTTCTTTTCAGCTGCTGCACCGTTGTCGTGGTCTACCTGCTTGCCAAAGGTCTTTTTGGCACAAAAGTTGGTATACTGTCAGGATTGCTGCAGGCGTTCTGTAGTTATGACATCTTGAACGCACGCGTCGCAAGGGCGGAAGCTATGGTTCTCTTCTTTACGTTAAGCTCGGTCTATCTATTCTGGAAAGGCCACCGGAGCGGAAGTTGGAAATACATGCTGGCCTCTGGCCTGTTTCTCGGCATAGCATTCAATACCAAGTACATCGCAGGTCCTGCGGCGCTCGCACTTGTCGTATTTCTCTTTTGGGTCGACGGTCTTTCGGGAGCGATTGCCAAGAAGGAGAACTGGGCGTGGCTAGCCTCGCTTGCTCTAACGATAAGTCCCGTTCAAATAGACCTCGCTATCAACGGAGTGAACCAGTTCTACAATTACTATCAGTTCTTTGTCGTGGACAAGAGCCTAGCGATGGTGACTGCCGGCAAGGTTACGGGGAATTCCATCTTCTACTCCGCATATCAGACCTTCACATACGTGCTCGGGAGAGGAGGCACACCATGGTTGCCATGGTTGGGCTTTCTCAATCTGTCTATCTTAGTACTGTTTCCAATAGTACTTCTCTCCCATGCGGTACCTTCTCTCAGGAGAAGGTCGCGGGAGAGCTTCCTATGCGTACTCTTCGTATGCATGCTGATTCCGAACTTTGTAGCGGGGCCTTCCGCTAGGATGTACTGGTTGGTGTACAGTCTGCCTTTCTTTTTTATCATGCTCGCCAACTTGGCTCATCGGATCGTCTTACGACCTCGCCTTTTGCCTTCGGCCCATGCTCCTGCGAATGGGCTGGGTGGGCATAGGAAAGCAGGCTTCTTCAAACTAGCGGTGCTGTTCCTTATCGCGATCTTCATTTCGTCGCAACTCGTAATGGGCATTGCGACTCCGATTGCGGATAGAGGAGAGATGGAAGGCCTCGAATCGGCCGTGCAACTCGTTAGAGATCGGGTGGAAGCTGGTGATTTGATCGCAACGTCAAACGGCAAGTGGGTATCCTACTACGCAGGCTTGTGGGATATGCCGGTCACAGAGATATCATTTACAGGATACGGCGCCACCAATCCATACGACCGACACTTCGATCACGGATTAGTTGACACGTTCAAACCGAAGTTCATCATAATGAACAGACCTCAGTACAACATGTATCTTACTCTCGAAGACAAGATCTGGTTAGGCGAACAATATGTGTTGGTCTTTCAGCCTAGAGCTAGTATGGGATACGACTGGATGCCAGAGAGAGACTGGCTCGTGTTTCAATCTGTTCAGTCACTGAAGTGTGAGGGTCAAGCAAGCGGAGAGCTTCTCCTTGTGCGACCTGAGTTGAATACTCTCAGTTCTGGAGGCGTCTTCATAGAGTCCGGCTCTGGGACTGGAGAGTCCTCAATAGGAATAGTCAGGAGAGGACGGTCGTTGGGGTCGATAGACTTACTTTGATCGCGCTAGAGCAGAGTGTTCAGAAAAGACAGCCTCCCGCAGGAATTCAGGGAAAAAGAGCGCAATCCGAACACGAAGACCGGTGGAAGTTCAATAGCAATGACCAGCGGCTTCAACAAGACAATTCCTGCAAATGCCAGTGAGATACTCGAAGTGGTTCTCACGCCAATCTAGTCGTGAGCCAGATCCGCTCCCACCTCTGGGGTGATCCACGATCTATCACGAGTTGAACACCCGCAGACATCTACGTCAGAGATGTGCCAAATGTCTTGGGATAACACATCAGTCTCTTGTTATGGCAAAGCTTAAGGGCCAACCAATAATGCCATTGACTGGCAGAGGAGTCGATCGAATACTTGAGAATTCGTCCCTCCATAGAGGCGTCCCTCCTCGTGTTTGTGGCGGTTCTGGGGCTGGCTGCATGTGTGTCCATGTCACACGGAATGCCGGGAACGAAGACTGATTTTCAGCATCCCATATTCTATCAAAACATGCTAGATAAGTCTCTGGATACTTTTCTGGGGGAAGTTGTTCCGTTCAACCCAGATTACGTTGCACGAGCATACCTTCGCTGGGACGGGACGGGCTCCAATAGCTTCAACCCCAGCCTTCTGAGAAGCTACGTGGCAGCATTGAAGAACCGCGTACCCTCGGCTCTGGTCGGCTATTGTCAGAGTGGCGGTTTTGTTGCATCTGATTTCACTTGGCCAGATGGACACCAGATTAGCCAAGCTGAGATGGATTCGTGGCTCTTGAGGGGGCCGAACGGGGAGACTGTTCCTTCAGGATACATTGGGTATATTGCTGACATTAGGATCGTGGGGTTTCAGCAGTATCTTCTCGCTTGGTCGCAGGCGCTCCTGGACGCGGGGGCGGATGTGATCGACTATGACCTGCCGTATTTCGCTGCGTACACGCTCATAACGAAATGGAACTATGACCGAACCACAATAATGTCTGCATATGATTCCGCTTGGATATCCATTTACGATCAGACGAAACAGATGGGTGCAAAGTACGTTGCGATCCACAATGGAGAACGGTACGTCGTCATGCAAGTTGGGGATCTTCACCCTATGGGTGACTTCGCGTATGTGACGGTGAACACTGCCGATGTGAGTGGCTTCACGTTCGGAAGTTCTTCGGAGTGGGCACAGGTGAAGAGTTGGGGTGAGGCGAGGCAGATGCAGGTGATACCGATGTTTGATTACGGTTTCACGTCGAAGATGGGCCTTCCGGTGTTCGCTTCGTACAGCACGGCGGACCAGATAAAGTATCTGAGTGTACTTCACGACGAAAGTGCGGCCGTCGGACTCAAGTTCCTTTATCCCGTGCATGGTGGCGCGTTAGGGTCTGGGGCTGGAAACTATGATAGTGTCCAGTATGGAACCTACAACACTATGGTTTCCCTAGTCACTGGCGCTCCTTCGACAGCAACTTCGACTAGTGCCGCGCCCACTCCCGGGCGGCGCATTCCAGCGTTTGGAGTTGGGGCTATTGTCGCCGGTCTGGTTGTAGGCTTGGTTATTATCGCAGTTCGCCGCCGAGCACATCGATAAGAGAGAGATCCATGTCCTGCGAGACAATTGCAAATCTTCATGGTATTCCTGACAAGTACTGCCGGGGCCGCCTCTCGTGAACAGTTATTGGAAAGTTCCGCTTCAAATTCCGGCCTTCGTTCTATTCAGATCCCTTGGTTTTCCGAAGCGACTTCCAATCAACGTGACGCTGAGCCTTCTCTACGCCTGCAATTCGCGATGCAAGACATGCAACATCTGGAGAAAGACAGCCACGAACTTCACGCTCGATGAATATGATAAGACATTGAGTTCAATCGGCAAAGTCCCTTACTGGTTCACCCTCAGCGGCGGCGAGCCCTTTCTCCGAAACGATATAGTTGAGATATGCGATATCATCTACTCCAATTGCAGACCTGGTGTCATGACAATACCCACGAACGGCAGCCTCAGCAATATAGTGCCCGAAACCGTAGATGAGATCGCACGGAGTTGTCCTCGTACCCAGATAGTCGTCAACCTGTCAATCGATGGCGTCGGAGAGAAACACGATTTGATACGAGGACTGAAAGGGAGTTTCAATAGGTCCATGGAGACGTACGAGGGCCTTCGGTCGTTGAACCGTCCGAACCTCACGGTTGGCATTCATAGCGTATTGTCGACTTTCAACGCAAGTGACACAAGCGAGCTCTTCGCATTCATTTCCAGGATGGGACCCGATTCGTACGTCACTGAGATAGCGGAGCAGCGCGCTGAGCTCGGCACTCTCGAGGAGAGTATTACGCCCTCTTTGGCTGAGTACGCCCACGTCATCGACCATCTTGTCAACGAGTCAGAAGATTGGAGGTCTGAGAGACTGGGCAGACTCAGTCGTCCTTTCAGAAGGCAGTACTATGGACTGGTTAAGGAGATCTTGGAGAGAAAGACTCAGGTCATACCGTGCTATGCTGGGTGGGCATCCGTGCAGATCTCCCCCGACGGAGACGTGTGGCCCTGTTGCATCAAAGCGGAGCCTCTCGGAAATCTCAGGAGTGTGGGATACGATTTTCCCAAGATCTGGTACTCTGACAAGGCCGAGGAGGCAAGGAAAAGGATACGAAACAAAGAGTGCTGGTGCACTCTCGCTAACGCATCGTACACCAACATGCTTCTGAGTCCTCGAATGTTCTTCCCAATTCTCATGCGGTTCTTGCTGTACCGCACGACACATTCTCTGCCGGAACTCCTGAACTCACTCGCCCACTCCGCGGCATCGGTCTCCTAGCGTTGTGCTTTCGGAGCGAGTTTCTTCATGAGAATCGGACAAAGAAGCAGCGTGGAGGCGATCAAACCCTCGCTTGTGAAGATTGACGCATCCAGAGCCGCAAGAGGTTCGAAGGATATAGGTTGGGTAAGCATTTCGGCGCTGAATGAGATCTTCAGGCCGCTTCCAGTGTGCGCTGCTGAACGGACTACTAAGTGTACGGACTGGTTGTACAGCGGCCATAATATCGGGACATAGTCACCAAAGATATCTAAGGCCAAGTGGGAGAGCAGACCGGCTGCAGCGAGAACCACATAGACCCTGTATTTCGTTCTCCAGAAAAGTATGAGAGCTGGCAACATTACCACAGCCAAGACCGCTGCCGAATGCGTCATCGAGCGATGAACATTCACTAGGAAATCCAGGTCTGGCAGAAGTGAGATCGAGCAAGCAAAAAGCGTCTTCCTCAAGGACGCCCCACCAAGACTTAGCGCCGAGAATGGGATTACGAAGTGTAGAAGAAACTCGACCAAGGCCGGCTCCCGAGCTACGAGAATCCGCAGACTTTTAAGGATTGATCCTTGCTTGGGGACCACTAACCCGATCAGCAAATGTGTTAGCAGTGTCTGCACCAACAACCCGTTTCATCTGGCCGTCTGTCCTTCGTAACAAGAGTGACATGGTCGGGAAGAAGAGACTGCTTCACATCTTTCAGGTAACACTTATGAGGGGATGATGTCTGCGCAACACGATCGTGTATTGTTTAACTCGTGTGAGGTTCCCACACTGAAGACACTCACATTATATGACGAATACCGAATCCGAATCACGGGACTGGGGGAGATCTATGAGACTATGAGCTGCCGGCTACTTATGGAACAGCTCAGACGAAAATTCCCCGGACATTACGTAGTAGCTTTCGTTTCCAAGAGAGAGGCCACCTCGCAGGTCCTCCGAGCCATCTCAGCCAACCCAAACCTGGTCAGCTCAGGTCTTGTAGATATCCCACCGTGGAGATCCGGATACCGACCTCTCAAGTCCGACAGGCTGCTCAAACTATCTTTCCTTGCCAGCCCAGTTCTGATGATGTTGGCGTCGCTCGAACGATGGTATCCTAACGCGATCAAAGCAAGAAGAGCCCATATGGTCTGGTTTCTGAATTCCTGCTGAACTACAGCTCATCCGTAGCACAGGCGATTGTTGCCCTTGGTGTTGCCTCATGTTTCCTTCTGTTTCCACATCAAGAGGTACCCTATCGGCTAGTGTGAGCGGGAACCTGTACCCTAGTTCAAAGACAGCAAACATACATCGGATTCCAGCGAGCAACGCCAGACAGCCTCCGGCAGATAGGCATCGAATTCAGTACTGCGGCGACCTGTACCGAATCTTCGTTCCATCAAGGATTTGCTGCACCTGTGAGTCGAAAGAGAACTCGTAGCAAGTGGGAAGTGTGTGTTTCCCAAGAGAATCTGGCGCGTGCGGCAAGAGCGTTCATGGCCAGTTTCTCTCTCAGCCCCAAGTCCGTAGCTATTCTCAAGCACTTTGATGCGAAATCGTGGAATTCATAGGGTTTTGCGAGCAGGCCATTTTCGCCGTCGACTATTGTCTCACGCGGGCCTCCCGCGTCCCACGCTACAGGAGGCGTTCCACAACACATGGCCTCAACCGGTCCCATTCCGAAGTCCTCGTCAGGCGGACTAAACGCGTATACTGTTGCACGGTTATACAATGCTGCTAGATCATGCTCGTCAACGCGACCTAAGAACAAGACCTTGTTTGTGAGAGACAGTTTCTTAGCCGCTCTTAGGAGCTTTGGAGTGTATTCAGGATTAGGGTTTCCTGCGACAACGAGGCTAAGCTCAGGAGCCTCTTTGAGGATCAAGGGCATCATCTCAATGAGCCACTCGATCTTCTTGTATCCGATGTGCTGGTTGGAAGTGAAGATGAATGGTGTTCGGATTCCGTGCTTGGGAAGCACGAACTCAGTCTCTTCCGATGACATGGGCCTAAAGCGATCAATATCCACACCCGGGTAGAGCACTACGAGGTTGGAAATCCCGTAGAGGTTGCTAAGTTGCTTCTCAATGTATCGACTATTAGCGAAGCACACGGCAGCGTTTGAAAAAGACTTGTGGTCCAGTTCGGACCAGAGTTGGAATTTGCGCAGGATGCTTCTCGTCGTCTTCTTCTCGGGAACAGCTTCGAGATCAATACTTCTCGGATAGAGCTCCTTGCAGATTCCGTGCGCATAGATGGTGTACGGGGTTCCATATCTTCGGTGGACGAAGTAACACATCCAAGGGGCCGGCTGATAGTGTGCTTGAAGGACATCGTATCCGCTGAAGACTCTTGGCCACAGCTTGCAAAGTGCAACGCCGCCAATGTGATTAAGCGCCCTGATGCCTAGAATTGCTTTCTTTGTCCAAGGTAGGATGGGTCTAGGAGCGACCCGGCGCACTAGATCAGGGAAACATGTCTGTTCATCGATTGCGGTAGCATAGCAGTCAGCTTCAATTCCATCTCGGCGAAGGTAAAGGGTCTGCAGGAGTGGAACACGTTCGATTCCTCCCGTGATTGTGAATTCGGAATGAACAAGTGCAGTGCGCAATAGACGTCTGACCTTTCGCGATTGGCTCCATCAAAGCGCTTGATGTGCGTTTAGCCCTCTCCCGAAATACCAGTCAAGCCAAACAATAATACTTGCGGTAAGTTGAATATACAGCAAACCATGGTGAGCCACATACGTAAGTCAAAGGCTCAGCTGTCACGTGCGATCTTTGAGAGACGAAAGGATTCTAGTCACAGGCGCAACCGGCTACATTGGACGGTCCCTCGTTAAGGAGCTCCGCAGAGGAGGAGCAGAAGTGTATGCCCTTGTCAGGCGCAGACTGCCAAGATCGAAGATTCAGGCCTTACTTCCTAGCGCTTCAGGAATCTTGTATGGCGACGTGAGTGACTACTACGAGGTGGCAAGCTCCCTCAAGCAGCGAGGAATTGGTGTGGTCATCCATCTTGCAGCAACGGTGGAAGGTCCCGAAACGCAAGCTTCGCGCCGCACCTACTTCAGAACCAATGTAGATGGAACACTCAATGTGTGCAAAGCGAGTCTTGCATCGGGAGTGAGGAGACTCATCCACTTGAGTACTGTTGCCGTTCACGGACCCGGTGCTGCTGGCGAACTGATTGATGAGGGCTGCCCGTACGCTCCTACAACAGATTATGAAACCAGCAAGGCCATCTCAGACAAACTTGTTCTCGATTTTGCCAAGAAAGGGCTCTGCACCACCGTCCTGAGACCGACGCTCGTCTACGGATACTCTCTCTCACCGCTCTTCAAATGGCTGTCCAGATATGTCAGATCTCACTTTGTTCCCGTGCTGGGAGACGGACAGACCTTGAAACACTTCATTCACCTGAACGATCTGTTGGAATGTATGCTTCTTGCGATCGATCATGGCCCGTCAGGCAAAGCGTACATCGTAGCCGATCAGAAGCCTTCAACCGTGGATGACCTGCTTCTTACCATCGCAAGCATTCTGAATCGTGACGCGACGCTGGTCCATATTCCTGTTCCACGCCATCTGCTGTCTGCTCTGTCTAGGTATACCCCGGGGCGACTGGCATACCCGCTGTCATGGTTCTTGAACCAGCGTGCCTACAGGACGGATTTAGCGAGAAGAGAGCTCGGCTTTCGTCCGAAGGTGGACTTGCGAAAAGGCCTAGAAGAGTTGCTAAAACCGATGCCTTTGCGACATTCTACGCTCCAAGAGCAACCTAAGACCGGGTTTGCAGAATGAGATTCGCATTCGTGTGACAGATCGAAATCTGCTGGCGCTAGGCCTGCAGCTTGGCTACCTTAGGTTCGACAGTGAAATCACTCCTTGGGCAAGCAGATCCTCTGAAGCGAGCCTAAGTTCGGGAGTGTTTCCTCGCCATAGGGCCAGCCTCATGAGCTTGAAGAAGGCCTGCTTGTCGAATCTGGAGTACTTGAGGAACAATGCATTCGTCATCGACGCTCGCTGCATATACCTATGTTGAGGAGTTGCCTTCCACATCTTCTCAAATTGACAAAGGACACGAGAGCTGAATGCGTTCTCCTGGATCGCGAGGACGGCAACTTTCCCTGCCATTGATCCCGCCATCATTGCCCCACCTATTCCTCCTCCCCATATCGGATCGACCATTCCTGCGGCATCTCCAATGACGATCATGTTGTCTGCAATGATCCTGCGAGCAGGAGCAAGTGGAATCACGTCTGCTGCAAATCTCACCTTCCTGAGCGTTCGGAGTCGAGGCGACACACCTATGTGATGTTCCACGAAATGGTCGAGGTACCGCTTGACGTTACCCTTCATCCGGGAAAAGAGGCATCCTACGCCCACGTTCACAACATCCCTCTTGGGGAAGATCCACCCGTATCCCCAAGGGGAAATTCGTTCGTCAAAGAAGCACTCGAAGCAATTAACCGGATTATCTTTCCATTCCAAATCATATATGGCCGCTGAAACGGTAATGTCAGGCCTAGCTCTGGGGAAGCCTAGTCCAAATGCCTTGGCCAATGTGTTTGGGCCGTCAGCGAAGATTACTAGCTGAGTCTCTACAGAGTGCTCTTGACGGGTATCAAGATCTTTGACACGAACAATCAATCTATTGCTGTTTCTCCCGATATCGGTAGCCAGTGTTCTAACACGGAGATCGGCTCCACTGCGAGCTGCGTCCTCTGCCAGAAATCTGTCAAACACGGATCGCTGGAACGATATCGTTGATAGGTCAGATAGATGGTACGTTTTGCCGGGAAGATAGATTAGCCAATTTGTCACATGCTTTTCCACAATGCCAACTGGGAGCTGTCTCAGCGCGCTCTCGGCGAACTCTCCTGCGAGAGCACCGCCGCATACTGCAGTCTCTCCGGGAAATCTGTCCTTCTCAAGTAGCAGAGTGTCGTGCCCAGCTTGGGCTATCGCTTTTGCCGCTGAGGAACCGGCAGGACCTGCACCTATTACAACTACTCCCTTTTGCTCCACCTAAACCTCTCCCCGGTGCCATGATATGAAAAAGCGGATAAGACTTGCCCAGTTTGGGAACGCCTGCTAGGATGATGCCGTGCGCGCATGGCATGATTGATGGCTGCTGGGTGTAGTGGTCTGCTATTGACGCTGCTGGTTACTCGCGACTAATGCTGCTAGGTTCATGACGGAAACGGCCCTCGATGGGATGATTCTCCTAGCTGGCATCCCCCATCTAGTGTATGGACACCCTCAAGGCCACCTAGGTTTTCTTTCCCCGCCCTGTCACCGTTCCAAGGATGTGGTCGTAACGCCAATATTATAATACAGCGCCTCACAAGTCACCGGAGAGGTCCATATCCCAATGACTTACTATTTCGGACGTGGATACTATGCTGGACGGAAATTGTCCAAGCTCTTTGCGTCAGTTCTGCTGCTGGTTTTCCTTGTACCTGTCGCTTCGGTTCCGCAAGTGCAGAGTTACAATATTCAAAATGTGAAAGTGCCTGCCATGTATGAGACAACTATTGCACTTGCCCAAGATGGGCGTGGTGCCGCCCAACTCCTCCCGCCTACGCACACCGACTTCATTATGCGAGGCTGGATGAAGTGGGGAACTGGCTTGAATCGGTACTACCCTCAGCTGAAGTCGTCTGTTAGCCAGCTCAAGACAATAATGCCGGACGTAATCTATGAAGGAGGAATCTCAGCGCAATTTGTAGATCCACATGACACATGGTCTAGTGGCTTGAAGATATCGGCATCCGACTTCAACATGATGTTAGCTTATGACATTTCGGGGCAGCCGATTCCCCTTGCGTATGGATACATGCCGGACTTGGCCAGCCTGGTCTACAGGAAGTATCTGACGGGGTGGTGTCAGAAACAGATAAACGCAGGAGTCGATGCCATATTCTTTGACGGAGTCTATGGCTACGCAGAGTATAAGATAAACACGATGGGTCAAAACCCTGACGTAGTCAACTCTCAATATACCGGGTACTACAAGACGGTTGTTGACAACCTGAAGTCTTACGCCGCATCGAGGGGAAGGCAGTTTCTTGCAGCAAGAAGTGGTGGAGTGCTGGCGGCAGCTGTAGGAATATACCAGCAGTACCCCGTTTTGCTGCGGGCAGATGACTTTATTCACGGCAGCTTCAATATCCTAGATTTCAGTCCGCCATTTGTGCCCGTAGAGAATTTCGTGAAAATAAAGTCTCAGCTAACTCAGGCGAAGGGATCCTCAGTTCCAATCATAATGTATTTTGACTGGGTAGGGGCAGATCCTAATACACAGATGTCGAAATTCGCGGCTCTCAGTACTGCAGATCAGGTTACTGTGCTCAAAAACATAGATGCAGCAACCAAGGCAGCTGGGATCCTCTTCGCCTACCCCGTCTACGGCGGCGACACATCCGATGGGAAATACGACAGTGTCAAGTATGGCACGTATGACACTATCGTTGGTATTGCTAGCCCGACCAGCACGACGGACACATTTGGCACGACATCCGCCGCTAGGACTTCTATTGGCGGGATCGCTGGCTACATTGTCGCTACAAAATACACTCTATCTCAGGCCGGGACTGTAACACAAGTCAGCGTCTATTGTGCTAACTCTGGACATGTCAAAGTTGCGATATACGCAGACAACAACGGTGCGCCTGGAACCTTACGGGTTGCCAACAATGCTGCGACAACGGTTACCGGAGGGCAGTGGACGACGATCAGCGTCGGGTCGACTAGTCTGGCAGCCGGCATCTACTGGATCGCTTTCAATGAGGATGCGAACAGTCTAAGAGTACGCAAGTCTGGCGGAACAAAGCAGACGGCCTACATGAGGTACGGTTTCAGCAATGATATGCCGACCAATTGGACGCCAAATGGCTACCTGAACTATGACTGCGTATGCTACGCAACATACACATACTAAAATCAAAACGAAGGCGATGCCTACCCCCCACAGCATACATGCAGAACTCTGAAAAGAAGAACAGATGATGAAGCCTTCAAAAGCTAGCCGTAATCAGAACCGACGCAGGCATATCCTTTGTCACTCGAGCGCCTACGGGCGTATATGCTTTGCATATTTCCAATTGGGAGCCTAGTTACTCGTCGGTAGGAAGAATCGAATCCAAAGCAGTCGCTCGTCCATTGCATGCTTTCCTTCTGATCTAGTTGAGCTCGATACAAGTGACAGTTCACGGTGGAGATTGGACATCCGAGTCAGCCTAGCATGTGTCGATACACTCGGGATAGCGGGTTTTATACGTGTCACTCCATTATACGTGTCTCCCCGCGGTGAGAGACGAAGTGAGCTGCAAGCTGGGATCATGGGAACTGCCTCTTGCAGTTCTTGCTCTGGCTATTTGCTCGTTGGCTCTGCAGGTCGGCCCGGCGTTTTCTCAAACGTCTCAGTATCGAATACATGTACATGTCGCGGATCAGAACTTCGCAGACTACGGCGGCGTGAGCGTCCAGGTTTCTCGAGGCGAACTGATCGATTCGGGCCTCACCACGGAGGGCACTTGGACCAGCAAGCCGTTAAGTGCTGAAGGATGGGTCTACGAGGTTACCGCGTTCAACGGAGACGCGGAGACTCGGATGGTTCGCTTGGTTAGGGCTGATGCCTATCTGGAGTTCGTTTTGGAACGCAAGTCACCCGCACCGTTGCTTCTAGTCTCAAACGTCACAATAGCTCCGAAGAGGGTGATTGTTGGCGAAAGTTTTGTGGCAACTCTTACGATACAGAATGTGGGTGAACTAGACTCAGTCGTGGGCGTTTTGTCCCTCAACGTAACGGAACCGTTCGCTGTGGTTGGCTCAGGGACAGTCATGGACATAGGAGGGTTGAAGGTTGGCGGTAACCGTACCCTGAGCACAAACTTTTCAGTCGACTTGTCTGCACGCGCGGGAACCTACTCAATACCTTATTCGCTCATGTATTCGGATCAGAACGACTATTTCTACAGTAGTTACGGCAAGTTGGGATTGGTCGTGCATGGAATTCCTCAGGTCCGAATCCAGGACATTACAGTCGACCCGACACAGCTCAATCCGTCGAGTGACGGCACATTCACGATTCAGCTCGTAAATGCCGGTACTGAGGCTGCACAAAACATCACTGTAAAGGTACTCAACGGCGATGAACTCCTAACGAACAGCATAACCTACGTGGGCATAATTGCCCGAGGAGATACGAAGACTATCGTGCTTGGTATTCACGTGAGTCCGGAAGTGAGTTTAGGGACGCGTCTCATTACGATTGAAGTTTCCTTCAGTGACGTCGAAGGGAACGTCTACTCCATCTCAAAGAGCTACGAGCTGACGGTCTATGAGATTCCACAACCCATTCCCACCTACTACTATTACTTCATCGCCGGCGGAGTGGCGCTAGTGGCAGGGATCTACGTGGTGCTTCGGAAGCTGGGAATCGAGATTTGGTAGACAGAGAAAAGACAAGGCTGCTGGTATGGGCTCTAGTTATGTTGGCCGGGACCTGTTTGTACCTTGCGCTTCTGGTGCCCTACGCAGTTCACGCGAATTTGAGTCACTCAGGTCTGGTCATTTCCTCCCAAGATATTTCCGTAGAGCAATTGCCCGGCGATGTGAGGAAATTCATCATATTTGACGACAAACTGGCCGTGGTGTTCATCAAGCAGCAGAAGCCCATATGGCTAGGTCGTCCGGCTAGAGAGTGGACAATAGCGCTAATCACCAACCAAAAGGTGCCCCCTGGAGTATTCATCGAGTTCAATTACCCTGTGGCGCAAATGTACGTCGACTGGCGCGACTACCGATTTGACCAATTCTTTGATGAGCTCGTGATCTCTGATTCGGTCCGGTCACTTAGCCAGTTCGAGAGCGACATCGAAATTCTACTGTCTTCTGGCTACGGTACAATCGTCTTTGGGTTGTCGACGGCTGACTATTACTTTGGGCCGTTCCTTTTCACCGTGATCGCTTTTGTATTCAAAAAGAGGCCAACTTTGTGGAGTATCCTGATGATACCGTGGTGCTACTCCCTCGAGACTCTGATGTACAATACTCTCGCCACTTCGCATAATAATTATGTGCCCTCGGCTTTGAGCTTCTTCGGGTATCTATTTCTCCCCTTGACTCCTGTGCTTCTGGTGGTGTATGCGTATGAGAGGAGTGCTGCAGGGCGAGCGGTTGCAGAGCAACTTTTCGAGGTTCACAAGAAAGATGCGTAGCCGGCAACAATAGGCAGACACGAATCCTTTCACGCGCTGAAGAGCAACTTCGCATGCACACTATGCGAGGAACGTTCCGAAAAAGGCGATCACCGGCTACAGCCCATGCTGAAGAGGGTGCCGTGGGGCCATGGGAGGCTTGCACACTTCAAGGCTGTGAAGTCCGCGATTGGGAACCAAGTGCCGAGATGGTCGAGACGGGAGCCTCCAGTATACCTTGGTTCGTCCTGAGATTCCCCCCGAAGGACGAGGATTCTATGACTGTTCGCTGCACTCAGAGTACCGCCTTGATCTTGGCAAGCACTCCTTGGCAACTTCCGATTGACACTAGCCTGAATGAGAACAGCAGCGGCGTTGAGGTCAACGCGCTCAGCACGACAGCGGAGGCGGCCGGGGCAAGCAGCGAGAACGACCCGGTCATTTCACCTAGCAACAGTGCCACCATACCGAACAGGAATGCGCCGGAGTAAGCCATCAACACATGGATGGATCTAACCCCCTTTCTTCTCATGAATCCGGCCAGTAAGATGCTGATCGGAGTCAGATATACCAATCCGATCAGGGCGCTTGCCAAGATTCCTGCTGCTGTGATAGCAAGCTCTGGCATGAATGCCAACTCGGAGTAGGTTGCGGATGATAGTTCAAGAATCCCAAGCAGTGGGTACAGCCCAATCCTCAATGGAGTTCTCAAGGGCTCGTGCAGGACGATGAAGTCTGCAACCTGAGGACTGAAGGAATAGTACCACGAGTTGAAGACGTTCATGAAGGCCGACCCTGCTCTAGTTGAGAGGACTAGGTGATCTCTGAAGTTCCGAAGGAATTGAACCTCAGGACTCACCTCTGAGCCAAATGTGGCGGTTGCGATTATGCACGGGAACATCGAGAGTCCCTTGTATACTGCAGTGAATTTCTCCGGTTTGAGGACGCTCTGCGGTGACTTGGCAGCGCCGCTCGTACTGTTTTTCCAATCCTGCAAAATGTAACGATGGAGGCCCTCGCTTACTGTCGCGTTGGTGGAGAAAGATACGGATGATCCGGCGTCGATCCAGAGCTCCACGTTCTCAGGCGCCTTCAGTTGATGAGCCTCAGAGTTCAACACGATTGTGAGAACTGTTCCGTTGCGAACCCCTCTCGTCGCGAAGGTAACCAGGTACTGGGTTCTCCAATCGGCCCGTATCGTCTTCGGGCTATCCATCGTGACGGCTGATTGCTGGCTGCTTCCAGTGACGTCGCCGGACCATTGCGCAAAGACACGGCGCGTGTCGTTAGCTCCTTCGATGATGAGTGTGTCAACACCGAATATGGCCTGCGTGCCTGTATCGTACCACCCGGCTCCACTCGTGTGACCATAGGCGGATTCAACCTTCAATTCGTATTGCGGTGCCCAGAGGGCTGAGACTGTTTTCGGGCCGGACATTGTGATCGATTGGCTCTGATTCGCTCCGGCAAGATCGCCCGACCATCCTAGAAAGATGTACCTCATCCCGTTTCCGGGAACTACCGGGGAGTTGAGAGAGACAATCGCTTCGGCATTCGCATCATACCATCCTGCTCCAACAGCAGCGTACGGGGATTGAATGTTGAGGTAGTACTGGGTCCTCCAGTCAGCTTTCAGGCTGTAAGGACGCGTCACGTTGACCACGAGCACTGTCGAGTCAGATTGTGCGTCTCCCGACCAACTCAAGAAGACAAGTCGCGACTGATCGGCGACTAGGATCGATGGAGATGTCGCCGTCACCGTGACCTGCGTACCTGGCTCGTACCATCCAGCTCCGCTAGCCGCTCCTCCGCTAAGGTCGAGCGAAAGTAGGTACTGGGCATCGAAATCGGCGCCCAAGCTCATGTCCGAAGTGACTTCGATAGTGCGCGGGTTCGCTGCCGATCCGTCGCTCCACTGTCGGAACACGTAGCGGGAGCTTGGGTTCAGGTAGATTGCCGGCTGTATCAGCAACGTGTTGGAGCCCGGAAGGACGCCGATTTGGAACTCACCGACGCCGGCGTAAGTCTGATTGTTCCCATTCACGCTCAGCCACCATTCGATGTCTATTCCGGCGCCAGGCGGCCTCACCTCGAGCGTCAACGCGTAGCCGACGATGGTGTTCAGAGTCTTTATGTTGTCCTCTCTACGACTTTCCGAGAGCACTTTCTGTGCGTCTAGGACAACTTTGAAAGTGTAGCTGCCCGGTTTCTTAGGCGACCAGGACAACTGAATCACCTGCGATTCTCCGGGTTTTAGCGAAATCTTCCTAGACGAAAAAGCAGTATCATTCAGGTAAACATCAACGAAGAAACTGTTCGCTTTCAGGGCTCCCACATTGATTACCTCAATACTCAAGGTGGCTGTGCTGTTAGGGCGAACCGTCGGCGGATTCAAGGTCAGACTTTCGATTGCCACATCTGGACTTGGAGCTGACGTATCCACAACTACTGAAAAAGATGAGCCGTTCACAGAGACTATGGAGATCGTGACGCTGTTTTGAACGTCGGAGTATTTCTGCCCCGCTTGGAATGGAGCGTCCTCAAGCGTCGAGGTTGTCTGGACAGCGTCAATGACCTTGACGGGATTTGACTTCGTTTCATCGATATACGTGATCAACACTCCACTGGATGGCAGAGCGATGTCGTACCCAATCTTCTGTCGGACCTCGATCAGGTAGTAGTGTCTTGAATCTTGAGACGACGGTTGGACTCTGATTGCTCGAATTTGGGACGAACCGGACTCGATAGGGTCCACCGTGGCGTTAACTCGTGTCTGTCCAGTGACATTGAGAACGTGGTCGGCTGTGAGCCAACCTAAGAAGATCCTGTCCCAGGCGATCATCTCAGCAGGGCTTGATCCTGGAGGCTTCCCGTTCCAGGCGCCTCTTGCCATGAGATCCCATAGGCCGACCTGCTCACTCGATGAACTGTAGAGATCTGGCAGACCCAACAGATGACCGAACTCGTGCGTGTTGACTCCCGTGGTTCCAAACCCTTGGGCCTCGTACTCCGGAACAATCGCAAAACTCTCGAAGACTTGCTGCGCGGTCTCGACGGTCCATTGCAAGAAGGCCACCGACCAAATGTCGGCCGGGTTCCGACTTGACTCCTGTCCATACCCCGCATGCAGAACCAGTACCTCTTGATACTGTGTCATGTCAACTTGGCCTTCGATCAGTGGAATCGCGTCACGGAGCAGTCGCCAAGTGTCAGGGTATCCATCTCCGTCTTGATCGTCAACAAACGGGCCGTTGTCGTAGCCGTAACTCGAGAGCTTGTATGGCATCATCACCCAGCCAACCACTTTGCCAACGACCGAGAGTGATCCGTACGAAACGTGACCGTAGTAGGCGTCCAGTTGACCGATCGTTTGATTCGCAACTTGCTCGATTGACAGCGTGTGGTTGTAGTCGGGGAACTCGACAGCGATGACGAGGACGCTTGTCGATCCGATGACAGGACTTGGTTTCGGAACCGGATACGAAATCGTGAAGTTCAATGAGGAAGCCTCACTTGAGAGTCCAGGGATCGGAGGGGAGAGAGTGAAGACTCGATCAATCCATGGTGCAGCTACACAGCTCGCAAGTGCGGTAGCGTATTGACTCAGGAAGACTAGGATGAGCAGTAGCGTAGCGAGTCTTTTTTGTGCCAAGCCTCGATTCCAGCAGACCGTTGAACGATAGCGTAAGCGTGATTGGCGAGAACTCTACCAGGTTTTGATAAAGCCATTAGTCGCACGAATGCGTCCAGCGTGATCAAAGTCTCTCGCTTGCCGTTGACATAAATACCGCAAACTAGCACGACCCGTCATTCACGGCAATAGGCGAGCATAACTAGGATTTCAGTGAGTATTTTTCCCAACGCGCCGCCTTGATAGTGCAATGGCCACCGCAACGAGCGACAATGTCAAGGGAAAACCTAACCTTGAGAACTCCGGAGTGGGTGTGCTCGGGTTCGAAAGAACGACATCTACGAATGTCTGTTCGCCTGGTTGGGAGAGAACGATTGTGAGATACTTCTGTTCCCAAAGTTGCTCTTCTCCGATTGTCGTGATGTACAGTTCGTGTGTCCCTTCAGTAAGCCAGAGCTTGTAGCTTCCGGTCGCTGTGGAGGCCCAGGCATCTCCAGATGAGATCTCGATTACCTGAGCCCACGGAAGGCTTCTCTGATCCCCATACATGTCGATCCAAGAGACCACGCCAAGCATGCTCGGCTGTTCCTCAAGTATTATCCGAACTTCTGCTGTGCCCCCCCATGGTGCTTCAAGATCGCTGACCTCGGCGACTTGCGAGTACGCTCTGAAGTCGCTCACTCCACCATCCACGGAATCCGGCAGGGTGTAATCGTCATCTGTCCCAAAGACTCCGTCCGGACCGACGGAGTCGAACTCACCATCTGGCCCATATGGGTCGAAAGCCCAGACCCGCACAGTGAACCTGCCCCACCCTTCCACGTCCAGGGCGTCGCTGCTTCCTCGGATTCCAGAGTCGAGACGTATTGTTCCATCTGTAGTGTCCCATCCATTTGCCCAAAGCCCATCTCGTCTACTGTCAGAATTCCCAGAGTAAGAGTGAAAACCGAACAAATCGAAGACCGCGGTGTGGCCGCGTGCCATCACGAGTCTGTTAGCATCACTTGGAATCATCGCTGGCCAGTTCGCCCAAGTAAAGGGTGGAATCCCGTAGTGCATGCGTGAAACGAATGCGCGTTGCGGCTGAGTTGTCACCCCGCTCCCAGCGCCTTCGGCCGCACCCGGAATCAGTTTCCTGTCCCTTGCAGCGTCATATCGGAGGTAGTTTAGATTCGGGTTCGGGTCTGCCTCTGCATAGATTGAAGCAGCGACAAGCACGTCCTGTTGATTGTAGAGTTCGACCCGCACGAATCCGTTGAAGCCGGTCGCCATGTTCTCGTGCTTAAACGTGATTTCAATTCGGATCTCTGTGCCCTGAACGAGGTCCAGTTGGAGATCACTCGATCCGCCAGGCCCCACGTAGAATGAGAGGTCGTCCCGCTGAAGATAGCCGAATGTTGAGGCTCTTGTGAGGTATCTGCCTTCCTCGATGCGGGTTGGGTAGGCGCCTCCTAATGCTGCAACAGGTCCAGGGTCGAGACCCGTGAAGACCACTCCTAGCAGTGAATGCCACCCGAGTGGACCTGGGTCTATATCGAACGGGTCTCCGACGATTGTTCCATCATCCTGGATGAGTCCATAGGTGAATGGGTCGAGAGTCGCTGTGACGTTGCCAAGCTCGTTGATGAAGAACAATGTAATTCCGGCTCCCGGAAAGGTCCATGGTGAGGTTTCGACCGGTTGCTGCATCCTGGTTGATCGTAGGATAATTTCGACGGAGCTTGGTTTCAGGTGAAACGCAATATGGATTGGGACGCTTCCCTGAGTCAAGTACAGATCGAGTGAAGGTTCCTCAACAATGTACCAACCTCTTCCTTGAATCCCAGCAGACGGCTGCGCCATATCTGCCATGTAGACTTCAAGGCTGTAGTCGAATGGTCCAAGCCCGTAATCTTGGTAATTTGCGTCATCTCTGTTACGGTTGTAGATACCGTTGAATCCTTCCACGACCATCGTATACTCTGAATCGCCGTGAGGAAATGTGCCTGCAGCGAGTCCCTTCTCAAGATTGTCAGTGCTCTTGACGACTATGACTAGGGTTGAATCTGAGACTGGCGAATAAATAATCGCGTCCTCGATTATCGCTGTCGCCATGATCCAAGGGCTCCTTCTCAAATCGGTCTGCAATGCATAGTTTCTCGCCAAGTCCGGTACAGTGAATCGTCTCTGGTAATCATCTGCCTCTCGCATGATGTAGCCAGTCACTTGGACCTCTATTCTGTAAGATCCGCCCCCGATTCCTTCGACGAGATCGGCTGCGTCGGCCGGGACGTGACCATCCAATCTGATCGATGGCAATCCCCTGGCATCCGTCAGAGTCAAGCTGTATGAGTTGCTCGACGGGAGTGTTGATGGTTTCAATACCCACAATGGGTAGTTGCGAATACCATCTATCGTCCCCGGGAAGGGCGTCCACAGAGGACCATACGGAGGGTCGATGTCATCTGAGGCCCAATAGCCTATGCAATCATCGTACTCATTGAAGAGTCTCACAAGGATGTCGCGATGGGGCGCTGTATCATCTATGGGAAGATCAGGGTCGTTGGTGCCGAATGGCAGTTGCCAAAGGTTCCCCCACAGTATCGGGCCAATCGTATCCTTCGACCAGATCGTTACGTGAATCTTCGTTCCTCTTCGCAGGTAGAAATCCACGCCAAGCGACTGTCCAGCATCAACGATGATGCGCGATGTGGAGCTGAGATATCCAGACGCGGACGCAGTCAGATCATAGGTCCCAGCTGGCAGGCCGAACAGCCAGTAGCGATAATTGCTGCCCTGCGAATCAACACTCTCAAGATCCTCAGGGCCAAAGTATGCCACAGCCTCGGCAAACTTACCATCGGCTGTAGCACCCGAAGCGACGACTCTTCCTGACGCGTTGACGGGAGGCCAAAGCTCCCTGAGGGATACGAGGCCCGTGACATAGGCGGGTTGCAGGCTGGACTTGACGATGATGATGGGGAAATTCTCGTCACCTATTGTCTGTCCGTCCACGTAGATCTTGAAGTGGTAGAGGCCTGCAGTGAACGGTGCTCGCACCTGAAACAGTCGAATGTGATGAAGGCCTGGGGTTATTGTGAACGAAGGAACCGGTGCGCCTAGTGATGGAATTCGCCCGATTTCGATGCGTTCCCATCCCGGCGCGATCGGATCATCATCCGACAAGGTTCGAACCGAGATGTAGGAATAGTCATTAGTGATGTCCGTCCACACAGAATAGAGCTTGTCAGAAGTCGTTGGATCCCCGTACCCGCCTGATACGTACGCGAAAGTGAAATTGGAAGGCAGATAGATTCGGATATCCGAAATATCCTCAACTGTCCGGATATCGAATTGGAAGTCGCCTATGCTGTCAGAAGCGCTTGCGAGAATCGCATAGTCCTGATACCTGTCGAGTAGCTGACGCCTTTGTGCCTCTCCACCATTGATGCCTCTAAGCGTGCCTATCGTGTGGCTCCAGGCAACAGTCTGACTGGACTTGTACTCGTCTCGCACTCCTGGCCGCAGAAAGACGCCGCAGACCTTCTCTGTCTTGTCAAGGTGGCATTCATCCTGAGCGCGAGCCATTCGCGGACTCGAATGCAGAACTACCGAGGATAGTAGGATCAGAACAACTGTCACAGAGCTGATTCTGATCCTTCTCATTTGTGTTCCCTCACGCTTGCGGGCCTATGCGTGGACTTTTACTCGTGGCTTCCGCGTCTTGACGTATTTAGCATTCTCTAATGTCCGTGGTCATTCATCCAGTCGCTGCCAGTTCGACACGCCGACCCTATCCTCGTCAATCGTTCTCGGACTCTGATAGGCAAACACATGCTTGTCTTGACCGAAGGATTCTGTGTCCGCATCATCTGCTAGCGAGTTGACCGTGCGGCCGCGATGGACAAGATGAGTATCGCCAAACCACATAGATGCGCTATCGTACAAAGCGGGCAGATGGATCTGAGCAGAAACAATTCGGTGTAAACAAACGCTGCGACGCCGAAAGCCCCGAGTAGTGACCAAACTACAATTCCGATCACAAATCGCCTGTTGCGCCAGGCCAAAGCGATAAGGCCCATTATGATGACGAACCAGCCCAAACCGAGCAGAGCCACAGAAATCCCGAAGAAGTGGGAGTACTCGCTCCAAAGGACTTCATTGCAGGATAGAATGCCAAAGTCCCCAATCGGACAAGAGGCTGGTGGCGTCGAAGAGAGATACGCGAGGTAAGCTGACACAGCCAACCCGATCATCGCGAACACCGTCATGATCCAGAAGAGTGGGTTCCGATTCGTTGTTCCTTCCTTCCTCGTCAAGAGCGATCGAAGTCCATGCTCCATTGCGGTATATCAGTTAAAGACATGTCAAATCGATTCAGTCAAATCAAGCGAGAACTATCTCACAATCCTCACCACAAGCTCATCGCGGCTCATCTTCCTGCGGTGGAGGCGAGCGTCCGATGTAGATTTCACGCTCAACTGTCCAGATGTCTCTGATTGGGCATCCGTGGTCCTTGCTTTTCTCATCGTCGATTGTTGGATGTGTCGGGAACCGAGTGTCTCGCTTATATATGGTCCGGTGAGTCAATGTTTCTTTCATGGTACGCATGCGACGCACTTGCGAGCGTGCGTGCTAATGAATAATATAGGTGAAAAAAGAAATTGAATAAGAAACTATTAGCGACAGCAATAGTACTAGTGATGATCTTTGGATTACTACCAACACTTGTGCCAACCACGGCTGCTCAACCACAGCCTCCACCAACATTGCCAGACCAACCAACAGCCTGTCTGCCACACGTAAGACTGACAAACTCACCATACCCAACCGACAATATAGCACCCAACCTCGCTGTGATGTCCGGCGGAGACCTTTGGCCCGGATATCCGGGCGGCTCGCTTAACGACCCAACCATCACAAACGGGTATAGCCCCGTCTGCGTCTTCCTTCATCCAGGTGTCGGGGACAATTACAAGCCCGGTTTTAGCCATACACTCGGAACCCTTTGGGGTATCGATTCGGAGAACTACCAGGACGACAATGGAGCTGCACAGCAGCGCCAAGTCTTCGACAAGTACCTTGACTATGCGATTCTCGCAAGCGGTTCTGACAGCATAGGCGACTTCCAGTTCGACATTCAGGTCATGGTCCCGATTCGATGGATCGCGATCTACGTTCCACCCGACTTCACGTGGCTTGCTCCCTCTATTGAGGAATCCGTCTGGACAGACATAACCAACGACTACCAGTACATCTGGTCTCAGACCATGAGCAGCTACGATCCGATCGCTCCGAATTGGACTCGGATCCTCATTGGAGTCGACGAATGGTACGGAGGGTACATGAACATACAGCCAGGTATCTACCACGTACGATTCTTCCACGTCAGCGCTCCTACAGTTGCAGGACTCTACCACTTCAAGATCTACACAGGCCAAGCTGGTGATCCGTTCACGTACATCGGAACAAGCATCGGATCAGAGAACTATCCCTTCACAATCGTGAAGACTGAATTGAACCCAGCGTGGGTGCAAGTAACGGTACGTGCGCACCTCAACTTTGCGCCGCCGTACATCTCCGGTGTCGTGAACGCGGAGGGCACAACCCCTGAAGGACGCGCCGTGAAAGGCGTCGCGTACTGGGCAGGAGTCAACCACGTTGCTCCGCAGATCGCTGACTTTCTCATGATGAGCTACACGCCAGGTGAGGAGGGCGCGATCTACAGGACTTGGCTCTTCGGTCTAGCCGCGGGCACCTACACGGTCACAGTACAAGGGTCCGGATATCTTCCGACCACGACCGAGCGTTTCACGCTTGATCCTGGTCAGTCGTATTCGATCTTTGTCGTGATCTATGACTCGCCGGATGTCTGTTTGAAGATCTGGTCGAAGCATGGCACGGGCGCGATTCCATGGGCTAACCTCTGGCAGCCTCCATTCGGAACGAACAATCCTGACCTAGCACCAACCAATCTCCTTCCTTGGAGAGACATAATGATTGACTTGTATGATAGCGAAGGCAACCTCATAGGCTTCTGGGCGTCTAACGTCTTCGGCCCAATATCACCCTTTGCGCCACTCCATAATGCAGCTCCCAAGTGGATTCCTGTACCGAACTTGCTGGCAGGTCTACACGATGACCTTGCACCACATCCAATCGAGACAAGCTATAACGTCTGTCTCCAAGACAACGTTGACCCCATGTGGACCGGTGCCCTTCGACTGTATCCATCAACCGTGTGGGACGGACACATACCGTGGGACTGGGCTGACTACATACACGGTTACGCGAACGGCCAGTACACGGTCGAAGCATTCGTCACAGGATACATCATGGACCAGCCTGACCTATACCAGTGGCAATTCACAGTCAGCGGCACTGCGCTAAGTCTGCAGATGGACCTTCGGCGAAGCAACTGGATCGAAGTCACCATGTATCCACCCAGCGGAGTATGGCCAATCGGCGGCTCCTCTGATCCGGTAGATGGTCTTCCAGCTACTGTGTTTCCATGGACAACCGTTACACTGACGGCCTCTGATGTGAACGGCAACGAGAGAGTAGCGGCTGACTTCGGCGTATTCCAGAACAGCGCCGCAGTTGCTGGCGACATCTTCGGTGACGGTTTCATCAACGGCGCTGAAGCGGTTGCATGGTTCTGCAACGAGGCATGGGGGATTGCCCCAGGTGGTGCGTGTCCCGTGCCGTTCTACACTGGCGGCATCATCCTCGAGGGTTGGAACGCTATCTTCCCGAACATCGGCGGGTCGGCATTACGCGGAACCAGTGGAGCTCGCGATACTTCACGCAAGGATTACGGAATCAACCCGACCGCATCATCGCACACAGCCGGCACAGTTGAACTAGCAGGCAACCCATACACGATCAGCCTCTACATGGCAGACATGGGCACACCCTACTCAGCTAACACCGACAACAATCCGGATTGGCTCGGTACAGGTTGGTACCAGATCGTTGGCGGTGACCCACAGGTCAGCGTCTTCCTCTGCAACAGCCGCGTACCATTGAGCTTCAAGATAGTGAACGCTTGGATCTGGATCAGCTTACGATCCGTGGACTTTGAGGTCCCAGCTCACTCTAGGCCTTGGACGTTTCCAGGCTCAGAGATCTGGGTGCACTTCGTGGACACGGCAACCGGGGACGTCGTCGATACGCTCGATCCGACGCTCTTTGGCTTAATCCAGGACCCAGGTATCCAGGCACTTGCCAATCCGCCGCGTGATCCAGCTGATCCGCGGGGCGGGTTCGAGATACCCGGCCAATTGTACCCAGGCCATGACAACTCCAAGGGACTTACACCATTCGATGTTGACAACCAAAACGATGCCGGCTATCACGAGCACTTGGGCGTCCGATACACCGGACTCGACTGGTGCTCTCCAACTTGGAATGGATGGGCTGCGATCCACAGATGCCTGCTCCCAGCCTTGAGGTCTACGCGTCTGCCTGCAGGCGAGTACACCTATGAGGCATGGACTCACGGCTATGTGATGCGTCGCTCGTTCCCGTTCCAGATACCCTTCGCGAACCATGCTGACATCGAAGCAGACCTGATCCAAGGCGGACAAGTACGCGTCACAATGAACTTCAAGAACGAGAACATGCTAACGAACTTCTGGGGATACGTACGCGTTGAAGTCTTCAACCAGAACGATGAGCTAGTAGGCGCATCCATCTACGGACAAGCACAGCCCAACGTAAACACGATACCTGCATACCTCGATTTCAACCCAGTGCTCTCACACATGCTGGGTATCGATAATGTAGGCGCGGCTCAAGTACCGACTTGGCCCGCACCGGCACAGGCAACCGGCTGGGACAACAACACCAATGGATGGTATCCGTCTGACAGTCGGGCGCAGCGAGCAATGACATCATGTCTCTTCTACGGCGTACCAAACGGCACGTGGACTGCCGGTACCAACTGGGCAAAGCCCACCGGAGCAGCGAGTACATTTGCATGCTACTACAACCAAGGTGCAGGATGGTCCTACACTGATCCGTCCTTTGCAAACCGCGTCGTGGTTGGCCCCCTTGTACCGCATCTTGCCACGCAGGGATTTGCGGAGTCATTCGACGTCTACGGATTCTACTGGTACCATGGTGGTCCAGCAAGAACGTGGGCTGGCGGATGGCCGACAGTAAACACCTGGCCAGGTATTGACCCATACACTGGCATACAGCACGACCAAGGCCTGAAGGGCTCAGAGGATGTTCCAGGCTGGGAAGGCAGCGGCGGTGGCCTCTACAAGGTGAAGGTTTGGGCCTTCGACCCGTGGGGCAACGACGGCATGTTCCGCGTGAACACTGCTCTACCTAACCTCCCACCGGTCTGGCATGGAGCTGACGACGACTGGCGCATGTACCAGATGGCCTGGCCATTGGAGAACATCGAGGTTCCATGGGGCGGCGCCGTTGAAGTGTTCGTCACCATGAACAACATGGCGACCCTACGCGGAACGGTCCGCTGGTTCGACATGTACGGTGACCTCAGAGCTCTCCCGTGGGCACAGATCACTGCTTCGCCCGGACCTGACTTCCCTGTTGACCCAGCGAGCGGCGCGAGTGCGTTCTCGACCGGACTGGGCGCAGTCGGAGCAGGCGCTAGCGACCCATCTGGCGCGTACATCATGTGGCTCCCAGCTGGAAGCCACTCGGTGAGCGTCAGTACAAGCGAGTCTCCAGGAGTCTGGACCAGTTCAGCACCATCAGGCAACACAGAGTTCACAGTGGTCGTCTCTGACGGTTGGATGGGCGGAGGAGACACGCAGCTCTCAACGAGCGGCGTACCCGTCCCAGAACTACCGACAGCAGTCGTACCGCTCGGCCTCTTCGCAGTACTAGCCGCGTCGGTCTGGCTACTGCGTCGCAAGAACAGCAACATACCAATAGTGATGAAGTAAGGGATCGCACGTAGATCCCTTAACCTCCTTTTCTTTTTTTTCTTTACTACGGCCCAGAGTACTCTCTGTTCTACGAGATCGCCGCCTAACGGGCAAAACGGCCCTTCGTCGAAGGCTGCAGCCTTCTCTCGGTGCTGACACTGCAGGTTGTCCTGAATCAGGATGCGCCTACTGTAGAAATGCCTCCATCGTAACGGTTTATTGGTGGCGCCATCAAGTGGTGGCCGGCATGTTCCACATGAACGTGAAGACAACCGTTGTGCTGCTGGTCGCGTTGACCATGTTGGCGAGCGTAGCAACCGCGGGTGCCACGAGTACATATCCAAGCCAGGAACCAGGAACCCGTACGATAACGCTCTACCCGGCTGCTGACAATTATCCGGATAGCAAGTACCCGATCTTGGGCACGTATGGTAAGATGTCTTTTCTCTACGTCGGGAACAGCTACGATCACGTCCAGGACATCTGGGGATCAGAGAGAATCTACATTCGCTTCAATGTTTCCGACCTGCCCAGGGGATTCTCGATACTGAAAGCAACCTTGAGGCTCTGGCAATACTACGCCCCGGCTTCGGAGCAGACATACGAGGCACATCGTGTGCTTGGAGAATGGGACGAGAAGACACAAAACTGGGACAACCAGCCGCGATGGGACCCGACTGTGACTTCTGAAGGAACAGCGCCGCCCCAGACCGAGGTCGCTGTGGAATGGGACATCACAAAAGACGTTAGCGGATGGTACGGCGGGCAGTTACGCAACTATGGCACGATGATCAAAGCCGCGGAAGAAGAAGTGCACCTAGCTGACGCCTCATCAGGATTTTGGTCAAGAGAGTATCCGAAGACGGAGTGGCAACCTCAGCTCATTGTGTTGCTGGGAAGTGGGACCACGACCAAGTACACGGTCACCGTTGCCGTCAACGGCCTGCCGCACGGGATCAATTCGACAATCACAGTCGACGGGCACCCTTACGGCTCGGTATCTTCAGGCCAAAGAGTGGATGTTCCATTCGGACCAGGCACTCATTCGATATCAACCACAGACATCATCTCCGCCTCGTCAACCACAAGGTACAGATGCAACGAGAGCGAACTCCTAGTGAATGGTGGGGGCAACTACACCTTCAGCTACGCACCAGAATACTCTGCAACTTTCTCAACAGAGCCGAGCAGTTATTTCGAGACACCAGCCAACGGATGGTACCCCAACGCGACGGTTCTTCAACTGAAGCGTCTGGAACGGGATGTCATCGTCACGGGCCGAATGGCGAGGATAGCATTCGACGGATGGTACATCAACTCTCAGAAGCTGGTCGAGGCTCCGGGCTGCACAACCTGCCCCGGAGGGACGCCAACAACCATACTTGTCGACAGACCCGTGACGGTGGAGGGGCGTTACAGAACGGAGTACTACCTCAATGCCACTAGCCCGATAGGAAAAACTGAAGGCTCAGGATGGTATGCAAGTGATAGCACGGCAAGCTTCTCCTTGGACACGACAAGAGTCGCCTCAGAGGGGGTCGGTGGCTGGCTAGGGCTGAAACGGGCTTTCGTACGATGGGATGGATCGCAGAATTTCTTGGGGCTACCGACGGAGCCTCAAGGTTCGATCATCATGAGAGGACCAGCCACCATAGAGGCGATCTGGCAGGACGACTGGAGTTCAGTGACCGTCAATCTTGCCTTGCTGATCACATTCATGTTTGGCGGCATAGTAGCGGTCGTAGTACTGCGGAAACGAAAGGTTCGGCTTGCCCGCTGACGGAATCGATCCCTCAGATCTTGAATTCTGCTTCTCCGTAGTAGAAAAGGGCGGGCCAAGATGCAGTCTCGCCGTGGCCGCGGTTTAGATAACCATAGAGCATGAGAACAGACTCTTTGATCGAATAGCCTTGCGATGCGTACTTGAGCCACTGAAGTGAGAGTGCGTCAAGCCTGCCCCATGATAGGGAATACGCATCATCATAGTAGCCGACGAAGGCCGCCTCACCCGCTTCTATGAATGCTTGTCCTAGGTCGGCGGAATATCCGTCGAGAACCGTCACTAGGCCTCTTCTCAGACTGCCGGCAGGATAACTGTTACTTATCAGGAGGGCATTGAAGCCGACACATGCAGCGACTTGAATCTGCCCGTCTTCTATCTCGTTTGCGTATGTCTTGCGTGCTTCAAAGGTTGCGGCTTCGCCAGAACAATAGAAGTTGTTTCCCTCGTATGTGAAAGAGTCCGTTCGAAGAATGATGAGGTCATAGTCTCCGAGTCGGGTTTTCAGGAAGGAGATTGAGGCATTCTCGCCCAACACGAAATCCACATGGTATCCTGCGTTCTCCAGCAGTGAAACGTATTCTTCAGTGTGCCACGTGGGGTTCCAGTCTTCAAGCGGCGAAATGAACGCTGCTTGTTTCTCATTATCTGCGAACATGGGAACAGCGGTCGCGTTGCTTGCGCTTGCGAGGAAAGCCACGCATAGGATGCACAAACTAATGAGGAGTCGAAGGGTTCTGCTCAATACGCATGCCTCGTCGGTCTCTCATGTGCCAAAATGGAATAAACCCGCTTTCACACATCAGGGTCAATAGGGGCCAACTTGACATTCCGCGATGTTTGCGGAAAGATACATAAGGAGAACGCCATTGACAAGCGCATTACAACTGATGAGGGCGTCGCCTTAGGCGCTCACGTGGGCTCCTGTTAGCAAAAGGCACGATTGACTACTGGAACACGTCAGGATAGTACGAAGAAATGGTTGTCGCAATTCCAAGAATCCACATGAAAGAGTCAATGGCTTCACACCGCGGCAATAATATCGAGCAGGCGCATCCAGTAGGCCTACACGTGAAATCGATTTAGGTGCCCATGTCTTTGATTCTCGCTCAACATTACAGAGTGCTAATGCTCGTAGCCATGGTTGCGACCGCGAATTCGGCGCCGCTATCATGGAGCTATGCTGCCGGCAACTATTCCTGGGCGGTCGCGGTCTCTGGTGATGGTCGATATGCAATTGCCGGGAGCGACGATATGCAGACATACTTCTTCCACACGGCGGAAGGGGTGCCCTTGTGGTCTCATCCGGCAAATGGGTATGTTAGGCATGTCGCAATATCCAGAGACGGAACGTACGCTGCGTCCGGCGACATGGACGGAACCATCTTGCTGTTACGGTTCGATGGAGCACGCGTATCCTTTTCAAGCTTCAAAGCCGACTCCGCAATCGAAGCCCTTGCAATGAGCGACAGCGGTGAATACTTGGCGGCGGGAGACCGTTCTGGCAATATGTACATCTTCCAGGATCAGGCACTATCCGCAGTTCTGCGAAACAAGGTTCCCGGCGGAGTGCTGGCGATAGCGCTCGCAGAATCTATGGCGTTTGCAGTGACTGCGGCTCAGGGGGGTCTTTACTTCTTCGACGAAGCGACATCACATTCTGCACACGCCTGGAGTTTCGGAGAAGATACGACTCTCGCGCAACTCGCCATGACCAGCGACTCAAGCCACATCCTTGCTGGAGGCAACGACGGGAACATCTACCTGCTGGACAATTCGGGGCGTCTTGTTGACCGACGGGACGCCGGAGGTGCGATCTCGGCACTTTCAATCTCGGACGTGACGCACTTGACAATCGTGGGCACCGTTTCAGGAACCATCTCACTCTATTCAGCAGATGCAGGATTCAATAATGGAGAATCTCTGGAAACCGGAAATCCAATCACTTCCGCAGCAATATCCAAGAACGGACGGAGGATCTCGGTCGCGAATCTCCAGGGGACTGTGTCAACCTTCGACGGATCATTGAGAGCCCCTCTCTGGACATACGATGCCGGGGGAATAGTCCACTCCCTCTCCTTATCTCGCGACGGACGCGTCTTGGCTGCAGCAAGCGACACGGGTAGCATCTACCTTTTTGACGAGGGAGAAGCAGCAGGAGCAGATAATAGGGGGCTCTTCGTTCAACTGCCTATTCTTGCGGTTCTCGCCGTCACCGTTACAGTCTGCACAATTCTCCTGCGACGAAGGGACAAGTCCAAGAGGCTGCGCAATGAGACAAACGAAGGCCATGCATCTGATTTGGCATCTAGCTTTGCCAAGCGTGCCGGCTGATCCTCCCGACCATGCGGAAGCGTCCATTTTTATCGTGTAGTCGAATTTGCCAGTTGTCCAAGAACTTCTCGTGCGACCGGAATGTTTGTTACGGAAAATACTTATCATTCTCTTCGCACATCAAGAACTTGAACGCTCGATGAAGCGCATCATTGTGTTAGTCGTGCTGAGTCTGGTCGCACTTGGCTTAGGAGTGACGCAATCGTATGCGGCAATGTCAGCTATTCGCGGCACCGTCTACTGGTATGACCAGTATGGAAACCTCCACCCCCTGTCGTGGGTGCAGATTAGCGCAACGAGTGATGCCGCCGGGACCACAGTCACGTCCTCTGCCCTCGACGGGACCTACATTCTGTACGTTGCCCCGGGAACCTACAATGTGACAGTCTCAGGAGATCCGGGATACTATTCCCAAAGCAAGACGGTTTCGGTGTCTCCCGGAGGTGTAGCTGGTGGCGTGGATTTCCAGCTGGAGCCTACAGGAAAGCCGGTTCCAGAGTACCCAGCGTCGGTGGGACCCATTCTTACTATGGTAATAGTCGTTGCTGCTGCCATCATGATTCGACGACGCATTCCACAGAGCTAGCCGTAACGGAACCATCCACAAGTCTCTCGGAGTTGCGGGATCGTCGTCGCCTCTCAAGACAAAGTTGCGAGCCTAGTGGTTCTCTTTCGGTAGTGTCACTAGCTCAATTCGGCCCTTTGAACTGATCTTGAATCCAACCCAGTCTTGTTCGTGGTCTAGGCCACGAGCTTTCTTGACGAGAAGTCGTCCCCTAATCCTGCCTTTGCCTGACATCCTCTCAACCTCCAGTACGCAGTCTGATGCTTCCTCTAATCTGCTCACCGACTCCTGTCCGATCGCAGTGGTTGTCGCATACACGAACGTGCCCCCTGATCTTGTGGTGCGTGCTCCATAGTACTGGACGAACTCGAGACCGCGTGCTGAGCCTCCGGATTCCACGACGGGCGTGAGTGAATCGAAGAATACATCAGCCGTGCCTGCAAGCTCTTCGATGCAGCTCGTTATCTGAATCCCTAGTCCGGTCAGATCCTTAGGCGATGAGACAACATGCATCTCGGATGAACGTGCTCCGGTCTCCCCGGAATAGGCGTCGATGAATCTCAACTTGTTCTCGTGCTCGCTATCATGGACATTGACCCCAATCCTTGTCAGCTGGTCCCGGATCTTTGATGGAAGCTCCGAGTTTGATACGTAGACGCAACCTCTACCGAGCTGCAGTGAATCGGCCAGGATGTTCAACATCAGTAAGCTCTTTCCGCTTCCCGACGCACCGACAACCATCATGACTGCACGCTCGGGGATAGTTCCTCCGAGCAGGTCAGCTACTCGTTTGTAACCTCGCGTTCGCCTCCTGCGACGCCTCGCCGCGAACACTCCCAAGATGGCGGCGATTACGACACCGACGATAACCAACAACATACTCGCTGGTATTTCAGGCAGAACGGGGAGTTCCAATGCAGTTGCTCCTTGGTCGGTCGAATGAGTTACATTCGCGAAGTGTCTCACTCCGACAAGCGAGGCCACCCTGACCTCGTAGCTTCCCAACGGA